>Ga0115556_1001831_pt1 | contig 14443 bp, 7 predicted proteins | sample COGITO_mtgs_1104_5_FD_87282 | JGI IMG/M metagenome (GOLD analysis project Ga0115556, IMG submission 87282) | Pelagic marine microbial communities from North Sea - COGITO_mtgs_110414 | ecosystem: Environmental > Aquatic > Marine > Epipelagic | place: Germany:Helgoland, sampling site Kabeltonne... | reverse complement strand
TGTTGTTATTCTTTCTTGCACTGGAAGCGCTGGCAGTTCTTTCGACATCTTAATTGCGTTTTTTTTTGTCTTCTTTTTCTGTTCTCGTCTGATAGTTTTGGACGCGTTTACGGACAAGAGGTGGAAAATACTGCGCAGCAGCAGCAGCAGCGGGAAGTATCTCCGGCGTTTGATTTTTTACGAGAGATGTTGCAAACGGCGGCGGATGGTAGCGAGGAGAACCAAATTTGGAACATCGTGAGAGCGTTCGGAGAGAATTTCGGAGAAGGGAACGAGGAGTCGTGGGCGGTTTTGAAAGAAGCGTACGAGAGGATTGGACGGTTGAGTGGTGAGACGGAGACGAGTGGTGAAAATACTGAACTCGACGCCGGTCGAGACGCGTTTTTGAGCCGGTTGATGCAAAGCGTCGCGAGTGGGAGTTTTGGCGACGGGAACTTGATGGAATCGTTCGCGCAAGCGGGAGGTGAAGATGGATTCTTTAGCGGAAGAGAGACCTTCTTAACGAGGATGTTGCAAGACGTCATTCAGTCCGGCGGCGCCGGAGAAGGCGCGGTTCTCGGCGACGGGACGTTTGCGAACCGTTTGATTGATAATTTGAACGCGGTTGAACCGAGAGACGCGTTGAGGTCTTTGATTGAAGCTATCCAGACGACGTCTTCTTTTTCGAATAGCGGTGATCCTAATATCGTGCAGTCGCTTTCGGGAATCGACACTTCATCGTTACCTTTGTCGGATGAGATTCGGGCGGAGATATCGAGGCGATTGCAAAGAGCCGCCGAAAAGTTCAATTTGACGCTGAGCGAGCCTGGTAACTTTACCAGCGAAGAGGTGCGATTGTTAGGCGAAAAAATCATTGAAGATGCCATTTTGACGTCCCAAAGCGATAGCGAAAGTACCTCGGTATCGTTCGAGTCCAATTTTGCGCCGCCACTGAGAGAAGTATTTTTGAGTTTTTTCTCCGCGTCTTTACGGTCGTCGATGAATGCTACTACAAGTACTGCGGAAAAAAATCCTTTGGATGTGATGGTGCGCACCGCGATACAAGACGCCATGGACTCTGCCGTGCGTTTCGGCTCTGACATTTTGTTCCTCAACGCCGGAAGAAACTCGACATCTGCGAATACCGACGAAGTCATGGCGTTATACGACCGCGTCATCGGTATCATGTCCTCCTCTCGCAGTATCTTCACGCAAGTCCTCGCAGACGCCGCCGAGAAGAATACTGGCGACGACGACGACCGCGAATCCGAAACTCTTCGTCGAGCGCAACAACTTCTCGAGGCGTTCAGAGCTTCCAACATCTGGAACACCGACGACCAAGTTCAAGAAATGGGCGGCGACGAGTTTTCAAACGCGGGACGAGTCAAAGACAGAATCGTATATCCGCCGACATCTTCAAACAATACTCAGCAGCAACAACAAACCGCCTCGAAACCTTCCGGCGTCCTCAACGAACGCGCGAAGAAACTCCTCATCGCCTTCTCCGCGCTCTTCGTCGCTTTCTTCACCGCTATCGGCATTTTCAACCGATTTTGTTCCTCTTCCGCTAAAATGCGCCGCGTGAACATGATCCTCCCAGAAGCTCGCGATCAGCACGTCGACGAACAACCGTCTTCGAGAAGTGAAACATACCGCCAGGCGAACAAGGAAGGCGTGCCCGTTGCCGAACCTACCGACGAGGACAGACCGCTGGCTCCGCCTCCGTCGCCCGAGACGAGCGAGCGCGAACAAAACAAAGAGACGACCACCACCTTCGGAAAGGAGACGACGACGTCGACATACCAATTCCCCGTCCCGCGAAAATCATCTCTCGTTCGTCGCACGCCGAGCACGGGTTTTTGAAGAAGAGAAAGAAGAAGAGAAAGAAGAAGTGTTCGCAATATGTGTATTCGTGTTATATGTAAATTTTTCAATTTCTCGAATTTTAAGGAAAACAAAAAAAAGTGAACACACGCTACTTTTTGCGCATTCACACACACAATAGAATAACTCTTTCGCACACTAAAAGGACACAAAAGATGCCTCGCAAACTGTTCGCTCGAATGGATTTGGACGACAGAGACCCGGACGGCTTTAAATTCCCGTCGAAAAAGAACAACAATCCTCGAAAAGCATCCGAACCAACAACGACGAAACCTCTTTTGCGCTTTGGGGAAAACGGAAACGGGAAGACGAAGAATAAAATGCGAGGCGGGATTCAGTTTCGAAACAAAGAAGAAGAAAAAGAAGAAGACGGCGAACGGGCGCAGTTCGACGCGTGGATAGTCACGACGTTTTTCATAAACGAAAAGCGCGATGATGATAACGAGAATAAAGCCTTGCTCGCGGACCTTCGAGAACACGTTTTCAAGGAATTTAGACACCAGGACAAACGAGAGCGGTTCGAGAGGAGGAAAAAAGAGTTTCAGAATTTGGCCGTTGGTATGGGTTTTACGGGGTTTTCGGATCGATTTGTCTCTCTCGATTCGCGGAGAAGCGAGAGGGAGAGTAGTACCGCGAGTTATGATGGAGCGTCGCCGTCGCCGTTGGTCGATATTCCGGTACACGTGCGAGATATCGTCTTGAAAAAAGCAGGCGCGAGGGCGGCGGCGGCGATTGCGTGCACGTGTAAGGAACTCAGGGATGACGTGAGAGATCATAAGAAGCGGGCGACTGGGAATTTTAAGATACGGCCGTGTGATGTGAGCGGAGGGGAGGAGGTGAAGCATATTTTGCAGCCTTATTCAAACGTGACCGGCGTGAGCGTCGATAAATTGATGCTCCATCGAGGAGAGCGTGCTTTGGATCCACACTTCAATAGACAAGTAAAGCGTAAAATGATTGAAGAAGTACTTGCCTTCACTCATTTGAACGAGAAAGTTACTCGATTGGGATTTACGAACAGCGAATTGGACTATACTGACTTTATGCGAATAATGTATCAAAGTTCGATTAATGTCCATTCGTTTGATTTTTCTGGGAATAATATCAAACGAATGGACACTGGTATCGGTTTTGGCCTGGGATGGGTACATCAGTGTATTAGTGACGGGGTTGGGATGGATCTATTTAAATGGCGAGAATTCGCTGGTGTATCGTTTGCCGAGCGTGTATACACTATCTTTGCTTCGCCTTCATTAACCATGCCGGCAGGTAAAGTGTTTTTAGAGTTGAACGTTTCAAATTGTGGATTAGAGCATCATTTAGAGGTGTTCTTTTACCTTTGCGAGTTTCCAAATCTGAAGCGATTGGACGCGTCGAGAAACCAGCGATTAAATATCTATGAGCCAGACGACGAGAAGAGCATTGGTTTGTATGGGTGTCGTCGCGATTTTTATCACAAATACGGTAGTTCAACTGGACATACAGGTATCAGCTGCTCGCTTGAGCATTTGAACGTGTCAGGCAGCGCGACGTTGCATTTCCGCTTACAACCGAGCATGCCGTTTAATCCTTTCGCAAACTTCAATAAGTTGAAAGAGTTGAACTTGAGTGTATCCATGCGTTTACAATCAGTGTATCTCAGAGATTTACCGAATCTGGAGGTGTTGAATCTCGTGAATTGCAAAAAATTACACACTCTTGTATTGGTGAAGCTGCCATCGTTGCACACGCTGTCTCTCGACATATGCAAAAAGTTGAGGAATGTATTCTATTCTAGCTCTCGCCTCCCGGATCCACACAACGTGGCGGACGATTTCTTTTACGATGGATTCAATTTTATTGAAGATAAAATTGAAAGTTTGCGGAAGCTCTCCATGAACCAATGCGACGCACTTATCGAGAGGAGACATTTGAATTTGTTACGTTCGGCTGTAAATCTCGAGCACTACCGATGCGAGGGATTACACAGCGAGAATTTGCGAGAAGTTCGCATACCGAGCACGTCTTTGGTTTCCGTAGAAATGAGTGGATGTAAACAAATTCAATGCATTCTCTTGAATACGGCGAAGTTGAAATTGCTAAGAGCGAGAAATTGTCGGTCTTTAAAGGATATCCGAGTGAACACAGGACAACAACGCGCGGCTAGCGTGGAAACGACCGTGGAAATTGACGTGAGAAATAACAAAAAATTGGTAAGCGTCACGGGATTGCGCGTCGACCGATCTACGCGCATATTAGCCGGCGGCGCGACATCGTTAGAACGCATACAAACGGTAGATTAGATCAGATTGGATTAGATCATAATTAGGCTAGAAACTAAGTACCTAAGATAGCTACGTCGCATAATAAAAAGTAGATCGCTTTCATCAAACTATAAATTGTTGCCAACTTCGATGCCAATCATAATCATATTCGATAACGCGTATAACAAAATCAACGTCACGCCGAAAGGTTTAGTCACCCGGAACCGTTTCGCTGGAACATACGTCAAGCTTAAAAGCAAACTTGCGAATAAAAACATGAAACTAATCGGTATGTTTGCGTGCGTCAGTAGCGTCAACGGTGCAGGGGAAAGTTCGATGGCTTGCAACGCAAACGCCAAACCCAAACCGACGCACATGTTGAACATTGGACCCGAATAACACGCCGCAACCGCCATAGTTGGTTGGCCACTTTTTGCTATGACAACGTCGGCGACTAAATCACCGACGGAGTTCCCCCACGCTAAAACAGTCACCCCTAAAACAGCCGGCGATATCCCAGAAATGTGTCCGAGTACGGTCAAACACTCCAGCAACTCCGTCGCCGCTAAGGAAATCCAAACGATGGACGTCCCAAAAGCCAACGCGAGTGCTAACGGCCAATATTCAGGTTGGTGCGAGTGATTGGATGCGACAAAAACCGCGCATCCGACCAACGTCGACGGTATCAAAACGCACATCCAAAGCGGTAAAAAACCAACGAAATCGTTCCCAATCAACGTCTGCGCGCCCACGACGTCTTTGACCTGATGCAGCAACAACAAAGGCCCGAGCGCGACAGAAGACAACGCGTAAAATCTATTCCAACGGTCTGGTTCCGCGGACGGAATCGTCATTCGTCTGCATACGTCTAACGGCGCGTGCACGAGCGCTTTAAACAAACCGTACTTTGTTCTCCCGTGCGCTTGACACCATCTGACGATGTTTTCTCCGAGCACTTCGTGCGCCGGCGGTTCATCCATCCAATCGACGACACCCTTCTCCCCGTCCAACCCTACTAAATTTTGTTCCTTCTCCTCCAAACCGCTATGACTACTCCCTACCACGTCGCTCATCGACTCTCCTCCTCCGTCTCGAGTCAGTCTTTTCCTTCTCTCTCTCACGTCCGACACAATCACCAAACACACAAACGCTAAATAATACAAAATAAAACCAATCGCGTGTCTCGGGTAAACCTCTCCACTCGTAACTACGTAACACACCAAAACCGCGCCGAAGAAATAAAACCACGCGTCTCTTAAAAACGCGCCTCGCGGTACTTCAAACGGCGCGGCAACCACCGCCACGGCGCCAACCACCCCGCCGCTCACAAACATCCCCGCGCTAACGATTGCGCCAATCATCCCAGCACCAATCTCCCCACTCCCTCCATCTCCGCTCGAAAACGCCGCCAAAGACGCAAACACATCCGGCGCTCCGTTTCCTAACGCCAGCAAAGTCACCCCGGCGGTATTCGGCGACAACTGTAAAACCTTGGCGACTCTGCGAACCACCGGGCAGAAAAATTCCTCCGCCGTGTCTCCTAAAACGTAAAAGGAAAGGATCACGACCCCGATTAACGTAAACACGGACAAACTCTGGTACTCTTTCATCGTGCAGTGATGAAAATACAGATAATTCGCAATCATCGACTCCGTGTCCGCGTTGCATTCGTATTTTTGCACGTGCGTGCACTTGTCCGCGCTCCGCTCGATGGCGAGTGAAGTGCAGTAAAAATTCGCTTCTTTTTCTTCTTCGTCTTCTTTTGACGGCAACACCAACACATCATCGCGTTCGTTTTCCTCCTCCTTTTCTCCGAGCAAAACCCGCCCTCCTTTGGAAAAAGACAAAGACGGTTCCAACACGGAGGAGGAGGAGGAGGAAACGGAGTCGATATTTTGAGCAACGGGCGCATCATTGAAGCAAACCGCGCACAGAACGCCGACGAACAACAGACTCATTTTCACGAAAAATCGTTCGGTTCGAAATTGCGCTCGACAGCGTTTTCGATGGTCCCATAACTCCCATAACTCCCTCTCTGCTGCGTCGAAACGTCCTCGCTCGCCGTCGCTTTCACGTGGCGACCACATGATGCGTCGTCTTCGAAAAGCGAGAGGAAAGGGTTTTGTGTGCGTAGAAAATGTGAAGCGCATGGGAGCGTTGCATCCTTCCCCGCTCAGAGAGAGAGAGCTTGTGAGTTCGCACGAGACGAACATGGGGGAGCGAAAGAAAGTATTCAGAGCGTACAGGTTCCAAAAGGTTCGTATCGTAATAATACGCGAAATGTTGTTTGTTTTTTTGATTTGAATTATTACTTTGCTGCTATGTGATTGCGTTTTGCGCTTCCTCTTCTCGCGTCGTCTTCGTCGTCTCAAAGCTTTCGCTCTTCTCGTCTGCGCGCGGACGACGGATGCGTCATCGAAACACCATCACCACCACCGAATCAAGAAGAACGACACGAAGAACGCGACGTAATGCTCGTAAACAGAGCATATAATTAATCCAAATCTGCGATGCCTAGCACGTTCACCAAGAGTTTAATCTGGTCGATAAAATCCACCCCGGTGGCGTATTCCGTCATCATCCCGACGAGCAAGCCAAACATGGTCCATCTTCCGTTGTTGATTTCATTCTTCTTGGTGAACCCGAACACGGTCGAGTCTTCCACGAGTTGTTGATATTGTTGCTCTTTGAAGTATTTCACCATTTCTTTCGCTTTCGTGCGTTGGTATTCGATGGTGGTGTTGTCTTTTTGTTGGGTGGTCGTCATCGCTTGGGTCGTCGTTGCCGTCGTCGATGTCGACGACGACGCTTTCGCGCTTCGTCGTAATCTCGCACTGCTCGAGGACAAGGCGTGATTGAGTAAAGTCGCGGGAGAACTACTGGTGATGGAAAACATTTTACTTTTTGTGATTCAAAGAAGAAGGCCTCGTTTTGATGAAGGAGTTGTTGTTGTTGTTCAATCGCTCGATGATGATGTGAGAGAGAGAGAGTATCAGCGCGCGCGCGTCAAAGAGTAAAGAGTTGCGCGAAAGATTAATGGATAAATGGGTGACGTGGAATTAGGGTTGGACACCCTAAATATTTTTCTCCTTCTTTTCTTCGGGAAGAAAATCTCGTCAGAACGAGAAGAGGAAGAACGCGTCGTTCAGAGAGAGAGAGCGAGAGCGAGAGAGAGAAGGAAAAGGGTTTAGTAAAAGAAGAGAGAGAACATGTCCTCGTCTTCTTCGTCTGTTTCTTCTTCTTCTTCTCCGAGAGGTTTCCAAGCCGCTCGCGAGCGCTTGAATCTTCAAAAACAACACGACCGTGAAGGAAATGGAGGAATGGATGTTTTTCTGAAACGCACCGACGCCGGTCGGTATCTCTCCTCGCTGTTCTTTGAGAAGGATGATAACACGAAATGGATTTTGAATGTGGCGGGTGTTCTGTTTTTGTGCGTGATGTGCGTGTTCGCTCTGGCTGGTTTTGAACACGTTTTTCGAGGAGGAGGAGGAGGGGTTGTTGTAGAGGCGAAGCCACCGGTTTTATCAGAACGAGAAGAAGAAAAAGAAGAAGAAGTTAAAGAAGAAGAAGAGAAAACGACGACGAAAACACTTTCAGTGGAAAGCATACAAAACATGACCGAGGACGAGTTGCGCGTCCTGGAGCTTTCGGTAAAAATGAGAGACGTTTTGAGCAAAGAGAAGAGCAACGCGTTGCGCGAGGCGCGGTTATCGGTGGAGCGAAAACAGTTGGAAGCGAAATTAGCCGGTTTGGATTTGAAGAAAGAATCGAACGAGACGATGAAAACGACGAACGATATGAAGAGGGAGAGTTTGGAGTTTAAGATGAAACTGAACAGGGAGAAGGTGTTTAGGGAGGACGTGGCGGACGCGTTGAGGACGGGATTGGTCGTCGTTTGCGGAGCGCTCGTTTATTTCGGGTGGAACGTCATTCGAGACGCGTGGTTGAACGAGAGCGAGATTTGTTACTCGTCGTCGTCGTCGTCGTCTTCTTCGTTCTCGTTGATTCCTTCGAACCTGGCGTATTTTTTCGCCACATTTATCAACCGCTTGGAAAAACTGTGGTGCGTCTCCAAAACGTTCGCCAAAGCCGCCATCACCTCGGTCGCGAGTTTATACTGTTCCAAAATAGTCGTCAAATTCGGTCTCCTCTCCGGCACAAACTCCACCGTCTCCCCGCTTTCCTCCATAGCGTTAACTCTCGGCGTCGGCGGAGGGTACCTTGGTCGCAAATTCGTCCGATATTTACGAGGCGACGAGTTTGCGTTTCTCTTTTTGTGGACGACGTATGTTGCTATCGTTTTCCTCGCGAACGAATCCGCCGATCGCCTCGGTCGGGAGATTTTACAGTCCACTTTGAGGAGGGTACTTTTTAGATTTATCGTTGGGTTTCTGGTGCCCATAATCGTCGCCAGCGTGCCGTTTAGAGAAGCGTTCTTCGTTTAGTATACTAGAGCAGATAGAAGAAGTGTTGTTGTTTATTAGAAGTTTTTGATGAGTTTTTGTCTTTTTTTCAAATTTTCTTCATTTTCCAAGCGCAGACACAACTCTCAGAGATGGTGGTGTTCGAAGCTGAAGCTTTTCCTCCTCCTCGAGAACACCACGACGAAGACAGACCAGATGATGAAGAAGAATCATCATCGTTTATCTCCCGAACGACCACAAAATTGACGCACGACCTTTCGTCCATTCGTTTACGCGCGTTGCAGTCGTTACATTTTAAAGTGAAATTCAATTTGGTTCCTCTGTTGGAAGTGACTGCGAACGACGCGTTACTGGAGATTCTGATTACGAATCACGCGCTTCTTCTCGAAGATTCTGAAGAAGGAAAACAATTTAGCGGTGGTGGTGGTGGAGAGGTTGATGATGGTTTCGACGAGGACGACAAGAGGAGTAATAGTAATAGTTTTAAAAGGAGTCCAGTGGTGGCGATTTTAACGACAGTCGTTCGAAAATCGACGAAAAGAGAGTTGAAAATTTTCCAAAGAACCATGAGAAAGATCAAAGGCGAAGCGACGTTGCGAAGGATAGCGGCGGATTGCAAACTCATCGAAGGGAAAGAATGGATGAGCGAGGAGATTGATGCATATTTTAAAGCGAAACGGAGAGCGATGGTTATGCAATCGCTTGGGAATGATGATTTTAGTGGCGGCGAGGATGAAGACGAGGATCCGTCGTCGTCGTCGCGGCGCGAAGCCGCAGCGGCGAGTTCGAGGGAAAGTTTCAACGCGAAAGAGGAGGAGATTCGGAGACGGTTGAAAAGATACGAGAACGAGGAGTTGAGAACGTCGACGAGGAGCGAGCAGACGGTGACTGTGAATAGAATTCCGGAAGTTCCGAGGATGGTGAAGTGCGTGAGCTCGGACGGGTCGTTTGGGAGGAAGCTGGTGTCACGAAGACGAGTAAGACGACGGCATATCGACGCCAACGAGGAAAAGAAGAACGAATACGACATTTTACGGAAACACTTGACGCAATACGAACGGACTCTGAAGACTACGACAAACGTGGACGTTTTAGTGGGCGTTTTGAGAGCTTTAAGGGAGAACATTTTGAACGATTGGGGCGTGCAAGCGTTCGCGCTGGCAAATCCAGAGGGTGGAATTGTGAGATCGGCGTGTGATATTTTAGTATCGTCTTCGAATAGTAATAGTAATAGCGCGGCAGGCGATGATGTAGGAGCGGAAGATTTCTTAAACTTGGACCGTTCGGTGGTTTCTTTAAAGCGAGAGGCGTTGCTGTTCTTAGCAGACGTGGCGTTGGGGTTGAAGTCTGAGTTGTACGAGAATAGAAGCGATGGTCTTGGTCTTAGCGCCACCGCGATAGAGATCTACGACGACGACGACGACGTACGTTTCGATTACGCCGTGTCCACCCGTCGGCGGGAAGTCATCTTCTCTCAAGGAGGCGAACATCACGCGGGGCGAGATGGTAACGAAGTTATGCTCGACGGAGATGAAAAAATGTATTATTATCATTCCGTGCACGCGTTGCCGATTGCGCACGCCATTGCGGAAGCGTTCATCGCTTTGGCGAGATATCCGTCATTATGCGGCGAAACGTGTGAACTCTTTGAACGATGTTTTCTCGAGTGCGATGTTTTGGAGCTCGCTAGTATAGATGCGAACACGAATGGCGCGCATCCGTCTTCACTCGTTCGTTTGAAAGGATATTTACGCGCGTGGAACGTCTCTGGGGCGAGGTCAGTCGGCGACTCTGGCGCGAACGCCTTGTGTTTCATTACGTCTGAGAAACTCGCCAGATTCGCGAAAGGCTTCAGCGTTGTTGTTGGAAAATCAAAGAAGATGTTCAACACCATAGATGACATCTACGAAGACGCCGACGAGGAAGAGGAAGGCGCTATTTTGCGCGTCAACGACGCGTTAATCGAAAGCTGCGTGGAAAGACTCGACCAATCGGATTCGCACGAAGACGCGCACTGTTTGCTGGACGCCATGTTTATCATGCGAGCGCTCGGCGGAGGCGATTGTTTGCTCAAATCACTCGCGAGTACTCGACAAAGCATAGCTGGCATTTGGGAGCGATTTTTACTGGTCAAACCGAAAACAGTGAAAGATACCGCGCTCTGGTCGCGCATGTTGAGGCTTTTGTGTGGATGTTTGAGTAGCAGTTCTATTTCGGGAGCAGATGTCGAGGAGAAAGAGCACGCGATTCGATTTCTAGCGTACGCCGTTGCAAAAGTAGGCGCGCACGCGTGTCGCCGAGGACTTCTGGATACGAAAAAGTCTCGTGCATACGACCACAACGAAATGGGCGAGAACGTGGATCCAAACATCGTCAGTAAAAATACTGCTGTCGAGGATTCGCGTCCGGTATGGTTGAAGCATCCCATAGCGATCGAAAGAGAGCTCGAGAGAAGCGGCGACGCCAGCGGTGTTCGAAGATTAACGTTTCAAGAAGTTTTGAGAGATGTTTGCGATTGTTTAGAAGCGCTTCTGCGCGTTTCATCGAACGCATCTTTAAATGCCGTCGACGTGTTTGCAAAGTCCGACGAGTTTGCGATGACCTTATCAGACGCCTTAAAAAATCCAAAGAGAAGCGTCGAATACGGCTCGTTGGTCGCATGCTGCGATTCCATCTATGCGTTGGCAGCGATGACGAAACGAACGAGTAAACGAAAGATGCTACACACCGATGCGCTTTGCGAGTCGTGTCTTCCAGAATTGATGCGCGTCGTTGAACGCACGGCGACGAGTATTGTGACTCACTTCGATAAATCTCGATCGAGTAGTACTTTCGACGACGCGTGCGGTGGAGAATCGTTGTTGGAATCCTCACTTCTCGCAGTCATCGAGGTGTGTGAGAACGCGTCCTCGCCTTCAATATGGGCGGAAAAATTTGACGCGAACTTTGAAAACACTTCAAACATCTTGCTCAGTCTCGTAGCGCGAACGAGTTCGGCGGATTCAGTAGCATCCTCCAAAGCGCCACGATGCGCAGCTCTGATTTTTGATCTGGTCGCCATGTTATCGGCGGCGTTTCTCGACGACAGTCAAAATGCAGCCAAAGCCATCGCTTCGTGTCAGCGCGTCCGAGAAATTGTATTCGCATCAACCTGGTTCGATTGCGCGAGCTTGCTTGCCATAGATAAGAGTAACGCATCTATAGCCCGTTATCGCGCCGCCGTGTGCGTCGCGCAGATTCTATCGAGCGTGGCGAAAGATGAAACGTCGCTGTTCGACGCCGAGGTGCCTAGCTTAGATCCAGGTTCTAATCACAACGGCGGTCGCGTCTCGATTATTTCTTTACTCTCGCGACGCAAACTTTGGATTACGTTCGCTCGAATCCTCGAGGAACCCGTAGGCACGGATGCCCTCGTCGCGAGAGGCGTTTCGAGCGCCATGGTTGCGTGCGCGCGCGTCGACGTCGTCACCGCGAAGGAGTCGTTTTCAGAATTCAACATGTGCTTGAAGAATTGGCTTCGGCCGAGGAAGAAGAAAGCCGCGACGGAAGGTGAGGTGCATATGCACAGATGTGCAGCGTCTGCAAACATGTCAAAATTACTCGGTTTATTCATCGTCGGTGAGCGTTTGAACGCGGACGATTACGATAGCGATTACGCGTTGAAAGCGCGACCGAACAGTCCTCTTTTCTACGCGTTGTTTGATGTTTTGAAATCTGCACAGTCGAGAGGCGCGCGTGCGAAACTTTCTGCTGGCGAGCTCAGGGCAGCGTCGTCGGCAGCGTTAGCCATCGCTGCCATGCTCGACGGAGAGTACAACAACAGTTTATCGGCGGCGGCTGATGACGGCGTGAAGACAAATAATCTGGGAGAGGAGAACGCGCGAGGAGAGTTGTGCGAGGCGACTTGTGCATTGCTCGAAATGTCGCTCGTGACTACGTCTACCGTTTCATCGTCGTCGCAAGGTCTTTTTGCGTTGATTGCGACGATGTTTAGTTGCGAACGAGCGAGCAGAGATGCGTTGACGTTTGATCCCGAGGATGAAGACGACGGTGCCGATGAAATGCCACCGAAAACACCGCCGCTCATCGACATTGAAAACGATGGCCACGAAGAGACTGCAGCAAATGCTTCGAACGAAGGCGCGCATCTACCGATCGGTGCTCGTTTATCTCGCGTTCTTTCGAGAGCTTTTACACCTCGCATTACTCGTGGAGGTATCGACGTTGACTATGTGAAAGAGAATGATTTGTATGTAACCGTCGCGTCTGCGTTTCAAAACGTACTCGCCCACTGCGCGAGTGCAAAGTTTGAAATGATTCGTTCTGGTTCTCTCGAACTCGTCTTGAAGAGAGTGCTGAGCGAAAATATCGACGCAGGTGGTATCGCGTTATGCTTGCGCGTTTTGCAGCACGCGAGCTTCTCGGCTGCAACGTTTGATGAAGAAAACGACAACGAAGGAGAAGAAGCGTTAGAAGAAGAGCACGCGTCCTCGATAAAAATTCGAGAAGCAGCTGCGATGGTAAAAAACGCAACGTTGCTGAAATACAACGGCGTTTTGGTCTTTGAGAAGCTCTTCTCGCTTCTTTTTACTCCTGGTCGATCCACCGACTCCGCGCTGACGCTCTCGAATCGGGTCAAAATTGAACTTCGCGACGCCTATCTCGCCGCGGTAACCAATTTCATCCTCGAGTCGGACGAGTTTAAGCGATGCATATGTACTGCATCGAAGAACAGCGGCAAAACGTCCATATTCAACCGCCTCGTTTCTTTTCTGTTTCGCGAAAAGGAGAAAACGACCCGACTTCGCGACCCGTTGAGTTTTGCCGAAGAAAAGTTCATTCCTTCGATTACAATGGCGCGCGGCGTGAAGCTTCTCTCCTCGCTTTCCACGTTCTCGCTGACTCGAGCGCAATTATCTCGCTCCGTGTTCATCGAAAAGTGTTGCGAAATGATTGCTCGTTTCTCCATATCGGGAACAGCGAGCACGAAGAACCGTTCGCGGGTCGATTTGAAAATCGAGTGCGACGCGGCCATCGACGCGCTGTGCGTCCTCTCCGGATCCGACGAGGACGGCGCGAAACTCCTCTTGCGTTCGTGTAAAATCAACATAATCGGCCTACTCGTGGATTGTTACGAACACGCGGACAATATCTTCGACGAAACCGTTCACGACGAGAATGAAATCGACGACGCCGACGACGACGAAAAAGACGAAGATGAAGCAACGCCCTCCTCCTTCCTCCTCACCAAACGCAAACTCCTCCTTCTCTTCCACAACCTCTCCTTCGCCGGCGACGTCGCCAAAGCGCACTTCTGCGCGAAAACGAAATCTCTCGACGTGCTCATCGAGAGCATCGAAAACAGTTTCGACGCGGAATCCGCTTTGCTCGGTTCCGCCGCTCTCCTCTCGCTCGCCCGACGAGGCGCTCGAGTCCTCGCCGCGCTCCGCCGCGGCGACCGAGAGGAACGGTTGCGAAGATGTTCGCGCGTGCTCGGCGAAAGAGTCGCGTTCTTAAACGCCTCCTCTACCTCCTCTCTCTCCTCCTCGAATACATTACACAATCGGAGTGCGAGAAAAGAGAGAAGACGAAGAAAAGAGTTCAAAATGCTCGCCGGCGCTTTGAAACGTTTGCGTGAGATTTTAAAAGCTTTCGAGCACTCCGAATCCTCTCTTTCGTAGAAAAGTATTAATTGACAATCCAATTCAATTCTACATTGCTTCATTTCTTCGCACACGCGTTTATATAATAAACTCTTCCGAAAAGCGGCTCTTTAATCGAGACTTGTTTTTATCATCTCGAAAAGAGAGAGAGAGAGAGAGATGTTTTCTTGTTCGTGTTCTTGAGAGAGAGAGAGCGAAGAATGGAAGCGACGACGACCCGTTCTCGCGATGATGATGAGGATGTGAAGGC
>Ga0115556_1001826_pt1 | contig 14454 bp, 8 predicted proteins | sample COGITO_mtgs_1104_5_FD_87282 | JGI IMG/M metagenome (GOLD analysis project Ga0115556, IMG submission 87282) | Pelagic marine microbial communities from North Sea - COGITO_mtgs_110414 | ecosystem: Environmental > Aquatic > Marine > Epipelagic | place: Germany:Helgoland, sampling site Kabeltonne... | reverse complement strand
TCTCTTTCCATGGTCCCCCCCCCCTTCCTCGTGCCGCCCCCCCACCCCCCCTTGCCCCCCCCCCCGGCCCCCCCCTTCTGCTGGTCCCCCCCCCCCCCGGGCCCCCCCCCCCCCCACGTCCCTAAAGAAGCTCACGTAGTGCCCGCTCGTCGCCTGCGCCCCCTTGTGCTCGACGACCGCCACGAGCACGTACTCCTCCGTCCTCGTCGTCAACCCCCCCCCGGCGGCGGCGCCGGCGGCGACGGCGACGGGGACCCGGAGAACGTCGTCGACCCCCACCTTGCACCCGAGCTTCACCTTCCTGACCTCCCCCCCCTGGAACTTCCAGACGTACCTCATGACGCTCACGCGCAGGTAGGGGGGGGAACCGGTGACGTGGAGGGATTTCGTGGCCGGCCTCTTGGCGTCGCAGGACGCGCAGTGGTAGAGGTTGTCCGAGTCGTCGAGGATCTCGGGGGTGAGGTGGGAGTCGAGGAGGCCTTGGACGGTCAGGGCGACGCCGGGGGAGATGGGGGGGAGGGGGAGCCGGATCTCCTCGCCGTAGACGGTGGACTGGGAGACGTGCCCGGAGGAACAGGTTATCGACTGGAGGTACCGGGTGCGGAAGATCTTTTCGAGAGGCGTGCAGTCGTCCGCGTCGTCCAAGTCCTTCTTCCCCTTTCCCTTCCCCTTTCCCTTTCCCTTTCCCTTCCCCCCTCCGGCAACGGGGGAGAAGGAGGCGGGCCCTACGACCCTCCTGCCGAGATGGCGGGTGAAGAGCGTCAAGAACTCCGTGGGATCCTGCTGGTCGAGTGGGTCGAGTTCGAGGGCGTCAACGAGGCCTTTCACGGAGATGGAACGGGAGAGGGTCGCGCCTGTTATCGTTATCGACGGCGTTTGTTTAGGGGTTTGTTGGTGAGGAAGGGTCGAAGGGGTGGGAGGAAGGAGAGGGTAGGCGAGAGACATAAATAGTCGCCGTACGCTCTGTTTTAACTCCTTGTCCTCCGCTGCCGCTCCATTTTCCCCCAAAGCCTGTCCGGTCTTTTCCCACTCTCCCCCATTAACGTCGCCGCCGCCCATGCTCAAAACGGCCTCGACGACCGGCCCGACCCTGCAGAGCACCTGCAACACCGACGCTAAATAGCAGGTCGCGCCGAGGTTTCGGATCCCGGGGGGGGTGAGCGTCATTGACGTCGGGGTACGGTGAAGGGTTCGGAGGAGGGTTCGCGGGTGGGGGGGCGGAGGTGGGGACTTGGGTGTCATCGTTGGTGGTAAGGCGGGGGACGGGGAGGGGCGCGTTTCGATTATTTCAATTTCGTCATCGTCGTCGTCGTCGTCGTCGTCGGCGGCGGCGGCGGCGGCGCCATCGTTATCGTTATCGTTGTCGCCGACATCGACGACGTCGATGCCACCGCCGACTTCCTCCTCCCCTCCGGGGGGCGCCGGCACAGTGACTTCCAAGCCCGTCGCGGTGGAGAGGATGCGAAAACAGTCCGTGGAAGGTTCGCGTCCCGGGCCGCCGCCGACGGAGGCGGGAGAGGATCCGTCGGGGGAGATGGGAGAGGAAGAATGGTCGATGACGACGACGTCGTCTTCTGCGTTGTCGTCGTCGTCGTCGTTGCCGCTGCCTTTGCCTTTGCCTTTGCCTTTGCCTTTTCCTTTGCCTTTGCCTTTGCCGGCCGTTCCTCCTTTCTCATCGTTCTCCTTGTTCCCCTTGTTCTCATTGTTCCCTGTCGAGGGCGACGGTGTTCCGGAAGTTGGATACCCCGCCCAACATAATGGACACATGCATTGTTCCTTCTCATCGAAATCGCCGTTAGTTTCCTCCTCCTCGTGATGAGCAGATACGCCGCTGGAAGTAGTCGCCCCACCGGAGGTAATCGCCCAATTCACCAGACCTACACAACCTGAACCGAGACAGAATGGGTTGTGATCGCATGGTATCGTCGGTAGCATAGTATTCCCACCGGCGCTACCGGCGAGGATAGTTTTGAGTCGCGAGGATAGGGATTTTGAAGCGAGGGCTCCCGCGATGGTAGGCGGAGATGTCTTGCCTCCGCCGTTAGCGCCGGGCGACTGAGGATGATCGATATCGCCATCAGGGTGACATGTAGGACAGAATATCCACCCGGGAAGAACGTCGCGTGCCCCGCCGTCATCTCTACGACTGTAGAAACGAGATATTCGAGAAGTGTACTCCGACCCGCCCCAGAGGGGAGGGCTGTCGCCGCCGATTTCGTCGTTGTTGGCGCCGTTGTTGGCGCCGCCGTTGTTGGCGTCGTTGTCGGCAGTTTTACTTTTCGTATTTTTCGGGGGGGGGGGGCCAAGACAATACACGTCTTTTGACACAATAGATAAAAGCGATGATATCCTCCTCAAAATGTCAGTGTGCCCATTCCCCGCCGACGACGAGGAGGAGGAAGAAGGAGAAGACGCCTTCCGACCAGTCCAGACTGATTTAGCTGATTCGGTTGTGGAAGTGTATTGTCGACCGGAACGTGAGGACGCTCGGACGGACGGTGTTGAGGGAAGGAGTGTCAGGGTAGTTTGTACCGTCTTGGGTGTTTTTGTTTCTGTTTTCGCCGCGGATTCTTTAATTATAAATTTGGACTTCTTGCCGACTTCTCTATTCTCTGACAGAAATTCGAACGACGAACTCTGCATTTCTTCCTCGATAGACGCGTTAATTTCTGTATAAGCACTGTCAATGCTGACATCAGGGCGCGCGGCTGAAGCATGATTCATCAGGTGACCGAGACCGGTCTGCCTTTTCGCCGTCCCTGGAGGGGGCTGTTTGGGAGGAACGGAGGTTTCGTCAACTTTCATTCCTGAGCCTTGGTCCGAGTTGTCTTCGTCGTCGTCGTCGTCGTCGTCGTCGTCGTCGACGTCGACGCTTATTATCTCGGGGAAGGGTAGATCGGAGTCGGCAGAAGGGAGGGGAGTCTCACTAGGATCTTGGATATAGTCTCCGGATACTGGACACCATACTTTTCCCTTCGGCGCCCGTCCTCTCGGCCTTGCCTGCGTCGTCTTGATTTTGGCTTTCTTCTGCGGGGAGGGTGACGGAGTTTGTTTCGTTCGTTTTCGTTGGCGTGCCATTGGAGGTTGCTTTCCTCAGGGGGGAGGGGGGAGAGATATATTGGATCTTAGAAGGTATTGCGGAGGGACAAGGAAATGAAAATCGCAGGCGTAAAAAAGAAGAAGACGGAAATAGGGGATTGTTTGACGCAGATGACGAAATCGTTGCAATCGGTATCTGACAATACCTCTATGGTGTTGTGAGGAGTTTAATAATGGACACCAGCGTTTTATAATGTGGTGGTAAATAGAAGAGAGGGGCCCCACGAAAAACCTGCCGGGAGAGTTTGAGTCACTGTCATATTGCCCAACGTGTAGTGAGAATATTCTTCTCCGCCCGGAATAATCAGTCTACCCACAAGCAGGGGTTTTTTTTTGTTAATTGAAAGGGCTTTGGGAAAGTGTCGTCACAAATGTACATCCGAGCGTCTGTGGCGCGGTGTAGTCGCAGGCACAGCCTGAGTATTCTCCGTCTCGCCCGTCCTTCCGCGTCGTCTATAATCTCCGGCCCTCACGGTTTCCGGCCAAATTACCGTCAGGGAATGTCCTTCTCATCCGTCGGTCCCTTTTCTGCAAATGTACCTCTCCTGCAGTCCATCACCAATGATACCGACGGGGATAGCACTAGCACTAGCGCTACTTCGGAAGGCAACGTTGCGAGGCCGACGCTGACGGAATTTCTTCTCGATGATTCGGTTGACCTATCGGAATGCGATCTGGGAAGCTATGTTAGCTTGTCAGGCAGTGAATATGGTTCTGATGAGGTATCGAGTGTCAGTGATGGTGGCTTCGGTGTTGATGACGGCGGAGCCAATACCGGCGCAGCCGATACGTTTTCTTCCCCTGGAGTTGCCCCATCGACGTACTTGCCTTCTCAATTCCAAGCCTTGCATTCCTTCCGCTCCCACGTGAACTCCCCTGACTTCCACCTGAAGAACAAATTTTCTTTGAAGCGCGCCCTCGACCTCCTGAAGACTCTTCTAAAAAAACACCCCTTTCGCTACCCCATGTTCTACAACCACGGTAAGGTTGTAGAGAGCGACTATTTGATGGACGACAACGCCAAGTCCAAGAAATACGGAGGGAGCCTCCCCTTCGGTATTGTGAGAGTGATATCTCCGTCATCTTCCTCCTCCTCATCCTCCTCGTCCTCGTCGGCATCCTCCTCTGGACCTCCTAAATCTTCCCTTCAGGTCTCTCCTGATCTACCATTGGCGATGAACATAATCAAGCAGGAGAAGAACACTGCGTCTTATCGCATCGGAATGAGGCTTTTTCTGTCCGCCGTGGAACGTTTGAAGCTGGAGTATTCGCGGCCTCGGTCCTCCCGTCTTTCCCCGGAGTCCAAGAACCACCTGCGGACGGCATACGCGAATGCAGTGACGATCTGCACGAAGATGGCGGACTGTAAGACGGGGCTTTGGCTGTTTAACGAGGCGAACGAGAGGGGGGGACTGGTTTATCCTCCTCAGCCCATGTTTGTCAACATCGCCCTGAACTGCCTGTGTCGAGGCGGTGGCGGGGTGAGGTCTGAGGGAAAGGCCGTCGGGTACGACAGGGAGAACTTCACGCGCCCCAAGGCCCGAAGGGAGAGGAACAAGGACCTCGCCCCGAGCAGGGACGAGGACCTCGCCCTTGGCAAGTACTACGCCCGGAAGGCCCTAGAGATTTTCGAGGGCATGAACCCCATCGAGGGTGGGGAGGTGTACGTTGGTGTGAAGAGGGACGCGTGGAGTTACACTGCTGCCAGTAATGCGGCGGCGACGCTCGGAGACGAGGCGAAGGGGAGGGAGGTCATGGAGGCCTTCCTCCGGGACCCGAAAATGCAGGAAGCGCAGGAAGCAAAGAAAATAGGGGGCGGGGTCAACGAACGAATTTACTTCTTCTACGCGAATTTGGTCAAGTCTGTTATCAACCAGAAGATAAATCGGCAAAGGTCTAATTTCGAAAAGAGCAGCAAGGCTGAAGATGACCGTAACTACCAGCGTTGCCTCGACATCCTTGAGGAGTGCAAGAAGAGGAATGTCACAAATTCTGACTGGAGCAACATCGGGTTTGTCTACTTCCAACTTCTTAGCGCGTGCAGCGTTTTCAACAGGCACGGTGAGACGATGACACTTCTCGAAGAATTCGCTATTGGGGGAGTGCGGACAGCAAGCGTCTACCGGAACGCCCTTTTCAACATCAGCAAGGGGGTGAGGGACGAGAATGTCAAGAAGTTTTTCACGGAGGACGCGGGCAAGCCCTATCATATATCTTTTCACGAGCTGTACGACAAGAACAAGGTACTTTCGACGTCCAACATCGACTTGAAGAAGCTCTTCGATGAGGAAAATATCGAGGACATGAGCATTAACGACTTCGTCAACAAGGTTAGCACCAAGGTAAGCACGGGCGCCCCCGTGATTATTTCGGGTGAAAGCGACCACTACCCCTTTACCCCCGGGGATGCGTTCTCGCACATTCGGGATATCCTCTCCAACGCTAAGGTCTCGTACAACGAGAACAGTCTGAAGCTTTATGACCTCGTCGAGATCTATAACAGCGCTATCATTGTCGGCTCCCAGATTATCGAAAAGGCGCCCAAAGACTTTGAAGCCGACGGGAAGCACGCCCGGGACTTGCTCAACATGATTACTGAAAGCTCAGAATTCGGAGTTAAGATTAACTCGGCCGCCTTGCGCGCTCTCATCGCCGCACTTGGTAAGGCAGGCATGAGGGAGGATGTGATCGTCCTGATGGAGTCTTTCAGCGAGAGCGACAGCAAGAGGATGGAAAAGGGGAAGTTCCGCTCTCGTTCGTACCCGACGGTCAATGATCGCGTCTATAACTCCGCTCTGAACGCGCTCGCCGCAAATAGCTATTTGGATGAGAATTTTGAGGATGGTTATGATGCTGGGCTAGTAGATTTGGCAATCTCTTATCACGAGGATATGCGCCTCAAGAAGCTGCCCTTTTCGTCTTACACGTACGCTGCTTCGTTGAAGATTTTGCGGAGGGCAAAGGACGGCAAGAGGGCATTTAGGATGATGAAGGTGAGTGTAGTGGGTGTTATTTCGCTTGACGGGATGATTTCGCCGTTTTGGGTAGTTTATTTTTTGTCGTTTTGTAGTCGAGATCACCGAACTAAACCAATTGCCGGGACGGGCGGGGCACTTTTCTGCAAAAAAAATAGGACATTGTTTTGAACTACAATAGCAACAACAATGATGACAACAAGATGAACCCGAAACCGAATGACTACTGTTTTATTGAAGCAGCTTGGGCCATTGCTCACGGTTGTTCCGCCGATCCGACGCTAGCAATCAACGGAATCGATGTCGTTATGATGGCAAGGCCATTTATTCCCTCCCTCTCGGCCATGATGCCCTTGTACGGGGCTTGTCTGGCAGGGATCACAAATGCGTACGGTAGTCAGGGCGGTGGCGAACGAGAGGACCCTCTTGAACCCGCCGTCAAGGGTCTCATAGTCTCTGCTACCGTCGATATTGAGGGGGAGGAGAGAGAAGAAATTCTTCTCAACTTGGTGCGCAGCTGCGCCACTTGTGGTGCTGACGTCTCAAACGTTGTGGAATCGATAATGGAAGACGTCCAGACACGGAGCAAGAAATATTACAGGGCTGCGACAGGGGCAATGAGTAGGGCGTTGTATGACGGGAGGGTGGAGGCGTTCTCCAAGGCCGCAAAGGACATGGTGGAGGACGATACGAATGGAGAGACTCTGTGGGCGGGTGGGCAAATTGGGGTCACGGAGATGCACGGCATGAGCATCCATTTGGCAATCGGTCATTTGAAGAACTGTGTTGATGCGGCTCTCGAGGATGAAGATGTAGTTGACCTCATACTCATCACCGGTAATGACCGGAGCAAATTGAACTACGGCCGGGGAATTCAAAAGACGATAATGAAGATCGGAGGGGAGAACGGAGGTTGTGTCGTTGAGGAGAGTGGAAATGAAGGGAGGCTCAGGGTAGTGGGGAAAACCAATATTTTGTTGCTCAAGGGTGCGTTGGAAAATATGAACGAAGGAAGGGTATATGATAGTATATTGAATTAATTGGAATTGATTACATCGAGTGACGGTTTCCCGGCAGCTAAACGCCATTCTTTTCTTTCCAATATTTTTTTCGTAGCACATTAGCAGCACATCTGTTTACCAATCGTCACCAATGCCATTGTCATCCGAGTCAAAGCTCTCAAGATCGTCGCTAATTTCCAGCATCTCGTCGCTAATCGTCCCGGTCCCGCTCGCAATACTCTGCCTCCTCTCGAGCTGCTGGCGAGCTTCTTCCTCCTCCCTCTCCTTCCGCTCAGCTTCCCTGGCCCTGATCCTCTCGGCCGCTCTAGACCTCGCTTCCTCGTGCTCCTTCTCTGTCTCACTCCTTTTCGCCTCCTCTTCGGCCTTCTGCTTCGCGTCCTCGGCAGCTTTTTTCTTTTCCCTCTCCAATCTGGCTTTCTCCAATTTGCTCATGCTTTCGAGCTTTTCCGCTTTGAGTTTCTGAAATCGGGTGGTAGATAACCGGCGGCGGCCGAGCGACTGGAGTTTAGTGGCGGCATTCGCCTCGAGCTTCTGCTTTTGGATTATTGCTTCCAGCTTCTCCTTCTCCGCCTTTTCGAGGGCCAGCCTCTCTAGCCGGCGCTGCGTCAAGATAATAAAGTAAAATAAAGCCGGTCCATGCTAAGTTAGAAAAGCGCGCTAATTGGTGTATGCAGCGGTTTCGGTTTTCTACAAAGATTTCGTGCACTCACCTCCTCCTCGATTTTCTGTCTTTTCTCGTCCTCGAGTCGCTTCGCTTCCCGCCGCATACGCTCCTTCTCCTCCCACTGTCGCTTTTCTTCGTCCTCCTTCTCTTTCTTTTTTCTAGCCCGCTCAGCTTTCGCCGCATCCTCGAGCTTTTGCATCGCCGCAGCTTTCTGCTCCCTCTCATTTTTTTGCCGCGCGGCCTCTTCCAACTTCAGCAGGGCTTCCTGTTGCGCCTGAGAGTGCGAGGATGCTTCCTGTGAAGATGCCTGCTGCGGTGAAGCTTTCGGAGACGAGATCGACGGTGACACTTTATTTTGCTTCGCAGCCAGCGCACTCTTTTCTTCCGCGTCTTTCTCGGCCAAGTAATCATCGTATTCTTGCTCCCAGCTCTTGTTGTTTGTTATCGCATTTGCCTTTGCAGTAGGTGGCTGCATTGTTTCTGTGGATTCTATTGGGGATTGCTCAATCACATCCAGCGCAACCTCGATCTGCTCTTCGTCGAAATCCTCGACGCTCATGTCCGCCGCATTCTTCGAAGGGCTACGTCGAAATACCTTGTCGTTCTCGTCGTCATGGCTGTTCTTGTTTGTGCCTGTGGTATTCGTAGTTGTGATAGTCTCGGGTTTCTGGAAGAGCTGTGATGATACGGGTGGCTCCTGGTGCTGTTGTTGTTGGTGTTGGCGTTGGCGTTGTGGCTGGTGTTGGTGTTGGTGTTGGTGTTGGTGTTCTGGCTGGTGATGGTGTTCTGGCTGGCGTTGCTGCTGCTGCTGTATCGATGCAAAGTACTGTTGCACCGTTTGTTGGAACATGAGCTGCTGCTGCTGTAACATTGCGCTCATTTGATCCGTCTGTTTGACTTTCTCCATCATTTCGAGTCGCTTTTCCAACTTTTCGATGTCGCTTTTGTCGGTGGCTGCTGGCTGCTGAGCCTTTGGCTGCTGATGATTAATGCTAGGAATGTCGACGCTATTGATAGCTAACCCGTCGATTTCTGGGTCCCAAGCCACAGAAATCGGACGACCGTCCAAATAGACAATTCTCGGCCGTTCGATCTTTGCTTTCTCCTCGACCAGCTCCTGATTCATTCTCGCCTCTCTCTCCTGTTCCTCCTCCTTTTTGAGAATGTCCGTGTCCTTCATTATCTGCTCCCGCGCTCTCTGGCGGGCCTTTTCGAGACGAGCCTCGCGCTCCTCGTGCTTGCTACTAGACGACGAGGATGATGCAGCTTTCTGCACCTTGTTCTCAATGAAGGCGTTCGATTTCTTCAGGAGTATCTGCAATTCCACTACCTCCTTCTCGGCAGCCGTCATCTTTGTGTAGTAGTCATCCCTTTCGTCGCTAGCGCGCTCGTAGTTCTCCGTCATGACGTCGAGCCGTTTCTTTAGGTTCTCTGCTACCGCTTCAAGGGTTGTTTTTTTCTCGAACGTCTCGCGTTCGTTCATCCGAAGTTGCTTGTTCGTTTCGCGTTCATTCTCGCAGACTAACTTGAGGTCTGTTATTTCCTGCTCGGATTGTTTCAGCGCGAGAAGGAGATTCTGCTTAGCATCTCTCCACGTGTCAGAAGTTTCTTGTCCAGTATATTCATCTTCGTATACCGAAAGCTTTGACATAACCTCGGTAAGTTTGATTTTTAAGGAATCGCGCTCGAGCCTTACTGATCCAATCTGTGTGTGACACATTCATTCATTCATTCATTCATTCATTTGTGAAGTTGCGAGGTGAAGGAAGCAAAGAGAATAAGTTAATTGTTAATTTTCTTGTTCTAAGTTGAATTTCTCGCCTCAAGCAAGTAAGGAAGGCAAATCTGCTCACCTGTTCATCGTCAGAAAGGATATTCTTGTGCTTCTCTGAAATATCCTTCCTTAGTTTCTCGTAGTGAAGCCTCTCCTTATTGGCGCTCTGGGATTCGTGTTCGAGGGCGTCTTTCTGTGCGTTCAGCTTGGCGAGAGTCGATTTGTAGGTCGCAAGCCCCTCCTCCCGTGCGCGCTCGAACTCTTTCTGACACTTGAAATTGTTCTCTTCCTTCTTCTTTTCAAGCTCTTTCTCGAGCGTTTCCAGGTGCCTTTCCTTGTTCTTAAGGCGCTGTTCCGTGATTTCGTTTGCCCTGACTTTACTTTCCAGTGCCCTAGCGTTATCAATTTCCCGACGGCGGACGTTTTCCAGTTCTCTCAACACTTCCTGTCTCATCTTGTAGTTCGTCTGCTCAATGTCGTCCCCCCTTTTCTTCAGCCGGCTGCGGGCGATTTTATCTGCCTCGATCGATTTTTCCAGCCGCAGATCGTAGTAGCTCTTCATTTCGATCCTCACTCCCTCCAGCTCATTTCTGTATCGCTTCTGCTCTTCGATTCTCATCATATCCAGCTCATGGGAACGGAACCTCTCAATTTCTTTCTCGAGATCCCGCTTGCACTGCTCTTCACAAGAACGCTGGAAGCGTTGCATCGAGACTGAGACGGAGGAAGAGGGGTGATCATCGGAGTGCTGCTGCGCATCTTCGTACTTCTGGTGCAGCATTTGCAATTGTTTATTAAGAGAATTTGTTCCAGGAGCAACACTTTCGGGGGCTGGCGGCAAATCAGAGGGAGCAGAGGAGATATTTGAGTCGGCGTTGGAAATAGCGTTGGCACCGCGGCTACTTTCGCGGATCTCAAGGGGTTGCAAACGGCTGCTCTTGCTGATTTCCGTGGCATTGACATAGCTTGTCATCTTGTTAATCAGCTGCACCAGTGTGGGCTTGGGATCGTCATTTTCGACGTCGTTTCCGCCGTTGCTAGTCGGAATAGTTGAGCCATCGCTGACCTCTTGATAGGGTCGGCTCAACGGATTCAGTCCCACCGCCTTTAAGCAGTCTGCAGTTGAAAGCACCGAGTTCTTGTCCATCATGGATTCTGGTGTGAACACCGCCAAGGAGTGTGGAAGATTCGACGATTTTAGGTAGTCTTTGATCAAAGAGCGGATAGCTCTGTCTTCGAGAGATAAGTTGCCGCCGTCGGCGCTGTTCCCGTCGACTCCGTTGTTTATCCTTTTTGTGGTATTCTTTTTCTTAAGGCGCTGAACAAGTTGAGCACGCAGCTGGGCGGTGAGGGCAGATGATGCGCCTGATTGCCTGAATTCATTGGTAATGTGATTCCTTAGCGTCGAAGCAGTGAATGTGGTGGGATTCTCGGAATTTTTTGGCATGATGCAAGCTCCTCAAGAGTATAGAGGAAGGGAGGAAAAGTGCGAGTTCGAACGGGGAGAAGCAAAATGTGAAGGCTATCAGAGACGTAAACTCTCGAAGATGGGGTAACGGGAGGCTACTCTCGAGAGCCGATGGCAAGAATGAAAGCCAAATATCTTTGAGAAGGGCAAAGGATGTGTGCAGAATTATGTGAGTTTATGAGTTTTCGATTCATTTCGCCTGATTTCGGATTTCGGACCTCTCCGAACGATCGTACTCCACTTGAAACAAAGGAACTGCGAGAAGGTGAAACCTCAAAAACTGTCCCTCCAAAAAAAATACCATGGGGGGGGGGCTGTTCAAGCGCGCATGGCTCTTTCTCCTTCCAATACTCACTCTCTCGGAAGATTATGATAGAATTGAGTCCCTCGCCAATTTGACCAGCATAAGTAGCTCAAGCGGAATGGCAACTGAGCACAGCTGGGAGTTCACGAAATCGCTTGAGGGGTGGGGTAGCGCCGCTAGTTCTGAGATGGGGGGCGAGGTGTACTGGTCTTCGGGCTCACTCCGTGTGGGCATCACCAACAACTTTGTCCACTTTGACTCTCCCCGTTTGAAGATTGATACTCGTGACCGGCACGTGCTATGCATACGGTATAAATACGTCGGCAGTGCATCGAGTGGTAGGGTCGTGCTAAAGAGCAACGGGGACGGGGATCTAACTGATCCGGTTACTATTGACCACAGTGTGGCAGACTGGGATAATACAACCAGCACTGAGAAGCTCCAGGATGTGAGATTTCCTATTGAAGGGGATGGAAAATGGCATACAACTTACGCGCACTTTCAGTACAAGGACAGCAACCATACTCTTGTGAGGCTATTCGATGACGTGTTGAATCAGATGAGAATATACCCCGCAATCTATAACAAGAGGGCCAATGTGGTGGGGCATGCCATGCACATTGACTATTTAAGGCTTTTGTCTTCGCCCGCAATTGAGAGGGTGACTGGATGCAACGGTGAACAGTATAGCAAAAGCTATGAGTTTGACGAGCTTGAATACCAAGTGGAGATGGAGACGGGCAATTTAAACGGCTTTCTCAAGCATTACGAAACAAAGTGGGTGAGGAGGGCCAACGCCGGGGAGTACGGCCGTAACGTCACTTACGGGAGGAGCTACAACTGCCTGAGGGGAGGCGGGGAGAGGGTTACATTAGAGGGGAGGAACTTCGGGGTGAAGGGCGATGCGGTTGTATTTGTGGGGGGGAAACCGTGTGTGGATGTAGTCCATGATGAACGCCACCCACAGAGCAAGCTTAGCTGCACCACGCCGCCGTACGACAATGACGGGGTGGTGGACAAGGTTGTTGAGATCAGAAATGGTGCTCTAGAGGGCCTGAGAGATGTCGTGCCGTTTTTCAGGTATGCCGAATTCCCCTTGGAAGTTGAATTTGTCGAGGTCAGTAATGTTGCGGCCAAGGCTGTCGATTTGACCTGGAGTCCCGGCGGGAATATATGGGATGCGATGGCTGTTACTGGCTACGTAATTAGGTGGAGAAAAAAAAGCGTGGATGGGGGGGCGGAGGAGGGTAGCGAGTGGAAAGAGACGGTCGTCGGTAATGTCACCACCACGACCGTAGTCGACTTGGAGAGTGACAGCGAGTATGAGTTTGAGGTGGCAGGAGCCAACGAAGATCAAAATGACGACGAGTGGGTCCAGATCGACTTGTACGGGAGGCGGGCTTTGGTGGGGGAGGGTCTCATCGGCAAGCCGGTGCGAGTGAGAGCACACACACTAGCTCATGACTTCAACTTCCCCTTTTTCAATGCCAACATGACTCAGAATTTCACAGCGGTAAACAATAATTCGACACTCGGCCCGACTGGGGTGTGGGCGGGAGAAGGACACTATGGCTTGATCATTGTGGGGGACGCCAACGTTGAGAACTGCAATTCGAGTGTGGTTTGCTGCGACACTTTTGATGCCCTGGTGGGCCCCGAGGGGAGCTGCGGGGGTGCGAAAAACTCAACAAGCTGCAGCTGCACCGGTCACCCCAACCCGAGCTACCTCAACGGAGAAATTGTTGGCAGGGGAGTTCCCGACAATTTGCCAGGGGGGGAGAAAATGGTGGTAAATTATGAGATTATGAAGCCCTTGGTTCCTACCTTGAGGTGCGGGCCAGCATTGAGGCTGACTGCCAGTGATCCGAGGCTCAGCGGGGCGGTATGGTACGCTCGGGAGCAAGAAGTTGCCGAGGGTTTCGATACCAAGTTCAGCTTTAGGATTGCCAATCCCTCCATCAGGTGCAACGTCATGGACGATGCTCACACGAATTGTCGAAGCCGTGGTGCGGACGGGCTAGCTTTTGTCGTCCAGAGTCTAAGTGGAAGTTCTTTGGGGAGGGGAGGGGGCAGTCTGGGCTACGGAGGGATAAAGAACAGCCTGGCCATCGAGTTCGATACATTTTACAACCATGAAGAACTCGAGCTGTACGAAAACCACGTCAGTGTCCACACAAGAGGGTGGAGGGAGGAGAACGACCCAAATGACATGTACAGGTGAGCGAGCGAGTGAGCAAGTGAGCGAGCGAGTGAGCAAGTGAGCGAGTGAGCGAGTGGGCGAGTGAGCGACCGAGCTAGGGGGTGGTGATATTGATATTGATATTGATATTGATATTGATATTGATATTGGGAGTGATTGGGGGGGGGTGAGTGGAAAGTATGTAAGCAACTCGCACTGACACTGTCCCATTTTTATCTACACGCGATAGCTTGGGCAGCACAAATGATATACCCGACTTGACGGACTCAGTGATTCATGTTCGGGTTGTCTACGATCCTATTTTTGATGAACATACACTGCAGAACCCAGCCTTCAAAATCGAACCATATGCGAGCCATTTTCTCGAAAATGGCGATTTCAAAAATGGAGGGATGGGAGACTGGGGTATTGGCATGGGAACGCTGAAGATATTTGTCAATAATCTTGAAGATCCCGTCCTAATTGTACCCCTCAACTTGGAGACAACTCTGGACTTGAACCATGGAAGGGCATTTGTTGGTTTCACCAGCGCAACTGGGGAGAACACTTGGCAGGTACACGACTTGCTGGACTGGACTTTCACCAGCAGCAGGAGGGACAAGAACGTCATCAACCAAGTCATGCCTGTAGTCGTCGGTGGAGAAGGCGCGTACCAGGGATGTGAAGTTGTTGAAGGGGGGGACTGTGTCCATGCCTAATTTGATTCGATTGGATTCGATTGGATTCGATCAAGTACCGCTGAGCACAGCAGGTTCCTAAAGAAATAATATGTTTGAAGTGTATTTTGCTAGCGCTATAGTCATTGTTCTTCACGTTTTGCAAAAAAGAAAGTAATTATGAAGGAAGCTCAATATTATGAATTTCACTGATAGAAGTGGCCGATACATGAAAACTTGTCTTAGCTTATTTAATGTAACATAGACAATAAACGCACACACCCCTGTTTGA
>Ga0115556_1001820_pt1 | contig 14482 bp, 8 predicted proteins | sample COGITO_mtgs_1104_5_FD_87282 | JGI IMG/M metagenome (GOLD analysis project Ga0115556, IMG submission 87282) | Pelagic marine microbial communities from North Sea - COGITO_mtgs_110414 | ecosystem: Environmental > Aquatic > Marine > Epipelagic | place: Germany:Helgoland, sampling site Kabeltonne... | reverse complement strand
TAAATTGTTAGTTTGTTAAAGGTTAGAGTCTTAGAAAAGGGTTGGAGAAAAAAGGGGGAGATCTAGTCAGAGGTTCCCTTGGAGATAGTTAAGAAAATAAAAGTGAAAGGGTGTGAGAAACACCACGTTTATTTATTTTTTAATTTGAGCGCTTCGAGAATACTTTGAGGTGAGGATGAGGAGGGGAAACCTTTAATTCCTTCATATGATAAAAGGAGATCAAATTTCAATTTTTTTTTTCATGCTGCTGTGCTGAACTACAACAGAAACAGAACCAGGTGTGTCAGGCAGGGCACTGAAGATATTTAAGGTTCGATATCGCATTAATAAAGTCTTTATCGACACGCCTCGTTGACGTTTTAACTTCCAGTCCATTGTCTACCCTCCCATCTCTAGCTCTTGACGAACTCGGGGAGAGCCACCATCTCTCAGCTCCTCTCAACCCGTCCCGCTCCTGCATTTCATTCGTTTCCGCTGGCAGCCCTATCATGAGCGCTGCAATCAGTCCAGAGGAAAAGTATGTTGCTTCGGACAATAACAAGTCTGATTCTGTATGGCCCCCTACCTCCTTGACTCAAAAGGCTCTCTTCTTTCTAGATGCTGAAAGCCCTCTGCGCAAGCGGCTTCTTGAGATCATCAAACCGGACGCGAAGTTTGATCATCTGATTCTAAGTGGAATTATACTGAACAGCATAACGATGGGTATGACATCTTACCATGTTCAACTTGATGAAGAGGGTAACCCCACTGTTGAAGGCAGCACCTCAAATCAGTTTGTGGAAGCCTTGGAATTTCCTTTTCTGGTCCTTTTCACTGTTGAATCCCTCATTAAATCTCTGGCCTTGGGGTTTTATAGTGGGCCGAACGCTTACTGGAAATCCAGCTGGAGCAAGTTGGACTTCATTGTTGTTGTGGTGGGATGGTTTGGTTTGATTCCTGGGGTGCCCAATTTGAGCGTCCTGAGAAGTTTCAGGATGTTGAGGCCCTTGAGAAGCGTCGCCAAAATGCCGGGTCTCCGCAGATTGATATCGTCGTTTATGGACTCTGTACCCCAACTAACTAATCTTGTCGGATTGGTGTGATTTGTTCTCCTTATCTTTTCCATCCTCGGCATGCAGCTATTTGGCGGGGAGACAATGCACATGCGTTGCCGTACGACACCTTATCCGGTCAAAATGAGTGAAACTTGTTCGAGTGTATTCGATGATTGCTGGGAGGTAAGCAAAGAGAGTCCCGTTTTGTGGGGTTATTCATCATTCGTCTTTTGCAGAGAGAGACGTAGTTTTGAAAACAACACGGATACATGCGCAGCCACACTACTTGCATGCATGTTTATCCATCCACTCACTCATCGACTACCGCTGCATCGCACAGGAATATCTGACCAACATGACGACCTCTCCGGAGAATTATCGCTGTATCCCAGAGTCTTCCCTTAAAGATGAAGACATTACCACTCAAAGTGAATCACCTTGGAATTCTCCGAAAGATTGCATCTGGCCTTTAGATGACGATGACACCCGTCTCTGCGGAGGCTTTCACCAGTGCGCTCCCGGTTATACCTGTGGCAGTAATTGGGACCCAGTGGGGAATCCTCGCTTCGTGGAATCAGACTCTCCCTACGGCTTCCCGCGAATTTTGTCTGGGGCATTCACTGAGGACCTCAATTGGGGTTACACTCAGTTCGACAACATCGGCCAGTCGTTTGTGACGATTTGGCAGGCAGTGAGTGAAGAGGGCTGGACAGACATTATGTACCAGGCACAAGATGCGGAGAGCACCTTTGCGGCCTACATTGTCTTTCTTTTGCTCATTTTGTGTGGAAGTTTCTTCATGATGAACCTTTTCTTGGCAGCCATTGAGATTGAAGATAATGACGATGAGGAGGGGGAGGAGGAAGGTGGTGAGGGCGACGGCAAGGGCAATGGCGACGCCAAATCTACTGATCCGACTTCCGCGGATGACTCTGACTCTGCCAACTGGTCAGCTTTGCACAAGTTTGTGGAGTCCAAGCCATTTGGAAACTTCATCATCCTTTGCATTTTGGTGAACACCGTCACTCTCTCAATGGACAGCTACCCGATGGACAAGGGCACTGAGGATGGTCTTGAGGTTGTTAACATGATTCTCACCTACGTATTCATTGTTGAGATGTTTGTGAAGCTCCCTGCTCTCGGCTTCTGGGGTTATGTGGCCGATCCATTCAACAATTTTGACGCTTGCATCGTGACTGTCAGCATAGTGGAGATTGTGGCGGATCTAGCTGGCATTGAAGTTGGGGCGGGGGGGATCTCTGCCCTTCGAACCTTTCGACTGTTCCGCATCTTTAAGCTTGCTCGAGACTGGGAGGAACTGCAGGTTCTTTTGGCTGCAATGGTCCGAACCGTATATGACATCGCTAATTTCGCTGTCCTTCTGGTTCTTTTCATGTATATAATGGCCCTGATTGGGATGCAGTTCTTTGCAAACGAGATGCGTTTTAACCCGGATACAGGGGCTCAAATAGAGTTCGACCACCCTTCCTTCTACAGCTTTGATGTCATCGATGGCCGGCCTCGGAACCACTTCGACACTCTTCCGTGGGCGCTTACCACCATTTTTCAGTTTTTATCAGGTGAAAATTGGAACACCATAATGTACGACTGCATCCGTTCGACCGGCTGGTTATCCATCGTATACACGCTAATGGTTATGATAATTGGCTGCTTCATTGTCATGAACTTATTCCTCGCCATCCTCCTAGCCAACTTTGAGGGGAACGATGATTTGATAAAAACCGTGGCGATCATTGACACACAGACGTCTTCTCCCGACAGCAAAGTAGCAAACAAGTCTGCTGCTAAGCTTCTCAGCGAGGGTGCAAAACAGTTGCAAGGTACGGCCGGTGATCTTCTGGCCAATATAGAGGGAGTTTCGTCTGAGAGCGAAAGCGTCCAGTCCTTCCAAAATGTTTCCCTCCTCTTTTTGAAGAGTGATAACACTTTTCGACTTAAATGCGTCGAGATCGTCTCCAATGCCCATTTCGACAACTTTATCATCTTCTTGATTATCTTCAGTTCCTTTACCCTGGCTATTGACTCCCCGCTAAATAACCCGGAAAGCGGTTTCGTCAAGACGCTGGGCATACTTGACTGGATCATGACCATACTGTTCACCATCGAGATGCTCTTGAAGATCGTGGCCCTGGGCTTTGTGCTCCACAAGAAAAGCTATTTGCGCAACGGTTGGAACGTCATGGACTTCCTGATTGTGCTCGTAAGCTGGCTTGCTTTGGCAAACATCGGTCCTGGTAAGTCGCTTCGGGCGCTGAGAACAGTTCGAGTCTTGCGCCCGCTGCGAATGGTGTCGAGGTTCCCGGAGCTCAAACTAGTCGTGGACTGTCTGTTGAGCAGTATCCCGGCCATATGTAATGTGGCTGTCATCTGTTTCTTGTTCTTCTTGATATTTGCGATAGTGGGGGTTAATCAGCTCAAGGGTCGTCTCTATGATTGTGCAGAGTGCGGGGATGACGGAGAATTCACTGATGAAATGTGCGGTTTTATCCAGTTTCCCCAGCCTTGGGAGAGTGACGGCACGCCTGCAATCTTCAACAACACCGTTTGTGAGGGTCTTGTTGGCGCATCGGCTGACTATGAAATGGCTGGTGGCACTATGGTCGTACAAAATGGAGGAAAGATCAGCTGTGAGTGCCTGGGGGGGAGCTGGGAGAACGTCATGCCGCTCTCCTTCGACGATGTGGGACAGGCGCTTGCCCTCCTGTATGAGATCAGTACCACTGAGGGGTGGGTGGACTACATGTACGCCGCCGTAGACAGCAATGGCGTCGGCGTCCGTCCGTATCGAACCTTCTGCGCAAGCGATGAGTGTACTCTGGAGGAGATCGCTGACGGTGATAGCCGAGGCATGATGATGATTGTCTTTCACGTCTTGTTCATCGTCATCGGGAGCTTTTTCATCATGAGCTTGTTTGTGGGAGTGGTCATCGACAACTTCAACAACCTCAAGGACGAAAAGGGTGGAGGTAAGGTGCTGATGACAGAGGAACAGCAGGAGTGGGCAAATACGAAGAAATTTGTTATGAAGCTGAAGCCAAAGAGAAAGGAAAATCCACCCGCAAACTCCTTCCGCAAGACGTGTCATGACATAATCATGATTGAGAAACCGATCAGCTTTGACGGTTTTATCATGGGGTGTATTCTGGCTAACAGTGTGGTGATGGCAATTGAATATCACGGCATGAATGACACGTTCGTGACAATTGTGGGGGCCATCAACCAGCTCTTTGCGCTCATCTTCACGATAGAAATGGTCGTTAAGATCTCGGCGCTAGGCCCCAGACTTTATATCAGTGACGGGTGGAATAAATTTGATTGTCTAATTGTGATCGGCACGGACGCGGGGCTAATACTGTACTGGACTACTGGGGTAAACATTGGCAGCGTTGCTAGTGTGGTGAGGATGTGCAGGATTGGGAGGATTTTTCGTCTCGTAAATAGCTTCAAGGCGCTCAACCACTTCTTCAACACCATGGTCAGCAGCTTGCCGTCACTCCTAAACATCGGGAGTCTGCTTTTCCTCCTATTTTTCATCTACAGTGTCATGGCCGTACAATTGTTCGGCAAGATTCGGTTGAATGACGACTTCTCGGAGCATGCCAACTTTCGCAACTTCGGAATGTCAATGGTCACGCTTTTTAGGTTTAGCACGGGCGAGAATTGGAATGGGTTCATGCATGACGGTATGTTAGGAGAGGAGGAGCCAGCTTGTGTAGCAGACCCCCCTTTCAATCCTGACTGGTGCTGGAACAATAATAATGCGGAGGGATGCGTGGAACTAGATGGCTGTGGCGACGCCCTTTGGGCGAAGTTCTTCTTCTACACATTCAATTTGACCGTCAGTCTGGTCATGCTCAATCTGTTCTTGGGAGTTATATTGGACGCCTTTGACGAGAACGCAACAGGCGAAACCTTGACTCCCCAAGAACTGGATCTGTTCTGCGAAGACTGGTGCCAGTTCGACGAGTATGGAACAGGCTACATGAAAGCCGCTGATTTGCTGCAATTCATGCAGATCCTTGACGAACCCATGGGCTTTGGCGAAGAGTACGAAGCCAGTAGTGCAGAATTGTGGCAGAGGTTGGCAGACTGCGGCATCATGGATATCGAGGTTAGAAATGACAGCGAGGAGGATGCCAAGGAACCCAAGATCAGCATATGGGAGGTTGCCCAGGCGTTGGCTAAGAGGGTCGTATTGGATCGCGTTGGTGGGAACGTCGATAGTGAGGAAGAGAAAAATAGGAAGTCACCACATCATTCTAAAGCCGATGTGCTGACTGTGCAAAAATTCTTGATGAGCACAGTCAATGATGTACCTGAGGCGTTCCTCGCCAGACAAAGAGAAAAGAATTTAACGACGAGCAGCGAAGAAATCCCAAAGGAGAAGAAGGAGGCAGATGTGGACGAGAAGGCTGAGAAAGAAATTTCCCCGCCTTTACACGCCCTCAAGGCCCTACAATCATTAGAGGACAGGGAAAGTAATTTCTTGGCTAAACCCTCTCTTGAGAAGGAATCTAAAGATGACGAAAAAGCGACGGATAAAGAAATCGCTGATGAAAAAGCGGCAGATCAAGAAATTGCGGATTTGACAAGAGGAAACCAGACCGATGACGAGAATGAAAATTTCGTTAAGAGTGTCGAGAAAGTTGTCAGCGAAAGCCCAATCAAAGATCTACCACTTGACTCGAGTGAGCAGCAGCCCAAAAATGTGGAGTGAGTGCAACAATAATGCGTTGGGGCCGAAGGTTAGGGCAATGTTTTTTTTTGTGGCGTAATAATGTTTAAATATGGATGCTTTCCTAGGCCAATTTTCTATCGTTTTAACGTTTAGACACTAACTGATGCTGGGGGTGTTGTTGCGGATGTAGTCGCCGAGGCAGCCCCTTTCTCACCGGGCAGCAAATCAGCTCGGAACTGAGCAATCACAAAAGCCATAACACCATAGCAAATCATGAGCAAAAAGGCGAACGCGGCATACGCCCTGTCAGTATCCTTACTTGAACCGTACTCTGCTGAGCCAGCAAAGGACAGAAAGACAACGAACAGCAAAAAGAACAGCTGGCACATCATACAAATCACACCTAACAAGAAACCCACTGCCCCTGGAGTCTGGTACTTCCTAAAAACAGCAGTTCCCCCCAAAGCCACAGACACGGTCATGAACATTGACCAGATGGCAGTGAAACCGCTCTCGGCGCTAGTTCCGGATAAGACACTGAAGGAGGTAATTACATTTATAATTGAGAACAGCTGCAGGCGGCAATAATTGAGGGAGTTGTTGGGTGTGTCGTGTGAGTGAGTTGCTTGGATTCAAGAAAGACCATTTTTTTACTCCCTCTTGACCAACTCGTACATTTTTCAGCCTTTGTAAGGTCCACAAAGCTTGTACTTACTAGGGTAACATACCAAAGCCTGGCAATCAAGGTTTTTGTGTTTCCGCATCTTTGGTTGATTTCAGCGACCTGTTCTTCCGTTACAGAGAGTCTTATGGTAGGCATGGTGCTTACGTGACGGTTATGAGATATTTCCTCGTTCAATGAGCGTTTTCTTTGCTTCTCAGCTACTGCTCCGAAAACCAGAAGATTGAAAGTCATTCGAACTGAATGCACTCCCCATATTCTTTTTCGTCAAAATAAGATCCCGATGCATACTCAATAGCTCAATTAACGAGCGCAAGGTCAAAAATACTTCTTCTGTGCAATGATGTCCTCCTCTTCTGATGAGGAGGTTGAAGAGGCCATGGAGACCCATTATTCATCGTCATCGTCCTCTGACGGAGCCCGCTTGTACCCGAAGAGGCGTCGAGGGTGAGAATTGCATGTCGTCGGTTTCGTTCCTTTTCTTTTCCTTCTGAATTTCTTGCTGCGTTCCTTAAAGGATGCCTAATTTGACACTCTTACACTCCTACTAACTCTCTCTCTCTTTTTTTTTCATTTGTCCCCTCCGCAAACTTGGCAGCGTTGGGAAAAAAACTAAGAAGCCGGCGCTTAACCCTATAAATCGTCCCCCGCGTAAGCCTGTGGAAGTTGATACGAAGACGACGACATCGCTTCCGGGAAACCCACAGCTAAAGTCAGTATCGTCCAAGCACTCAGCCAAACAGCCAAAGGGTCCACCTCCCCCCAAGACGGCCGCGACGAATATTCGCCAGCTACACCACGATGAAAAGGACCCGTATTCTTCTGATGATGATCACGTGACCAACGCTAACAATATCAATAGGTCCTCTTCCCCTGATCACTCTGCATCTTCTTCTGAGGAGGAGGAGGAGGAGGAGGAGGAGGAGGAGGTAGCAAATATTACAAGGTCGCCCAAAAGCCCAAAAGAGATCGGCCGAAATTCTCTTAGCGAGTCAGACGACGTAAGTGATGTAGAGCCAGAGTCTAACGCTCTCCTTACTTCCAACGACGCCGGAGGTCACTCCGTAGTAACCAACCAAAACGCGAAGGTCACGCTTTCCAAGCAACTTTCGGACCGAACTCTCACATATGGGGACAGCCCCACTATTTCTGATGCCAGCGCTAGCGCGAAACAACGGGGTGTTCTCTCTCGCGACCACAGTTTGAAATCGATGACATCCAAGTCGTCGAAATCCTCGAACAACAGCGGTAACAGCTCCTCGAAAAAAGTCAGCCAGTTCCGCACTCCCGAGTTTGGTAGTAGCGACAAGAAACCTCCTTCAAGTAAGAAGAAGCAAGAGAAGGTTAAGCAGGGGTCGCCGTGGGGCGTTGAGGTTGAAATGACCTCTCCCGCTCTCAGCACGCGCAGCAGCCCAATGAAAAATGACCATTTCATTGACATCAATATAGACTCCTCCATGACCTCCCCCCTGACAATCAACAAGTCAATTATGTCCCCCACCAACAGTGTGGCAGCTTCAATGTCCTCCCCTCACAGCACCAAAAGCAACAGCAGTAAAGCTGCGACGACGAGTAAGCGCATTTTTCGGCGCCCTTATGCCAAAATTACCGAGATGGGATGGCGACAAAACCACCCTGTGCGCAAGCAATTTATAATTTGGACAGATTCTATGGCTTGGGAGGTGAGTTTTTTTAATCTTTTTCGCTTTTATTGCGGGCCTATAGCAAAAAGTTCTAATTATGTGATGCGCTTGATTTTGCTGCACCCACCCACCTTGCTTCACGCAGATGGCGTGCTTGATCCTCATCATTCTGAACTGTGTCACCCTCTCATTAGCAAACCCGATCGAGCCCAACGACACCCTTGAAATAATTGAGATGATTTTCTCTATCGCTTTCACGATTGAGCTGATCAGCAAAATTATAGCTATGGGATATTATACTGATGAGAACGCGTACATGAGAGACAATTGGAACGTTATGGATTTTGTCATCGTCACAATGGGTTGGTTCGCAGAGCTTATGGGGGAGGGTGGTGGCCTCACGGCCCTTCGTGCAATGCGCGTGTTGCGCCCCCTGCGAACGATCAAGGGGATACCAGAATTGAAACGGATCATTGAGTCGATGATTGCCTCGATCCCGGACCTCACAACCGTTTTCGGGCTCTGTGCGAGTATCTACCTTCTCTTTGCCATTCTGGGCGTGCAGATATTCCAGGGCAAAATGTCGCAACGCTGCTTCGATCTCACCACCGAAGAATTCGACTTTGACAGCGGACGCTTCTGTAGCCTTAGCCCCGATTACGGTCGACAGTGTGAGCCCAACTCAGAGTGCCGCCAGAGCGATGTTGCCATGAACGATAACATCACTTCGTTTGATGACATTTTTCGGGCCTTCCTGGCCGTCTTCCAGAGCTGCACCCTGGAGGGTTGGGTGGACTGTATGTACGCCTTGATGGATACAATGCCTTCATTAGTCCCCTGCCTTTTCTTTGTAGTGCTGATTTGGGTCGGTAGCTTATTTCTTCTTAACCTCGTCACCGTTGTAGTTTACGTTTCCTACTCTCAGTCTGCGGAAGATATCCAGAATCTTGAGATGGCTGTCGAGGGGGAGGAAGACATTAACAAAACACTGACTGTGCTGACCGACGAAGGTCTTGCGGCCGCGCAGAATGACGCGAGGACACTTGCCCTGCGAGCAGTGGTCGATCTCAACAGTATTATGAAAGCAGAGAAAGAAGTCGACAAAATCAAGGAGAGGGAAGAAGAGGAGCAGGACGGTGACGGAGGGAGTGGAGAGACGGGCAATGAGAATGATAGTGCTGATGAGAATGAGGTATTGGTCGAACGGCGCCAACTTGCTGTCAATCTGTCCAAAATCTCTTCCTTGTTAACTACTGCATCGGAGCGTTTGCAGTCCATCCCAAATGTCGTCGCCAACAACAATTTGCTAACTGTCCCGGGCGGCAGTCACGATGGCACACGTGACGGGGCTTTGAACTCCCAAATTCGCGGTGCAACGCCATTCGTTGCCCCCAAGCACGAGGATTCTCCCGGCAGGTACATCTGCTACGTGCTGGTGACGTCGAACTGGTTTCAATTTTTGCTCAATTTTCTCATTGTGCTCAACACTATTTGCCTGGCCGTGGAGCACTACGACCAGCCTCAGTCCTGGACAGATTTTTTGAGTAACTCGAATTACTTCTTCATCGCCGCATTTACTTTTGAGATCTACGCAAAGCTTAAGGGTCTCGGCGCAAACAAGTTCCGCGAGGATCCTTTCAACACCTTTGATAGTTTAATCGTTTTTATCAGCTTAATCGAGGTGATCGTGGGGGGAGAGGGAGGGGGGGGGCTGGCCGCTCTCAGGGCGTGCCGGATACTGCGGCTGTTCAAGCTCCTACGCTCGTGGCAAACGCTTCGGCGGATTTTAAAAAATATGGCCATGACGATGAATTCCTCTTCGTCCTTCATTGGCTTGCTTATGCTCGTGATCTTCGTATTTAGTCTTGTTGGTATGACCATGTTCGGCGGTACCGTACCAGAGGAGTGTGAGGATGATGGGGAGGGAAACGAGGTTTGCCAAAAGTCGCGGGTCAATTACGACAGCATGTTTACAAGTGCAGTTATAAGCTTCCAAATAATGACAATGGAGAACTGGAATGAGGTGCTGTACATCACTGTGGTGAACAACGGGATTTCGGCTCTCATTTTCGTCTGCTTGAATTTATTAGTGGGAGGGTACTTGATGATGAACATCTTCTTGGCTATCCTTATAGACAACTATACTCTGGCCGTCATGGAAGAAAAGGAGGCGGAGTTGAAGAAGAAGGAAGAGGAGGTGGAGCGCCAGAGGGTGCTCACAATTTTGGCTGGGGGTGACCCTGATGCGCCGATGCTTCCGACGGTGACGACGACTGAGGAGTCGAGCGACGATGAATCATCCTCGGATGACTACGAGAGGGAAACCGACCATGGCCATGGCGACAGCAAGACTGACTACGCGAGCGACGTTAGCCTGTCGGATGACGAGGACAAAGTAGGCGAGAGCAAGGAACTCGACGAAGATCAGATGCAGCAAGCTTGGTACAATGACCCCAGTAAGCACCCAGCGTACAAATACTCTCCACTGTGCTTGTGCAAGCCTGGGTCTACTTTGCACCCCATCCGCTTCGCTTTCTTCAAGATCCTTCTCCACCGTTACTTTGACAGATTTATACTGACCTTGATTGTCGGGAACTGCATCACGCTTGCAGTAAACGAGCCGGGGGAGAATGGTGATGGACCTAGCGGTGTGCTAAGAAGCGTGATAGATGGAATGGACAGCTTTTTCACGTACACCTTCATCGTCGAGGCGGCTTTGAAGATCTGCACACTGGGTCTGTTGCTGCACCCGGGTAGTTACTTGCGCAACAGCTGGAATCGATTGGACGGCTTGATCGTCCTCACTAGCATAATCGAGCTCGGCAATAGTGGCAGTGGTGCAGACGATAGCAACATGGGTAGTCTGAGAGCCTTGAGGGCGCTGAGAGCGCTGCGCCCCCTGCGGCTCATCAGCCGCCTGGAGGGGCTCCAGGTCGTCATCAACACCATGATGAGAGCGATGAAACCTTGCGCTAGCGTTGGTGCGGTGGCGTTAGTGTTTTACACTGTGTTTGCGATTGTTGGAACTAATCTTTTTGGGGGCAGATTTTACAGCTGCACAGACCCGTCGCGAACATGTTTCAGCGGGGCTCCGAACATGGATACTCTCTACGGCAGGGACTGCTTACCTGAGATTGATTGTGTGGGAACCTTCTTCAACGACGATAGCGGTGCGAACGAGACGAGGAAGTGGGAAAATCCGTACTACGAGAGCACGGGGACGACCTTCAGCTTCGACAACTTCTTCGTGGCAATGCTGACTCTGTTTGAGGTGGCAAGTTTGGAGATGTGGCCGAGTGTCATGTACGCCGCCAACGACGTTACCAAGGTGGGATTTAGCCCGGAGTTCAATGCGACGGAAGGGAATTCTCTCTTCTTTGTGTTGTTCATTAGTATTATGACATTCTTCGTGATGGAACTCTTTGTGACTGTCATCATTGACAACTTCAATGAGATTAAGAGCGAGCGAGACGGCAGCGCCTACATGACTGAGAAACAAATAGAATGGGTCAAGACCCAGAAGCAGCTAGCGGCTACGAAAGTGAAGCAGTTTGTTGCTCCTCCGCCCGAACACGAAGTGAATCGCAGGAGAGTTTTCGACGTGGTCACGGACGAGAGATTCGAGATATTTATCATGGGGCTGATTATAGCCAATATTTTGGTCATGTGCACAGAGAGCCGGAAGCAGAGTGAAGAGTGGACGGACGTGCTGAAGGGGTTGAATTACTTCTTCGCATTTGCCTTCACGGTCGAGGCGGCGGTCAAGTGGTATGCATTGGGGCGGATCGTGTACTTGAAAAACAACTGGAACAGGTTCGACGTTGTGATTGTGACCTTGACTCTAATTTCGCTGTGCTTGGAGTGGGGGAAGGTGTCAATGCCTGTCGATCCTACTCTGTTGAGAGTGGGGAGAATTTGCAGGGTGTTTCGGCTTATGAAAAGTTCGAAGAGCGTGCAGGCAATCACCCAAACGATATTCTTGTCGCTTCCTTCCTTGGGTAACGTCGGCATGGTTTTGACATTGATTTTCTTCATTTTCGCCGTCGCTGGGATGCAGATCTTTGGGGGAATGCCCAAGGGAGATTTCATCACAGACCACTGCAATTTTGACAGGTTCTTCATCACACTGGTGACGCTCTTTAGGTGCGCCACGGGGGAAAGTTGGAACGGGCTCATGCACGATGCTCAAAAGGAGAACAGTGCGCTGTCGATATTTTTCTTTGTTTTCTTTCAACTGGTTGCGAGCTACGTGATGCTGAACTTGTTTGTGGCGATTATACTCGACCAGATGAGCGAACAAATGGACGCCGTGAAGGAGCACGCGGCTCATTTGAAGCAGTTCAGCAGTGTCTGGAAGGGCGTGAAACTGAAGTCGGTCGGTGGTGATGTGGTGAAACTGGCCATCAATGCCGCTCACACTATAGTGGGATCGGGATCTGAAAATAGGGTGGGGGAGAATGATAGCACCATGGAGCGCATTCGCAGGACCAGCACAATTTGGGGAGGGCAGAAGGAGACGTTCAAAGACAAGGAGAAAGATGTGAACTTCTTGCCAGCCTATTACATGAAGCAGCTCGTCAAAGATCTCCCCCAGCCCATGGGATTACACGGCTTACCAGATGGTGAACGGACGAATGCGAAACTGATGAAATACGTACGCAAGTGCAATATTCCCCTGGTCGATGGCCAATGGGTCAGATACAAGGACGCCTTGTACAGCATTTTTCTCCACGCTCACCACGGCAGTGAAATCAAGAATGACGACGACGATAGCTTGAGCAATTGGCAGCCGCTCCCGCACTTCAATAAACCCGTCAACGGAGATAGCAGGTTCATCAGCGAAATTGACGACTCGGGACTCGGAAGGAATACCATCAATTATCGCACCATCGAAGGAGACACTTTGAGCTTCAACTTTACTGCCGATGAGTGGTTCGGGGCGGTCGTCATGCAGGCATGGTTCAGGGGTAGCAGAGGCAGAATCAAGGCCAGGGCGAGGAAGGAGAGGCAAGGCATGGGAGAAATCGGTAAGAAGAAGAAGAAAAAGAAGAAGAAGTCGTCTGCTCGTGACAATGAGGGGCTGGGAGGGGGAGGGGGAGGGGGGGGGAAGTACAATTTGAGGGAAGTATGATTTTATTTATTAATGAATGATGCAACAAAAATAATATTTTGCTAAATAAAAAGGAAAAAGAGATGTCGTTGCGTTAACACAACCAACCACCAACCCAACCCAACCCAACATGACCTGTACTATCGTCAGTGTTATTTTTGTCATCCGGCTGTGTGTTGTGTTCGTGTTTGTGTTTGTGTGCGCTGTCCCCCTTGTAAATAAATCCCCCTAGTAAAGGCGCATTTAGTTTCGTGCACAGATTAGAGTTAGGGCCAAAACGATCTCTCATTTTTGTTATACCCATCTACTGTCATCACCTCAATTCGCATCTCCTCTATTATTCACGCGTCCTCTCTCTTTCGAACCCTCCAAGTATTCTTTCCATATGCTAAACTCATGCTCCCCCAAGGAGCATTTCGAAAATCACTGTCACTGTGTTCAGGGCAATCACAGGGACGCGCAGGTACTCAATCGCGCCCATGAACCCCCGGATTTGGACCTTGAGCTGAGATTCGTTCTGATCTAACCCCCCCCTTGCCCCATTGGGGTCAAGGCCATACTTTGCGAGGAAACGCTTTCGGTGTAAAATTAGGGCAGAGTTCGTCAAGAGAAGGCCACTTTTGTATAGATTCCAGATAGTAATTGCCATCTTATGTGCAGGGGGTTATGTGTACCGTATGTGCCGTTTTTAACAAAAAATGGACTAGATTGGATTCTGACAAAATAGGGGGGGTTTCTCTTCTTCCAATTTATTTACAGACTATCACAATGCAAATAACCGTCAAATCGCTCTCAGCTCCCAATACCCACTTGCTCGTTGTTGACCCTTCCGACACAATCTATCATGTCAAGGCCCTAATCCAAGCCCGATTAGGGCCACTAGGGCCACCTCCTGATCAACAACGTCTCATCTCCGAGGGCAAGCAGCTCGAAGACGGACGCACGCTCAGTGATTACAACATCCAGGACGAGTCCACCCTCCACCTCGTATTGAATCTGCGCGGCATGATATCTTCGTTCACAAGCGTGGATTCCTCCGACCCACTCACGAAGTGGCTCCTGCTTTCGGACGCTGATCGCGCTGACGCCTCCCCCCCTAGCCCCGACCTCCTTCGCGCGAAGATGACGAGCACTGGGGCGGACACCACGATGACGTTCGGGTCAGTCGACCAGTCGATTTTGTCACCGACGATGATGAAAAGCTTGAAGGACTTCCTGGATAAGGCGCACACAAAGCTCGCTCCGAACAGCAAGGACATCAAGATCGCGCTGAAGGAGTCTGATGGATTAATTGAACCAAAGATGGCCCGGAAG
>Ga0115556_1001819_pt1 | contig 14484 bp, 10 predicted proteins | sample COGITO_mtgs_1104_5_FD_87282 | JGI IMG/M metagenome (GOLD analysis project Ga0115556, IMG submission 87282) | Pelagic marine microbial communities from North Sea - COGITO_mtgs_110414 | ecosystem: Environmental > Aquatic > Marine > Epipelagic | place: Germany:Helgoland, sampling site Kabeltonne... | reverse complement strand
ATTCGCCGCGCGCGCAACAGCAGTCAAAGACAATCAACTACACACATGGGAGTTTTTGTAAGCGTTCAGCAATTTCTACGTACCGATCTTAAGGATGCCGATCTCACGAAGGGAGGGCCCGAAACACTCCAAGGAAATTTTTCTGCAGGCACATCAGGCCCAATTTCTGTCGACAAAACCGCCCCCGCTACAATATTCATAGCGCAATTGGTGCTAAAAGTGGGTTAAATTCGCCAAAAATCATTAAGTGATTCCAGCATCCTCCAACACATCATCATTTTCATTTCCATGCATTCCCTCTTCCCTCTTGTGACCGTCTTGCTGGCAATAGCAATAGCTCCTGCTTCTTCGTTTTTACTTCCATTGAGTCAGACCGTCAGCAAGCAGTCCTCTCTTCGCCATCGCCGCCATTCCCCCCCCCATTCTGCGCTACTCAGCCACGGCGTTACAATTACTTACTGTCCTGCATGTGGGTGGCTCCATCGCTCTCAATACTATACGACTGAACTGATGTTGTCGTTTAATGAGCGCGCGAGATTGAATGGGATCAAAGAGGGCGATCTTCTTTCCTCCTCCACGTTGATAGCCAGTGAGACTCCAGGCACCTTTACAATTACCGTTGATGACCGACTGATATGGGACAGAAAGGTTGACGGAGGCTTCCCTGAAATCAAAGAATTGAAGGCTAGGGTGAAGATTATCGTTGGTGACGTCGACTTGGGCCACAGTGATTTAAAGAGTACTGATTTGAAAGACGATATCAGAGGAATGGGCCGCCGCAGATCACTTTCCAAAATCGCTACCTCATCGGCCATTGCCGCTGCCTCGGCTTGTTTATCGCTCGTCGCCGCGACAAAGCCCGCCTTTGCCGATGTCTCTGATGGCAATACACTCCCGGAAGGAATGAAACAGTTCGGGAACATACTCGTCTACAAGAAAGAGTGGTCGAAGGTATCCAAGTCTTTGAGGGAGAATGCTGACTTGACCAAGGAAGAGTGGAAGAGTCTCTCGTTGGGTCTACGGAGGTTTTACACGTGTGCAGATGATATGAGATTGGTTAGCAGCGGCTTTGGTGCGAGCAAGAAGTCCGAAGCGACTGAAATCATCGAAAGCTTTCGCAAAAATGTCAAGGAGACGGACAAGTTGATTGGTGATGACACCAAGAAAGATCGTGATATTGACGCGATAATAGCCTCCAACGACAAGAGTATCAGCCTGTTGGATAAATTCCTCGATTTACTCAATGATGTGCCGGATTTGTAGAGGATGTATGTTTTATTTGGATTTTTATGAACAGAGAGTAGCGTTTTTGTTTGAAAATGATGGATGCTGTAATGATGCGAAATGTATCCAATAATGATGCTCGCCAAAACCAACAAATTCTCTCTCTCTCTCGGCGTGTTATTTATTATGCTTTCCTTTTTTGTCGTCATAGTGGCGTTACCAGCGTCGAAAGATTCAACTCTCAAAACGCTTCTTTGATGTCCACAGTCCCGCACCGTCACAGTGGTTTGAGACAGGCCTGCACCCCCCCACCAGAATTAAACGAGCGTAACGTAGTTGCTGGGAAAGCTTCCTTTATTGCCAGCGCTGTTACAGCCGTCCCACCAGCCACCTGTGTCATCGCTGTTCATGATTTTGATCAATTCTCCCTCCTTGATGCTCAGCTCTCCAGCTTCCTGTGCAGTGTAGCTGTACTCGACTCGCGCCAATATAGGCTTCCCGCCCCCTCCTCTACTTCCTCCTCCTCCTCCTCCTCCATCACCTCCTCCACTCTTTTCGGCCCCAAAGGTGATGTTGTTGCTAGTCGAAATCTCGCTTCTCTGCATGACACCACTGCTTCCCTCACTGACTTTGCTCACAACATTACTACTCCCAGTCCCGGCCTTCTCGGCCCCAAAGGTGATGTTGTTGCTAGTCGAAACCTCGCTCCTCTGCATGATGCCACTACTTCCTTGGTTGAGCTTACTAACAGCACTGCTGGACCCTGTTCCGACTGTGTCAGCCCCAAAGGTGTTACTGTTGTTGGTGCTAATGTACGTCCGGTCCATCGTCTGACTGCTGCCCATGGACAACTTCGTTACACCTGCGTCTAACCTGCTCTGGCGCTTCTGCGCCTCCGAGAACACTCGCACATTCTGGGTGCTCTCTTTGGCGCCCAAAATGTGTCCACCACCAAGCCCACTCTTTTGGGCTGCCCTCCCCAAGGCATGGATGCACATGACAACAACCCCCAAGTCCTTGGCCTCAAATAGATCGACCGTTTCGAACAAGTCGTGCTCATTGACGCCGAGAGCTCTTGCTCCCTTCAAGAAATTGCTAATGTTCTCCATCTGCTTGAAGGGCATCTTGCTATTGTTTACCCTGCTTATGGTGTTTGGCTGTAGTTTGTTAATGAAATTGGCAAGGATCACCCCGTCTTTGAGTGCATCCGCGAAACTAAGGCCCCCGGGGAAGGGTGCTCCCGTGACGCTTTCTATCCATGCCTGCGCCTCCCTCTCCAAGCCAACATCGTACTTGAGCTCGGCCTTCCTCGCGAGTTCCGCGTCCATCCCGTACCCCCCTCCCCTCGCCTTCCCAGCAGTAACGCCGTACCCCCCTCCCCTCGCCTTCCCAGCAGTAACGCCACCACCAACAACGACCGTATTGTTGTCATTCGCCGAGTTGACGGGGTTCATGTACGTGGGATTAGGATTCGGGCGCTGGTTACTTCCCCACTTTCGCACTGGGGGGGCTGGGGGTTTCGCTGTAACAGTAACTGTTGGCGATGGTTTCGGCAAACTGGCGTCAGCCCCAAAGGTAACACTGTTGGAGGTGCTGATTTCGCTTCTTGCCATTGTCTGGCTACTGCCAATATTCTGCCTGCTTATGACGGAGGATGTACCGGTGCCGCTGGCTTTGGCGCCGAATGTGGGGTTCATCACCTGGCGAATTTCACTCCTTGCCATTGTCTGGCTGCTGCCCATTGAGATTTTTGTCGCCCCCGAGTAGGCAGCTTTCTTGGGAATCGAGGGGGGTGCCGATCCTCCGGACTTCTTCTTACCGAGGTGTGGACCGGCAAACTGGGGTTGGGTCTTCTGCACAGTTCCTCCTAAGGCGTGGATGCACATGACCACGACACCTAAATCCTTCTCGTCATACAGATCAACTGTTTCAAATAAATCGTGCTCAGCGACACCCAGAACCCGGCAGGCCTTGAGAAAATTACTTATGTTTTCCATTTGCTTAAAGGGCATGCGGGAAGTCTCGATCTTGCGGATTGTCCCCGGCTTGATGGCATTGATCAGCATGCAAAGAACTTGTCCATCCTTCAGGTAGGCAGAAAAGCTGGGAAATGTCTTCGAGTCGACACCCGTTACGCCTGATATCCAAGCAGCGGCTTCCGCCTCAGCAGCATGGTCGTATTTAAGGTTCGCCTTGCGAGCGAGCTCGGCATCTAGCCCATATCCTGCTCCCCTGTTAGCCATGCTTGAGATGATCTCAAGCCAACTGATGAGGGAAAGGTGACACTTTCAAATATCAATGCTCGTTCAGAGACTATTTTGGTATGTTTCGTCAACCTTGGAAAGGTTTTACGCGTGATCTTGTTATAATTGAGTGTGTTAGGGCAAAAATTGTATTGCTTCTTGTGGTTCGGCCTCGTCCTGTGGCAACTCTGGTTCTTCAAAATTTAACTTTCCCTCTGACGTGAAATACTATTATAATAACCTCCCACTGGGTGACTCAAATACCCGCTGAACTGAAGAGGCGTCATTTTCAAGCTTTAACGCTCTCCTCTTTCCCCGTTTCACTTCGAAATTTGCCCCTCCCAAAACCCAAATCTCCTCAAAACCCCTCCATCAAACTCAATGACGGACATCAAAGCCCTCCTGAACTACCGAATCAGGCAGTCACTGTTTAACCATGTGGTTAATGAATGTGCCGATGAAATTCAACGACGAGGAAATGATTTGTCCTTAAATTTCTTCCGGGGGTATGCTCTCGGGATGAGCGGAAATCTCCAGCAGTCGATTCGAGAGCTGGAGCAGCTCATGCGAAAGCGCGAGGTGGCCTATCCGGCGATACTGGCGCTTCTGCACATGCATCGCTCGAGCAGCATGGTTGATAGACAGGAAATTGAGGGCTTGGAGATCAGTTTGAAGACTGCTGCTGAGAGTGTCAGTGACAATGGCTGCTTGCTTAGCGCTACATTTCACCTCCACACTGGAGACATCTACGAGGCGAGGAAGTTTGTTCAGAGGGTGCTTCCTCCCGGCAGAAAACCGCAAACGGCCCTTGAGATTCAGGCGGCTAGGTGAGTTGTTGAGTGTCCAAGATGGGAAGGTTTTTCTACTTGCTTGCAGCATTCATTCATTCATTCATTCATTCATTCATTCATCGTGGTTGTCCATTTCTGGTGAATTAAAGTCTGGAGGACGTACCCCCCTGTCTCGTCGCACAGACATACTATCCAATTCTTGGACACCTGCAAAAAAAAACCTATCAAAAATGTCTCACTTTCTCTAACTCGTCCGTCCTCATGCCTTAATGAAAACAGTCTGGCGGCCTGGATCGAGGTGTCGGCGAATGGAAGCTCTCAGCGAGAGGTTGACGCGAGGAATGAGGCCATCGAAATTCTGAACGAACATAACATGATGAAGGATCTAGACAGCTTGATGGCAAAGGCGAAGCACTACGAACAGCAGGGGCGGCAAAAGCTGGCTCTGGATCAGCTCAACCAAGCTATCGCTATGCACTCTTGGTTCACCCCCGCACTCGTAGAGAAGGCCAAGCTCTTCATTGCCAGCGGGGAGTTTGACCAGGCCAGCGAAATGTGCCAGCGAATCAGCAACCAGAGTAATGAACAGAACAGCTTCGATGCCATCATGACTACCGCGCTCATCGACGTGGTGCACCAGGGGAAAAATGTGCTTGAGAACTTTCGTCGATTGGTCATGAGTATCAGCCGAGGCGAGAACACCAACGCTAAAATTCACTACCAGATTAGTCGGTTATTCGCTCGTTTGAGTGGAAGAAATAAAAATCTGCTGGAGCTAACTATCAAGATGGTCAATAATGCCTGTGAGCTGGATCCAAAGAACAGCGTTTACACGGCCGAAAAGGGGTACCAGCACAGGCTCATGGGTAACCATGGCATGGCGCTCGACACCTATAGGGACGCGAGCCGTATCGATGAGAGCAACGTTGAAGCCAGTTACGGCATGATCTACTGCCAGCTGATGCAGGGTCAGGTCGAGGACGCGACTCAACAACTCGAGTTTCTAAGCGTGATCCAGAACGACGACAACACGCAGTCGGCCGAACTTACCTTCCTCAAGGCTCTCATCGCTATTAGGAAGGACAGGGACGTCAGTGCGCATTTAAAGTTGTTGGACATAGCTGTCGAGCAGCATGAACACAGTTTCAGGAGCGGGGGGGGTTTGGTGGACGCGCTGGATGACTACTATAAGTTCAACCCGGACTTTCTGATGGAGGTGGCGAAGGAATACTTGCAACACTTAAACACTATGGGGGGTGGAATGGCGGACGGCGAGTTACCAGAGCCGGCCGTTGTCGGGCTTTCTCTCCTGCAGAAGGTGACGGACCGGGTTCCCGCTCTCTTGGGGGCTCATTTGGTCATGGCTAAGGCCCGTTTCGAGATGAAGCAGTACGACCAGACTTTGACGACGCTGAACCACTGCTTGAGCATCAATGCCGCCCATAGTGAGACTCACTTGGTCATGAGCCAGCTCTATTTGGCGAGGAACGACTACAACAATGCCAACGCGAGCTTGGAGCAGGCGCTTAGTTACGACTTTAAGATCCGGAATTCTCCCATTTACCAGCTTGTTAAGAGCGAGTGTTTGGCCAACCAAGGCGCCTTGGACGAAGCCCGCCAGCAGCTTGAGGATGCGATGCAGCTCCCCGGCGTTAGAGATGGCTTAGACAGCAGCATATCAGTTGGCGATCGGGTGAGCATTTTCGTGCAGCTCGCTAATATTTACAGCAAACTAAACATGCTGAGCGAGGCCGACAACATATTGGCCGAGGGGAAATCCACTTTTGCGGGAACCGCCGACCAGATCAAGATTTTAGTGGCCATGAGCGATATTGCAATCCGCAACAACGACTTTACCAAGGCCATTAATCTGCTGAGCACCGTGCCGCCAGACTCTATGCTCCACATCCATGCGTGTATTGCCAAGGCGGATATCTATTTGAAGCACCGCCACGACAAGCAGGCCTTTGCGCAGTGCTATCTGGACCTCGTTGCGAGTGATAAGAGCAGCAGCAACTACACGCTGCTTGGGGAAGCCTACATGAGGATCCAGGCCCCGGAGAGCGCCATCGAAGCGTTCGAGAACGCCCTAAGATTGACGGACAATGATACAAGGCTGGCCGAGAAGATCGGGAGGGCACTGGTGTCGACCCACAACTACCAGAAAGCGCAGGATTACTACGAAGATGCCTTGAGAAATATGCCCGAGAACATCATTATTCGTTTCGACTTGGCAAGGCTGTACAATAAATTGAAACTTTACGACTTGGCCGAGAGGGTGTTGGTCAAGGCTCTGAGTAAAGCAGACGAAGATGGGGAAGGGGAGGGAATGGGAATGGGAATGAGGGCAGACTTCAAGACGTTAGTGGGCGATGTCGAGACGCTGCTGTTGTTGGTCGAGACACACAAGGGGTCGAATGATATGCGGGAGGTCAAATCCACACTTAAGAGGGCGAGGAACATCCAAAACATGGTCCTTGAGAAGAGCAGGACTGGAAGCGTTAGCAACGAGAACAAGACGGCCCAGAAGAAGCTCGCGGCTGATATATGTTACGCTCTGGGCGAAATAGAAACGGACGACGACAGGGCGATCGATTTTTTCGGAGAGGCGCTGCAAAATTATGCAGTCCACGAAAAGAGCATGCTGGCCCTTGCTAGGATGCACCTGAACCGTCACAATCTTGACGCCTGTCAAGACCAGTGCAACACGTTGTTTCGAGTCGGGGCTGGCCTGGAAGAGGCCACCATGATGATGGGCGATCTGAAATTCATGAGGAGCGACTTTGAGGGAGCCACCGTTCAGTATCTCAACCTCCTCGAGACCAACCCGAACAACTACGTGGCCATGGAGAAGGTCGTGAGCTTGCTGAGGAGAGCCGGGGCGCTGGAGGAAGCAGTTGCGATTTTCGAAAGGGCCGAAAAGAACGATCCAAGGAGCAGCAGCCACGCGGGACTCTTCTTTAGCAAGGGCTGCTACTACAGGTACACGAACAACATCACTGACGCGGTGAAGAATTTCAACTTGGCCAGGAGAGACGGCGAGTGGGGAACACGGGCGTTGGAGTGCATGATTGAGGTCTACCTAAATCCCGACAGCGGTAACATGTGGGAGGACATGGACAACGGAGAAGGGAACAGTGAGGCCGTTAGAGTGGCGGAAAAACTGCTTAGGGAACTCGACGTCCTCGGTGTAGAAAAGACCAAGAGGCACAAGGTCCTCGCAAACTACCACCTGCTCGCGACGAGGACCAAGAGCAACATCGATTTGGCAATGCAGAACTTCATCGAGATGCTGGAAACCGACAAGGACTATTTACCCGCTCTCCTCGGCATGAGCACGGCATTCATGATGGAAAAGAGCAGTAACAAGGCCAGAAACACTCTCAAGAGAATTGCCAAGATGACCTACAAGATAGAAGACGCGAACGAATTCGAACGCAGCTACTTGATGCTCGCGGACATCTATGTCGGCCGAGGGAAGTTCGATTTAGCGCAGGATTTATGCAAGAAATGTCTCGGCTATAACAAGAGCTGTAGCAAGGCATGGGAACTCATGGGAGTCATCATGGAAAAAGAGCAGTCCTACAAGGACGCCGCAGATTGCTACGAAAAGAGCTGGATATTCGAGCACGAGGCTAGCGCAACCATCGGATACAAGCTCGCCTTCAACTACTTGAAGGCGAAAAGATACGTCGAGGCAATCGACATCTGCAACGCTGTATTGACTTTGTACCCCGATTACCCCAAAATTCGCAAGGAAATACTCGAAAAGGCAATGAGTTCTTTGCGGCCGTAGGCCAGTTTTCGTTGTGTTGTGTTGTGTTGTGTTGTGTTATGTTGTGCTCTATAATGTAATATAACCGCTTTTGTGACTGTTTGTGAAGACACACCACTTCTTTCGTAGTTGTTGTTCAGGTTAGGGGGTGGTGGTTTTTGGGATAATTATTAGGCTCCCCCTTCAAATAAATAGATCCCTGATTTATCAAAGATTCAACAGGGAAAGCATCTACGAGGAGCTTTACGATCGCCGCCATGGCACAGAGCGGACAACGTTGTGATTTTGGGTCATTTTGGCTCTTTTGGCTCTTATTTGTGCCATTTGCGGGCTGTTCACTCCGAAGGTCGAAGTGTCAGGCAAGGAGGGGAAATTTCCCCTTTCCTGCTCTGAGCTAGTAGTAATAATGTAACAATAACCACACACCCCCCTGTTAGATAATAATTTCCTGCTCTGAGCTGTTTTTGACATCAAAAAAATTGAATTTCGTTCACTTAAATACATTTTTGAAATACAATTTTCTTATATTATATTATTTATATATATATTTTGATTATTGTGAATTTAATAGTTTTCAATAAATTAATATATATTAATTTATTTTTTTTATATTTAAATGTTAAAAATAATATATTTCTTTAAAATTATAATATTTTAATAATATTATTTAAAATTATTTTTTCAATAATAATTATAAATATAAATTTAATTAATGTAATTAAAGAAAATTGTGACACAAAAATGTATTTAAGTAAACGAAATTTCAATTTTTTCAAATAGCACGAGAGCAGAGAAAATTTCCCTGCTCGCAGAGGCGAGGAAGCCAAAGGCCGGCGTAAGAACACGCATGCATAGCACGAATTCTCTTAATTTGTGTTTTTCGTCAAATTCTTTTTCGCAAGTTGAAATGATGTCGAAATGTTCCCAAATAAAGAACCAGCACATTAGGATTTATTTTAATTTTTTTTAAAACCCAATGGCAGCTTTGTTACAGTCAGCCGAAAGGTATTGTGAAATAAATGATGGTTTGGTGGAAAAGCTGCGGCGTGGCTTCATGAACATAGCGAAGGCCCGTCGAAGGCACACAAACTCCCTTCTACTCCATTCCCTGAGCCCCGAGGACGTACGGGAGGAATTGGTTGCGAGCGTCGGTGTGTCGATCTCGGAGTTGCCGGGTCGCTTCTTGCTTACCTCGTTAGGTTCTCCTCACGACAACAGTGAAGAAATGATGGAGTCTGGGGCCTCCTCAGAGAAGAAAGTAACGTTGCGGAGGAGGGCAAAAAAAGCGCGGCCAGAAGGAGGCGATGATGATGGGAATGACACGGACAGCTCAAGCGACGACGACGACGACGACGACGGCGATTCGGGACAGCTGCTGTCCAAGCTTACACTGAGTGAGGATTCACCAAAATTTCCCCAAATTGCTTTCAACGACCCGATACACCTTTTCAACGCCTTCCCACCCCCTCATCAGTTGAAGGCAGCGCAGTCTGACTTTAAATCGGCATTAGTGGACATAATAGCATTGGCTAATCGCGTGCGTTCGATACAAGATATTTTGGACAAGGATAAGGACTACGAAGGCAACATTGAGGGGGGGGTAAAAGAAGGTGGCCAAAATAGTGCTGAATAGCTGCCCCCCTCATGCACAAAAGATGAGACGATTAAAGTAGCCGTTATGTTCCCACGTAAATAACCCAAACAGAAGAAGAGAGATATGAGATAAAACATCGAGGAAAAACGAACGAAAAACATTTTTTGAAGACCAAAAAAAAAACCCATCGCGCAAAACGACTCGCAATCGCATCGCCAACAAATTATTCACGAACCGCTTGTTAATTATCTTTTTTCTTTTCTCATAATCAATCAGCATCATCATCATCATCATGATCATCATCACCGGTGGGCCAATTTGCCAGTGATGGTGCTCATAGCTTTGCTCTTTCCGTCAGGGATGGTAATGAGCTCAATCTCATTCCCCTTCCCCGCAGCCCAGGCCTTGTCCACCCTGAAGAACCCCCTGCGCTCGAGCTGGATGACGTCATTCTCCTTTAAGCGCTTTAATCCGCTGTCTCCGATGGCTTCGCTAACAGCCTTGTTGTTTTCATTGATGAAATCCTTGTAGTCCTCCCCCTCTTCCAGCGACGCCTTGGAGATCAAGTTGTCGAATTCGTAGAGCTTTACCGCCACGTTCTCCTCGCAGTCAGCCAGCCAGGTGAGCTTTCTCTTGGCATTCTTGAGCTGCTCACTCCCGCTCTCTGTATCAACGTACTCTCCCTCGATGGAATCACCGTCAACTTTGGTGACCTTCACAAGGCCCCAGCGCATGAGCACAATGTCCTCGCCGACCTGGATCCCTTCAACGTCGCTCTTTTCCACCAAGACGTCTGTACCGATTCGGACGATCCTCTTGCCGGCAGTGGCATCCTTGGGAAAGTACTCCGTCGTTATGAAGGCGTTGGCGCTCATGGCGGGGGCGTTCACCACCTTGACTCGCGCGCAATTCTCGCGACTGCTCACGGCCATGAACCGTTTCGACAGGGGGTCGATTTCCTTCTTGTTCTTGGCCCAGAACTTGTTCCACTCCATAAGGTTGATCCTCCTGGAGGCGCCCATTTCCAAGATAAACTCCGTGAGTGCTTGGATGTTGATCCCCCTCCTGACAACTCCCCTGACGGTGGGGAAGCGCGGGTCGTCCCACCCGGTGACCTTCTTATTCTCGACGAACCACGTGAGCTTTCTCTTGCTGAGCTCGGTGTACATAAAGTTCATCCTGGAGAATGCGTGGATCCGGACTCTCCTCAGCTTCAAGGCGTGCTGGAGCCAGGCATATTGTTCGTCTCTATCGTTGTATTCCAGAGTACGGAGGGCGTGGGTGACTCCCTCGATGCTGTCCACAATGGGGCAGGCGAGGTCATAGGTTGGATAGGCCTTGTACTTGGTGCCGCTGCGGTGGTGGGGAGTTGTGTTTTGTCTGTATAAGACTGGGTCTCGCATGGTCCCATTCACAGAGGACATGTCAATCTTGGCCCTGAGGCACCATTCCCCTCCCTCTTTACTGCCACTGCACATTTCATCGAAATACTTGAGGGCATCCTCAACGCTCTGGTTGCGGTGTTTGCTGTTAATGTGCTGCGAACGCGCGAACGCAATTGTTGGGGAAATAGTTAGAGTTAGTGTTTGTCCCACTTAAATCGAGCACACACAAAACGCACACACAAAACGCACACACACACAAAACACACACACACAAAACACACACACTCACCTTCATTCTCTCGTCCTGCATCTGCTCCTGCGGAGTATTGTCCATAAAAGCCAGCCCCTCCTTAATCATTGTGATGGCATAATCTCTCATCTGCTCAAAATAATCACTGGTGAAGGTCACCAAATCAGGATACACCTCCATTTTGGCGAGATCTTCGACGATGGCTTTTTGGTATTCGTCCTTCTCCTTGCTCGGATTTGTGTCATCGAAGCGCACAATCAGCTTCCCCTTGTAACGCCTGGCGTAGTAGTTGTTGAGCAATACAGCCTTGGCATGGCCGACGTGCAGGTAGCCAGATGGCTCTGGTGGGAATCGGGTCACCACCTGACCCTCCATCCCGCCCTGCAAGTGGTTACACCCGCGCGCGATCTCGTCCATGTTTCCGCTGAAGAGCTCCGTCTTCCCGTCAATTCCGGCCATAATGCTGCAGGACTCAATCACGGAGGGCAGTCCCGCCATCATCTTGGTCCACCTGTAGGCATTCTTCCACGGCTTCATCTCTTCTAGATGCAAGTTAATCGCGTCGCCGCTATCGGCGGAAAACTTAGCCCACCCACATGCCGCGAACATAGCAAAGTCCGCCAGGGTGACGGAACTCCCGACGAGAAAGTTGCGGGTCGCCAGGTGGTCATTGATGGAGGCAGCCACCATGCCTGGATTCTCCCCTGTGAGGGAGGTAGCATAGTCGACCCACTGATCAACCCGAGCCTGGTTTTCGGCCAAAGGCCCTCCAAGAACTGCCAAGCCGAGGTCGCTCCGTCGCCCTCCCGCACGGGCAATGTAGCGAGCAATTGCAATGTCACCCACAACTTCTCCCTTGGACAGAGGTGAAGCAGGAAGAGCCTCCATCCCCATCACGGGATAACTACGGTGAATATCCATCTTCAAGTGCAAGTCAGGAGCGCAGTTGATCTCGCAAGCTAGGCCCAGCGCAACGAGCGGTTTCATGTCTCCCTCATTTGGGCTAAAGCAGAGCTGATAGGGCTCCACCTTTGCGAAGTTAATCTTTCTCTTCATCTGCATCATCTTGGGCTTGGGCTTTCCGGCGGCCTCACTGTTGCCAGAGGCTGCCTTTTCACCGCATTTCTTGTCCGCGGCCTCCTTGCCACCCGCTTCCTTGCCACCTGCTTCCTTGTGTGCTTTTTTGGCGGCCGCCTTGGCAGCTTTCTTTTCGGCTTTCTTCTTCGCATTCTCCTCGTTGGGCGTCTGATCCTCTACAGGCGCCTTCTTCTCCTTCTTCTTCTTTTTACCGTCATCAAAAGGCTTCCCGTCAGCGCCTATTCCACCATTGTTGTCAGCGTACTCTTTCTTTGCTGCCAATAATGCTGCCACAGCCTCCTTGATAACAGAGACCTCGGCCTTCGCGCCTTTCAATTCAACCACTTTCGCAGCGGCCTCATCGATGCGGCTTTTAATCGCACTCAGATCTACCATTGTTCGTGTGTTAAGCTGCTCGCTTGGCTGTGTGTGGGTCCAAAAGGTGGGGCTCAAATTTAGAGGAATTAAAGCGTTACGGAAATTTTCGTTTGTATTTAACCACTTCTACAAGAACGGAGTCAGCGTTACTGAATTATTTCTCGTCGTTGATCGAGATTTTGCTGAGAAATTTGTTGGGACCCCCTGCGACCCAGGCCACCGGGCCCCCTCAGAGGTATCGTTAGATCACGGTACGTAGAATGTAAATGCGCTTATGAAAATGTGCCAACGGTGATATCACGATAACTGGCGCATCATGGTGCATTATTATTGTTTTACTCGCGAACCCCTTGTCTTGGTTGACTGGACAGCTTATGGCCCGCGGCTTGTTGTTTGCGGAGGGTGCTGCTGACTGGATTTGTCGTATTCGAGCTGGACGCTGCGGCTCAGGCCGGAAGAAAGCCTGCACCACCCCCACACCCTGTCTTGATCGCATTGATGATTTGTGGATGTAGCACATGGCCCCCACTAGACGTGCCACTATTTCGCGAACGTGCATGGAGAGGGCCGAGGGTCATCTTGTGGTGGACAAATCGTTTTATAAACGCGGATCCAGGTATTCGATCACAGTTACTCTGCACTCGACGGGTTTTTATCGTTGAAAAGAACCCCTCACTCCCAAATGCGGATGCCCAAATTGCACCAGCCCTGTTGGCAAAGATCAGCTGTTTTTCTTTACAAAGATTAGCTGTTTTTCTTTACATTCGTTGAAACTAACACTACAGTTGCTTTCGATCTCCTCAATCTCCTCAGCTAATACACATTTAAGTTTGTAAATCATTTAAAAATGCCTCGCGGACCTAAGAAGCACATGAAGCGCTTGAATGCGCCCCACCACTGGATGCTGGGAAAGATGGAGGGCGTCTGGGCCCCCAAGCCCAGCCCCGGCCCCCACAAGCAGCGCGAGTGCCTGCCCCTCTGCATCATCCTCCGAAACCGCCTGAAATACGCCCTCACCAATAAGGAGTGCATGCAGATCTGCATGGAGCGCCACGTGAAGGTGGACGGCAAGGTGCGAACGGACTACAACTTCCCCGCCGGGTTTATGGACGTGGTGTCCATGGAGAAGAGCAACGACGCCTTCAGGCTCATGTACGACACCAAGGGACGCTTCGTGCTCCACCGCGTGGACGCCGCGGAGGCCGGCTACAAGCTTTGCCGCGTGAACAAGGTTGCCGTGACCTCCAACAGGATCCCCACCCTTGTGACCCACGACGGCCGCACCATCCGCTACCCCTCCCCCGACGCCAAGGTCAACGACGTCATCAAGGTCGACATCGCCACCGGAAAGATGTCCGACATCCTCAAGTTCGAGCCCGGGGCCTTGGTGATGCTCACCCGCGGGCGCAACACGGGCCGCGTGGGAACTCTCGTCGGGGTCGAGCGCCACGAGGGATCCTTCGACATCGTCACCGTCAAGGATGCCAAGGGACACACTTTCGCCACCCGCCTCGGCAACGTCTTTGTCATCGGCAAGACCCAGGCCCTGGTCTCCCTCCCCAAGGGCAAGGGAATCAAGAAGACCATCCAGGAGGAGAAGGCTGAGGCCGTCGCTCGCGGAGAATTGAAGTAAAGAAAGACTAACGCTGGAAAAAAAGGAAAAAAAGAAGGCAGGATGTTGAAAAAAAAACCACGTTGTTATTTCTTGTTTCTTATTTCTTATTTGTTGTTTGTAATATTGTTTTTTGTTTGGTTTGTTTCTGTTTT
>Ga0115556_1001810_pt1 | contig 14531 bp, 8 predicted proteins | sample COGITO_mtgs_1104_5_FD_87282 | JGI IMG/M metagenome (GOLD analysis project Ga0115556, IMG submission 87282) | Pelagic marine microbial communities from North Sea - COGITO_mtgs_110414 | ecosystem: Environmental > Aquatic > Marine > Epipelagic | place: Germany:Helgoland, sampling site Kabeltonne... | reverse complement strand
TGACGGCGGCGCGCGCGCTTTATCTATATTTTACACAGAGTAGTCGTAATAGCAGAGGGAAAGAAATAGACACACGCACGCACAAACATCATGTCGGTATCGTCTCCGATGCTGTTAGGTGGCGTGCCTGCGCTTCCGCTCCGAGGAGAAGCGTCGTCAACTTCGAAGCGTCCTGGAGTTTGGAGCAGCCGTCAAACCTCCTCGTCTTCTCGTTTAAATTCTTCTCCTTTTCCTTCTTCTTTTCCTTCATCATCGTCGAAAAGGAGCAGACGAGGAGGAAGAGGACGCGCACGAGTACATGTGAACGCGTTGTTCGGCGGTAAAGGAGGCGACGGTGCCTCGAAAGAGACGTCGACATCATCGTCCGGGACCAAGACAAAGGGAAAGGGATCATTGGCATCGGGGGATAAGAAACAGAAGAAAAAGTCAGCTCCTTCTTCTTCTACTCCTTCTTCGTCTTCGGCGGGCGAAAGCGCGACGAATGCAACTGGAAAGAAGAAAGCATCGTCCTCCTCCACGTCGCCGAAGAAGAGAAGTACGAAAGGGGAAACGATTTTGACCGATCCTTCGTTCGGGGGCGTGCGTTGGTTTCAAAGGCAAAAGAAAAAAGCGTACGAGTATTGGAGAGCGCGATCGGATCGAGGGCACTTGCAAGTAGGCTCTTGGGGTCAAAACGCGAGAATGCCACGGTATCTACCACAGTCTTCCTATATTCCCGGGGACGCGTCCTCGAATCCGTATTTACGAAACCAAAAGAAGCTCTCTATCGAGGACTTGCAGTTTACGCAAATGGGTCGTGCGAAGCTTCAAAAGCACAGGCAATCCATCGCATATTCAAGGTTTTGTTTAGATTTAATCGAGGAAAGAATTGACGAGGTATACGTAAACGTTATCGGTCAAATAGCGAGATATTACGCGATATACCCGGACGGTAGACTCGCGGTTTGTCAAGTGCCGACGCTAGACAGTCGAGAACTTCGAGACCTTTTCAGAATGCTCGAGATTAATCCCATGCCGTTGAAAGAGGAGAGCACGTTCTCTTTGGAAACTGTGCTTCCAGACGGAAGTTCAGTGGATGCGAAAACAGGTTTTGCGAGCAATTACTTCATTCCCGGCTTTTTGATCTTTGTAATTTGGGGCGCCGTTTTCTACATGACGCGTTTCCAAGAAGATTGGGACGATCGACAAAGATTGTTAGAGATTGATCGTCAAAACGAAGAGCGTGCCGCCATGGAAAAAGAAGACGCGATGCTCATTCGCATCAAAGATTCCATGATTGGGTTAAAAGATAAAGAAGGGAAAGACGCCAAACGGTATAAGGAATTGCAAAAAGAATTTCAGAATCGCCAAGCGGGTTTGATACAAGAGGCGGAAATGAAGAAAGAAAAGCAAATGCGAAAGTTGAGCAAGAAAGCGCGAGAAAGCGAAGAAAGAGGCGAAGCTGGAATTTTCGATCCAAAAGCGAATGCATTTTTAGAGCTAGGTGCGAGAGTCGTAAAAGCGCGAACGAAACAAGGGCAAGAGGAAGCAGTAGAGGAGAAGAAAGATACGGAAGATAAAAAGAAGAAAAAAGAAGACGGCGATAAAGAAGAAGAGGGAAAAGATTCCAGACGTAAGATGAAGAAAGGGAAACTGAATTCCAAGATGGCCATGCGCGATCACGACAGTAAAGTAGTTCTCTTCGAAGACGTTGCCGGTATCGACCAGGCCAAGGTTGAATTGACTGAAGTCGTCGATTTCTTTTTGAAACCTGAAAAATTTAAAGCGTCGGGAGCGAGAACGCCGAAAGGCGTCTTGTTAACGGGTCCTCCGGGGTGCGGGAAGACGCTTCTCGCCCGTGCCGTCGCCGGTGAAGCTGGCGCCACGTTTTTTTCCATCACTGCTTCCGAGTTTGTCGAGATGTTTGTCGGTGTAGGGGCTGCTCGCGTGAGAGATTTGTTTGCGCAAGCCAAGAGACAAGCGCCGTCGATTATTTTCATCGACGAGCTCGATGCGGTTGGAAGACCTCGAGGTGGAGGTGGTTCAGGGAACGACGAGCGAGATCAAACGTTGAACCAAATGTTGGTCGAGCTCGATGGTTTTGCTACAGATACGCAAGTTGTTGTGATTGCTGCTACGAACAGAGCGGACGTTTTAGATTCTGCGCTCGTCAGAGCCGGTAGATTCGATCGTAAAGTTGTTGTCTCTTTACCAGAGTTTAAAGGAAGAATGGCAATTTTACAAGTTCACTGTAAAGATAAAAAATTAGCGGAAGAAATCGACTGGGTTACGTTATCGGAAGAAATGGACGGATTTTCAGGTGCACAGCTCGCTCAAGTCGTGAATATGGCGTGCTTGCAAGCGGCGAAGGACAATCGAGAGTCGCTCACAAATGCCGATTTTAGAACTGCCTTGGATATAGAAATAATGGGGAAGTTGTTGCCGTTCACCATCGGTCCCGAAAACGAAAAGCGCTTGGCGTTGATTCACTCTGCAGCGGCAATCGCCTACGAAATGCACGTGCCTGACATCGCAAGAGTATCTTTCGTCACAGTCTTGGCGCGCGAATCCAACACCACCGGTCAAGTTTGTTTGCTCTCAGAACCGGACAACGATCGAACGAAAATTTTTACCAAATCGTTTCATCGCCGACTGATGCGAGTAGCTTACTCTGCTGGTTGCTTTGAGGAATTATACTACGGTTTCGATAAAAACTCCAAAGCTTCGGCGGCGTACGATGGGCGAGCTCGTGAACTCGCCATTAGTATGGTTCACGAAGCTGGCATGTCTGACGTGAAAGATTCGTACTTTGCGCTTTCGATCAATTACGATGTGCTCGAATTGTCAACGTTCTTGAAAGATAAAAGAAGAGGTTATCTCCTTTCTAATGTCGATAAAGATATGTATTCGAAGGCCGAATTTGAAATTCGAGACATTATGCGCCAAAGTCGAAACGAAGCTATGGAGTTTGTAAAAAGACAGAGACCGGCAATCGAGGAACTCGCGCGACGCGTTCTCGCGAGCGAAAAGAAGACGGTTTTGAGTTATGAAATTCGAGAAATCATTGAGAAATTTGGTGTCAAGGAAGACATTGAAACCACCGTGGGGCCGCTGGGAAGCTCGAGAAAACCTATCGCCGAATGGGATTCAGAAGGAATACCGACAAACTTACGATCAAGATAAAAATAGATGTAAATGATTAGAAATTTGATTCACTGCCAGAGCAAAAATATACAAATCCTAAAGTGTAACCGCATACGACCCGCTTATAAAATAACTTCCCTCCCTGGATTGTCGACGTCTCTGTTTGTTGCGTTGAACATATCATCTAGCTCACGGACTCTTTGGTTCGCGCCTTCGATATCGCCGCTTAACCGTAACAAATCAGCCGCGAGTTGCATGAGAGGTTCGTGCGTGGAGACACCATTGGATTCAGCTTCGGAAACAATTTCAAGAGCACGAGAATAGTTACCACAATTCGCCTCAAACGCAGCGTAGCCGTGCCAGAGTTCGGCAAAATTACTGCACGCTTTGCACCCATCGGTAAACAATTCTCTAGCGACGTCGTCGTTGCCGCTTTCTTGCTCGAGAAGCGCCCACGCTTGATACAGAAATCCTGACAAACGTGTCGTCCCGCTTTTTAGTCCGTTTCTAAACATATCTCGCGCTATTTCAGGACCTTGCACGCGTTTTTCCCACTGGCCCCACTGCATCCACGCGGTTGCATCGGATCTATCTTCTTTCACCGCGGCTGCAAATAACGCACGAGTCGCATCTTCCGTTCCAGCTCTTTTTTCGAGCAGCGCCCATAATCTGTTGTGAGTGGATCGTTCCCGTCGGCTCGCTCGGGCGCTCGGTGGAACTCTCTTTTGTTGCATGCACTCGTCGCGTCCTAGGATGAATAACTGTCGCGCGCGTCCCACGTTGCCGTTGATAAACTCAGCGTGCGCCTCAGCAGTGATGCACGGTAAATTAAGAATCCCGTCTTTTCGAGCCCGTGACCCGCGCTCGAAAGCTTCAACAGCTCCTTCGAAATCGAACAAATCGCTTTTGCACATCCCGAGAGCGTGCCAGACGTGCGGGTCAAACATTCCAGCGTCCAGCTGATTCCCGAACGATCTTTCACTAAGAACTTCGAGTTTTTCCAACGCTTCTTCTGTTCTATTTTCTCTTCGCAAATACATCGCCTCTGCTAAATAAAGTTTCGACTCTCCAGGACATCTTCTAATACCCTCCGTTATGATATCGTACTCGCGCGATGTTACCGAACGCTTATTACTATCACTCGCATCAAATTTACTCGTAAAAGCCCTCTCACTCAAACTCCAAGACGTATAAGTTTCCGCTCTGCTTGGATTTAATTTTGCCGCCAATCTAAATTTTTCGCTCACACGCTCTTCGAATACCTTTCTAATAGAATCGTTGCTATCACTATTGCTACTCTTACTGCTACCATTTCTACCATTCACGACATCCTTAACCTCGGAATTAGTTTGATTTTGCAGCGTCAACATGCGCTTACTCAATAAGTCTGCCCAATTCGTCAATAAATGTACCGATTCAGACGAGAACGATGAAGATTTCGACGATTCGAGAAGAGCCCATCCTCGCTCGAACAGTTCCTCCGCTTTGTCAAAGTTTCCACACGAAGTTTCAAACATCGCAAATTGCGTGTATCCTGAACTTGAAGCATTGGCGTTTCGCCCGGATTGCTTCTCGATGGATTTCTCGTAATACTTCCTCGCCTGTTTTCTATCTCCGACTCGATTTTCTAAATTTGCCAACGCGTTATACGTTGTAGACCTCGGCGTTATTTCCAAAGATTTCATCAGCAACTTCCTCGCCTTGTCGTAATTACCTCTCTTCTGTTCCATCATACCCCATGCGTGCGGAGCGGCGAAATTCTTCGAGTCTACCGCGCACGCGAGAGCGAATTTTTCGCGAGCGAGTTTATAGTTTCTCTCGCTTTCGAGTAAAACTGCCCACGTCGTCAACGTCCCTGAACTCAAGTTCTTCTCCTCGACGCTCTCGTTGTGTACTTCCAGTGCCTTCAGCGCTTCTTTTATTGCGTTATTATTCTTATTTATGTCGCGTCGCGAGTAGTTTCTCAATTGTTTGACGAGTTCGTTCACTACTTTCCCTTCCTTTGGATGTTGGATAAACAATTCGCGCATTTGTTCCAAAGCCTCTTCTCTGTCTTCGTCGGACATTGACGATTTCGATTTCATCTTCGATTCGCGAAAACGTGTGCTGATATCATCCTCGCCGCGGTCGTCCTTAGACGACCCTAGATTTGACGACGACGAGGAAGGTGACTGTTGTCCAGCGTTGTCGCTTTTGTCGTGTTGCTCGTGAACGACGACGTTTAATCTTTGCGTTCTTCCTCGACGGAGTTGATGTTTATGAGCAGCAGCGTGATGCGAGACGAGCGAAGCACGATCGAAGGATGACGCCGATGATGAAACTGTCACTCCTCCTCGTGATGAGGTGGAAGCAACCGCAATCATCGGCGTTCGTATATCTTCCTTCTTCTCTTTTGTTTTGTTTTATTGTGTTTGTACAATTCGCGTATCCATCTTTTGTTTTTTTGAGGAGAGAAAGAGAGTGATGCACGGACTCTCTCGTGTGTGCGTTTGAGGAGTATCGGCATACACAAAATACAATTGAAGTATTATTGTATTATTCTAATAAATTACTTGACTAATCCTATGACAAAGACGCCGTGCATGGACGAAAACGGCGCGTTAATGTTCAGCACGCCGTTGCTCTCAAAAGCCACGTCGCTGGTATTCTTTTGTGGCGATCTAGGCGGATTTAAGTTTGCTTGTTTCCATGACGCGTTTAATTCGTCATCTCCTAATACGCGCACGCGCTCTACTTCGGTTTCGTCGATAAAAAATGGTACCTTTGATGAAACCGGGTCATATGTGCTCGTCGCGAGGGCGTAACGAGACCACCACAGTTTCTTCCTGTTGCGTCCACTCGGTGACGCGTGCGCGAACGATATGCCGTCGTCGTTGTAATACGCACCTCGCGCTTCGCCTTTCTCGTCCGGGGCGATGGAAATAGTGATTGGATCGTTTCGTTGAGCCTTCGTAGAACGACGCGCGCGTTCCTTTGTGATTAGAATACTACCACCTCTTTGAAACTGCGGAATGTCGCGCATGGTGACTTTCTTCATGAACTCTTTTGGACCAAAGTGCTTTTCGTTCGTATCGACGTCGTACCAAACGCCTTTTGGTAAATATATTTCAATTTGGGAAGCGCCGGCTTCCATGACTGGGTATACGAGCAGCGCGTCGCCGAGCATGAAGCAATCATCTTTGCGAAGGACTCTCGGGTCATCTGGGAATGCATAAAACAACGGCCGCACGATTGGAGTGCCTAATCGACTGTTTTCATCGAAGAGCGCGTAAAACGTAGGCAACAATCGGTACCGGTTTCGAATGGCCTCGCGAATTAAGTTTGTATTTTCGTCACCAAAAAGCCACGGCTCGCGACGTTTCGTGTCAATGTGCGCGTGTCCACGCATGAAAGGATAGAAAGCACCGAGTTGATACCATCTAACGAGCAATTCAGAATCAGGATTGCCGAAAAAACCACCAATGTCTGCGCCCGAGAATGGTAACCCGGTAAGTCCAAGCGTCAAGACCATCGGAACGGAGACTCTGAGATGTTCCCAATCTGCGGCGTTGTCGCCAGTCCAAATCGGACCTATTCTTTGCGTCCCCGCGAAAAAAGCGCGCGATAAAACAAATGGTCGTTCATTTTGCCTCTTTTCGATACCTTCTGCCGTTGCCATATGATAATACATGCCGAAAACATTGTGCACTTCTCTGTGTTCGACCTCGCCGTGATGGATCAAATCTTTTTGCATTGTAATTTCTGGCCCGTTGAACACGGACGGTTCGTTCATATCGTTCCACACGTATAAATCAGGCGTCGAGCCTTTATACGAGTCCAAGGCAAATTTAGACGCCCACCACGAACGAACGTCCGGGTTTGTGACGTCTAAATACATGGAAGAGCCTGGCCAACACCAGCCGTCGAAATCTGTCGTTTTGTCGTTCTTTTTCACGTAATACTGTTTCGACTCGGCCTCTTTGAATATTGGATACTTGTCATCTTTCTTTACGTGAGGATCTATGATGACAACCATTTTGCGCCCCTTTTCTGCGATATCGTTAATCATGCGTTCCGGCGTTGGGAATTTTGTGCTGTCCCACGTCATGTACCTTTTCCCGTCCGTGTGTTCAATGTCGAGCCAAATGACGTCGTATGGAATGTCGTGCTCATCAAATCCAGCGTCCACTTCCTCCACATCTTGCTCGTCGCGATAGTTCCAGCGACACTGGTGGTATCCGAGAGAAAATAGCGGCGGCAACGCAGTCGTGCCTAGAAAATCGCCGTACATTTTATGAATGCTCGCAAAATCCATTCCTGGAAACAAAAACAAATCGAGCGCACCGGATTCTGCCATCCAATGCGACGTGCGCTCGTCTAACGAACTTTCCTCTTTCACGATATCCACGTACGTTTCTGTCGGATTGTGGAAATACATGCCAGACGATATCGTCTCCCTCGCCTTACCGTCGTCATTCCCGGCTCCATTTACATTTTTACTCCCGTGCGCGAGCAACATCGGGATGGATCCGTACAATCCAAAAGGGGATTCCGATTCGTATTCGAAAACGTCTAAATTGTATAATCTGTACGGTTCTGATTCGTGATGTAGTTTCTGATCCACCTCTTCTTGCGACGACGGTCGTTTAATCGTAGATTTCAAGCTCAAACTCGTCGCGCGTTCCGGTAAACCGTACATGTCCGTCGCGTTCGGGAACGACACGTCGAACGAAATCGCCGTGTTTCCGTACGGTCTCGAATCCGTGTGCGAGTTGAACGTTTCTACCGTGTTGTCTCCTTCTCGAGCGAGACCACTCACATCATCTACCGTCTCAAACGCGAACGTCTCTTCTCGATTGAACGCCATAACTTCAACACCGTCTCGTTCCACGACCACAGCCAGCGGCGTTTCGTGCTCTACGCGAACGCGAACGTTCATCCCGCTGGCAACCATTTTCAACACCGTTTCTGTCTTCCCGCTCTCCGCGTTCTTTTCCATGTTCCTCTCTACCACCCATTTCGTCTGCAACGCCTTCACGGTTTCCTCTGGTACCAAGACATCTTTCGGCACGTACCTCGGGTGTAAGATATCGTCGAACCGGAGTCGCACGGCACCGTTCGCGTACGCATTCAGTTTCATCTCCACCGATGTTTTCATATCATCTAAGAGCACATCGAACGACGCTTCATCTTCGTCTTCTTCCTTTCTATTACTGCGCTCTTGCGACGACGACGACGACGACGACGCTGATGATGATGATGACGATGATGGTACGATCAACTTCCCGATAGAATACGCTTTCGGCGCGGCGTCCCGGTGTCGATTACAAAACGACGACGTTTCGCACGTCTTGAAATCTTGCGCTTTAAACGCTCCCACTTTTACGAGAGAGAAGATGAAGAAGAAGAAGAAGAAGAAGAAGGAAGAGAAGAAGAAGAAAGGAAACGAGGAAAAGGTTCTCGGTCTCGATGCTCTCGTTTTTGTCGTCGTCGTCGAGATCATTCTTCTTTCTTTTGAAGTCTTTTAAGTGTCTCTAGAGTGTGTGGTTCCTCCTTCTGTGAAGTGTTACGACGTAAACTTTTGGACTGAAAAGAGAGAGACTTCTTCTCTTCTTCGTCAGAAAAAACCTCCAAAGGTCTGCTCTCGTCGTACTTTTTTATTGTGTTCACGCACAGAAGAAGATATACGAGATGCCGTCGTCGTCCCAATCGTCGTCGTCTAAACCGCAACCGATTGTTCGACAAGTTGGGTTTACCATCGGCGAAGAAGACGGGAACGCGACGACGAATACAAACACCGGTTTAGGCAGTAAAAAAACAACGCCGTCGTCGTCCTCTGCGGTGATTGGGAGCAGTACGAACGATGTCGTCGCGACGAGTAAAGAAGAGAACGACGACGCCGCGGTGGCATCCATCACGGCTGGGTTTGGAAGCGTCTTAAACGTGTCTTCTTTGCATCAACAAAGTCCAGAGAGGAAGAAGACGAAAGAAGAAAAGCCGGTGCAAGAAAAAGAAGCTGATGGTGCTCCTGCTCCTCCTCCTCCTCCTCCTCTTCCAGAGAGCGATAAAGACGAAGAAAAGAAACGAAAAGCTGAGGAAAAAGAACGCAGACGACAAGAACATCTGGCGAGAATGGCTTCAGAAGGGAAACCGGAACCGAAATTACAAAAAGCGGCGTCGAAAGCAGAACGAAGGGCGCAGCAAGAGGCGCAAAGAGCGGCGAAGGAACAAGAGAAGAGTAGCGGCGGCGCCGCGACGAAGAAGAAGCAAGAGAAGGGTGGTAGCACTACTACTACTACTACTACTACTAGTAAAGGGGGTAGCGCGCCGAGTGGTAGCGGCGATAAGAGTGCCTCGACAGTAGGAGGTGGTTCCACGGACGAGACGCATCGATCGTTCGCGGACGTTCGTACAAAGACGCGCAAAGATTCGCACTTTTGCGAGCGGCATTTCTCGCACCTCAATTTGCATCAAACGTCCACATCAAATAAAATCGACCACGATTTGATCGAGTTTCAGTATCCGTGCGTGGAAAGATTAGCAGAAGCATATCAAACGAGAAAGTGCGTGGGAAGTACGAACAGAGTTCGTCAACTGTTGTTGTGTTTAAAGGAAGTCGTGCAATCGTACTCGCACAAATCTGGGAGCTATTCGCAAGCGTTGTTAGTTTTGATTAACCACGTCATTTCGAGAATTCAAGAGGCTCGACCGATTTCTACGAGCATGGGGAACGCCGTGAAATCGTTAAAAACGCACTTAGCAGTGCTTTCTCAAGGTGAGAAATTGAAAGAAGCCAGAGACGACGCGGAGATGATGACAGTTGAAGCTCAAAAGAAGAAAACGCTCGAACATCTCGAGGATACTTTGAAAGAATACGTCGAAAGAGCGGTCGAGACGATCGTCAAAACACTTTCGACCTATTACGCGGAGAAGCAAGTTCAACACGTGGTGACGTTTGGACATTCTGAATCGGTTGTGAAATCATTAATACGTGCAAAAGAGAGCGGATACGAAAACATGTGCGTCACCATAGTCGACGCCGCGCCGTCGTTTGAGGGACGAAAAACGTTAAATCATCTCCTCGATGCGGACATTTCGTGCGAATATACGCTCATGCACGGCATGGATGTGGTCTTTCAACGCTTCAGTAATAGTAGAGACGGAGCAGACCAATCCATGGTTTGTTGCATTGGCGCGAGCGCCGTCCTCGCGAACGGGAAAATCATGTCTCGAGCCGGATCTGCGAGCTTTTGCAACGCGGCGAAAAGTAGGGGAGTGAAGGTGCTCGTCGCTGCTGAAACGATCAAGTTTCACGAACGGGTCGGTATTGATTCCGTGCTACACAACGATATCCAAGATTTCGTCATCGAACCAGGAATGATTTCGAATTTGCGTAAACTGTGCTTATCGTACGATCTCGTGGAGGATATCGGCGAGATCGTTTGCGAGAAAGGAATTATTGCTCCAGGGAAAGCGGTAAACTTCGTTATTTAGTTTTCAAGTCTTATAATATTTTGCTATATTAATGCGCCTACTAGTTTACAATTCAACGCTGATCTGCTACTTCTACTATTCGTCGTTCTCTTCGTGCCACTGCTTTATTCGAGCTTTCACCATGTCGTTTGTCGTGAAAGATATGGCCACCGCCAGAGGCCCCTTCATCCAATTCATCGTCAATCCTTTGTACAGTCCCGATAATCCCTCCGTTTTGCCTATGTGCACGAGTGCACTTACGACGGAAGATGTTCCATTCACTTGTCCGTGTACTTGTACTCGTCGTCGGACAATATCTAACGGATACGTGCATGTCTGCGCCAATAAACCGGCAAAACCGCCGAATAGTAAACGGCTCGTCACCGGAAGGTCCTCGCGCGAGGAGGACTCGTCCATTTTCACGTCGTCGCCATCTTTTTGTTCATGCTGTTTCATTTTTATCGACGCCGCTTTCAAGGTTTCAAACGTGGCGAACGAAATTCCAGCGTAAGGCATTATTCCTAAAAGCGTAGGCGTTAATCCAGACGCCAATCCGCGAACCCCTCTTTTCTTGATGATATCGACTAAATCTTCAATGGCTGCTTTCTTGTGCGTTTCCGCACCTGCCGCAAATCTCGCGCGCAATAAGTCGAGTGGATACGTCAACGTCGTCGCCGTCGCGCCCGACATCGCACCGGCAACGAATCGCGCAAAGGTCGGCGTTCCCGAACTTTCGTTTCCATCGCTCAGATAGTGCGTCGTTTTTTCTAAATACTTTGGGAAGGCGAAAAAACTCGTCGCCGCGTACGGAATGACTCGAAGCATCTGCACGCCATTCCCACGCCATAATGCAATAACCCCATCCTCTCTGACTATTTTTTTCCCCAACTCAAACGCACTGTTTACTGTAAACTTTCTGTTTGGATCTACTTGGTACATGATTTTTACGCGATCTAAAGGCGCTATGGTCGTTTTCGCGCACGCTCCAGCCGTGGCGCCGGCGATGAGCGCTTCTAAACTCGATATTTGTTTTCTCTCGTCGTACGTCGCCGGTGTTGGCGTGGGGGGCGAGTTTGATAATTCCGCGCGAGCATCGTGAATTATGTTCTGAAATATATCGTTCGCGGTGAATCCCAACGCGCTCGCCAACGGGCCTTTCAACCACGTCAGCGTAACACCTTTGAACAAACCGTTTCGTAAACCTTCCGTTTGATAAATGCGTAATAAGCCTTGCGACACCGAAGAATACATCGGTTTACACCCAGGCGTCCCTGCCGGCGAGGCGGGGTTTTTCGAAACGCCGCCGACTTGTAATCGTCGTCGAACGATGTGTAAAGGATACGTGACGGTTTGCGCAATCATACCGGCGGTTGCGCCGGCGGCTAATTTCCCGGCGATCAACATTCTCGGGTGGTCCTCAAACGCTTGCGGATGCCTTCTAATGCTCAGTTCAAATCTACTCTTTAACGTCTCGTACGCTGCAAACGAGATCCCTCCGTAAGGAACAATCCCCATGAGCGTCGGCGTTATCCCCGTGTACAGCGCTCTCACGCCGCCCCCTGTGGTCACGGCTCTGAACAACACCCTCGAACTTTCTGTTAGAGACCCGCTAAACCGCTTTAAGTGTTTGCTCGACTCAGCACCGTCCACAAACGCAGCACTTCTGGCGTGTAACAAATCAAGAGGGTAGGTCAACGCCGTCGCTGTCGTTCCGGCTAATGCGCCCGCGGTGAAACGCGTAAACACCGTCCCGCTTTGCTGTTCCGTGAAATCCAAATCGTCTTCGTCATACATCGCTTTGATCAAAAACTTGTTGTATATGTTATAGGTCCCAAACGTTGTCGCGGAATACGGCAAGATTCGTGCAATTGCTGGCGTTGCGCCTCGCCATAACGCCGTCACGCCTTCATTTTTCACGATATTTTTTGTCGTCTGCATGCCTTTTTGGAACGTGAAATTCCCTCCATCCGATTGGATTTGAAACAACAGTTTTACTCTATCGATAGGCGCCGTGGAGAATCTCGATAAGGCGCCCGCGCACGCGCCAGCGGCAAACCGTTCCCCCGTCGTCGGTTCTCTTCTCAAAATCTCTTTTCTCTGCTGTACCTCTTCCTCTTTCGGCGGGTTCCTGTGCACTAAACGACGAAACATTTTTTGTTTGTTTGTTCTCTCTTTCTCTCTCTCTCTCTCGGGTCTCTCAAACTCTCAACATCATCATAATCATCATCTTCGTTGTAGTATCGATAGTATTGATAGTATTATTATTATTATTATCAGGTACAATTAGTACATATATATATATAAAGAATCGCGGTCGACGCGTCCTTTTGTGTTAATGATGCGTGTTAATGCGTGGTGCTCTCTTCTTTCGGGTTGAACGCGCTTTCTCTTTCTCTTTCTCTTAAAATTAGGTATGACAACAGAAAGAGTGATGAGAGACCAAAACCACGAATGTACTATTTAGGGTATGAAAATGACGCTCTTGATTTTTTTCTTGGAGACAGACGTTTGTGTGTTTGTTTGTCGTCTTTTTGTACGATTCGTCCTCAAAAGTTGTCTCACGCACACACATCGCGCGCGCGCTACTATCACATCTCTCTGAAAGAGTTTAAAAATACCATCATCGAAGAGAAAGAACTATACTACCACGAATAAAGGTTGTTGTTTGTTGCCACGACCACAGAGTTTTAAAAGAGAAGAGAGAGATTGTCTCCTCCTCAATTTTGAAAGAAAGAAAGAGAAAAAGCCCAAAAAGGGGGAGAGTTGTCGTCAAAAAAGAAGATGAGCGACGAAGGTGGTGGTGGCTCTGCCGCCGCACGCACCCGCTCGAAGGCGCGAGTGATGCAAGAGATGGACGCGAATGCAAATAACACCGCGACTGGTAATAAGCCGCCGAGTTCGGCGCAGACGATGGACAAGATACAATCGAGGTACGTGAAATTCAATCCAGTTTGATAGTTTTTTTGTTTGTACCCCTCTTTCCAACGGACGTTTTTTTCCTCCTTTTTGCGCAAATGTTAATCGTCGTCGTCTGTGTGCGATTGAACACAGAAGACGATATGCGTTCGGATCTTTCTTTGTTTTTTGCGCGTTTGGTGTCTGTGCGCATTAGCTGGGGGGATGGTATCGTCGTCATCATCATCAACACGTCGTGCCTCCTTGCACCCAATTTGACAAAACTAACCAACACCATTCCCCTACAAAAATTTAAAATTCGACAGAATGTCTGCGTTTCGAGCGAAAACTGACAAACAGGGCAGTAAAACCGCATCGCGAGTCTCATCTGCGGTCAAACCGAATTTGCGAGCGTTGAACGATCAAAACTATAACAACGGCGATAACACCGGGACTTTCGTGTTCAACACCGCGGCAAAAGAGCGATCGAAGATTGCAGCTTTGAGCAAGTCGTTGTACGAACCGGAGGATGGCAACGGCGAGAATTACTCGGCGCTCATCGAGAAGTTACTCACGTGGAGACCGACGTCTGACAAAGGTTCCCCGGAGTACATGAAAGAGTTATTAGGGCACGTTCAATCGCAGAAGAAAACTTTGAAGGCTTTGGTAAAGTTGAGAGAACAATTCGTCGTTGGCGCTGGAAGGATCGAGCGAGACTTGCTCAGAGCCGCGCGCAACGCGGAGAACAACACCGGCTCGATCCCACACACGCAACAAGAGTTGGCTGAAATCCACGCCGAGCGAGAAAAGTTGACGAAAATGCAGAGAGAGTCGCAAGAGCATCTGCTCAAAGTGCAAGAGGCGGAAGAGAAGCTGTCGAAAGCTACGGAAGACTTGGAACAAGAGCGCGCGCGAATTCGCGAAGAAGAGCACAGCGCGGTGATGGCAGCCTTGAACAAAAAGATTGCCATCGCGGAATCGAAAGTCGATGAAGCCATGAGAGCAGAGCAGAAGTTGCAAGAAGAGACGCACAAGTACGAGCAGTTGAAGTCTATGGAGGA
>Ga0115556_1001808_pt1 | contig 14534 bp, 14 predicted proteins | sample COGITO_mtgs_1104_5_FD_87282 | JGI IMG/M metagenome (GOLD analysis project Ga0115556, IMG submission 87282) | Pelagic marine microbial communities from North Sea - COGITO_mtgs_110414 | ecosystem: Environmental > Aquatic > Marine > Epipelagic | place: Germany:Helgoland, sampling site Kabeltonne... | reverse complement strand
TGTAGCAGGCTGCACGCCCACCACGCCAGTCCTTCTGGGACGGGCCATCGACAGTCTGCTGGGTGGCAGTAACGGCATGGACGGTGGTCATGAGGCCCTCCTTCAGGCCGAATTCGTCGTTGATGACCTTGGCAAGGGGTGCAAGGCAGTTGGTCGTGCAGGAGGCGTTAGAAACAACGTCCATCGAGTTCTCGTACTTGTCCTGGTTGACTCCCATAACGAACATGGGGGCGTCACCGGAGGGGGCAGAAATGACAACCTTCTTGGCTCCACCTGCCATGTGTGCGCTGGCCTTATCGATGCTAGTGAAAACACCGGTGCTCTCGATGACATAATCGGCGCCAACTGAACCCCACTGAATCTTCGATGGGTCCATCTCGCCAAAAACCTTGACGGCCTTTCCGTCCAGAAGGAGGCTTCCCGACTCCATGTCATGACCAACCTTCTCCTGTGCGCGACCGTGGACAGAGTCATATTTGTACATGTATTCCATGTAGTCAGGCGAGATAAAAGGATCGTTGACAGCAACAATGTTGATGTTAGGGCGAGTCGCAGCAGCGCGCATCACCAGGCGGCCAATACGACCGAATCCATTAATTCCAACGTTGATGACAGACATTTTCTGCATAGATAAAAAAGCAAGGGTCAGTGAACTCCTCTTTGATCAGATAGCAACCAAACAGAGAAAATGAAAAACGAAAAAACGAAAAATGCAGAAAAGGAGCTATAAAGCTGTGCGCGAACAATTTAATAGTTGAACTAACCTTTTAATTAGCGAGAAAAATTATTGCTGACATCGCGCATTCACCGACGTGGCCGCCGACCGCCGACCGTTGGGATTTTTTCCAAACAACTTTGGTGAAACTGGGTAGCATTTTTTTCATGCCCCAAGAATCATGCCAGAAGACAAAATCATTACTAGTTGTTGCGTGCTACAAGAACCCAAATGAATTTTCTCAACCAGGCAAATGACCTACGTTTGGAATTTGGAAATGACAAATCTCCAAAGCTCAGCAATTTTAATGTGGCAGCGATCATTGCTTTCCTTGATTACGAAGGAAATGTCCAGACAATTGAGGGCTGCAATAGCGAACCTTGCTCTCTGACTGGATCAATATGTGCTGAGCGATGCGCTTTAACTTCGTTGAGGATGCTTCCTTATAAGAAATTGTTGGGGGTTTACATTGTCACAGACAGTGAGAGACCGATAATGCCGGGCTTGCTCTGCCGTGAATACATGTCTTCTTATCCACTTGATGAGCTCGATCCTCGCACTTTTGATGTTCTTGTTGCTGGAATAAACGAAGATGGGTCTGTGAGGGAAAATTCACTCATAAAGTCCAACCTGAACCTTCTCTATCCTGCAAAGAGTTGCTGGAGTGGACTCCGGATCAGCTCCGTCGTAGAGCGGAAAGAAGAGATTTCGTCTATGGTCGACGATTATCTTACTTTGAACGATGATCCCGACTTCAACTTAATCTATGAATGTGCATTGGATTCATCGAGATCAGCAACAAGCCAATTTTTTGGGCTGAATTACTCAGCTGCAGTCATGTTAGAAGACGGCAGTGTTGTACATTCGAAACAGATAATTGCAATGGAATACGGCTGTAGTATCGACCCGATCGCAATGCTGGCAAAAGAAATCTCTGAAGGGAAAAAGAAGATAAGATCTGTTGTTCTGGTCGACTCTTTGGGTGCAGTGCACGCTCCGTTCGCGATCGGGCGTAGCTTTCTCTCCGAGCACACGGGAGAAGAGGGGATAGCGTGGTACAGCGATTGGGAAGGAAGACCGCTCGAGTCTTCCTTGGTGCTGAAATCTATTGCTGTAGCTGATCTTTGCCCTCTCAAACCGGACTTCAAAAACGACCTTTGTTAAGTAAAAAAAGTGTACGAAAAAAGAGTAGAAAAGAGTTTTATGCATATTACTTAGCGAGCGATTCCTCCTGTGTAGCGACGCTGCAACTTGGCGCCCCCCTCAAACTTCTTCCCAGCAATATGTGCCTGCAGTGCAGCGTGGATGGATTTGATTGGGTGGGTGAGGGGGCGGTTTTGGTCGTGCATTGAATACAACGATAGCGTCGCAGTTAACACTATTGGTCAATCATCTAATTTATCTCACCTCCTTCGCCTTTGCGATCTCACCAGGGTCCATACCAGCCATTGACCTTCCAATCTTGTCAAGCTCACTCTGAAGAGAGGGCTGGGTGAACTTCTTGCACTCCTCTGGAACTAGATGAAATTTTCGACGGAGGTTGTCACAGTCACCTTCTGTCAGAGGTTTCTTCTCATTAGCGTAATTCTCACGAGCGAGGTTGTCTTCTCCCTTGCTGCAAAGAGTAGAGTGTTTATAAAAACAGCAATGGGAAAGAAAAGTAGATAGTGCAAATCGAATTCGGCCAAGTGTGTGAGAGAATAGAGGGATCAGAAAGTTGCCGCAGCATCTTCCTTTGCCATTGCCTCATAAAGGCACAAAAATAAAGTTGCTGCGGCCTCATAGGGCACAAAAAATAAGCAAAAAGGAGTGTGTTCTGTGATGTGAAGACTCGGGAGACTCACCTGGAGAGACGACGTGCGACATTTAATGAGTTATTGCTCATCGAATAGAACAGCGTGGTGTGGCGTGGATGTAAAAAACTGACGAGTAATACCAAAAATCCGCAGCTACAAAGATTCGCTATATTGAGGAGTGCGAATATTCACCATTCTTCACCCTCTTTATAACGTTTCTTTCTTTTTCTCTCTACGCGAAGATATAACCAAGGGAGGACCAGCAAATCCCCCCCAAAAAACGACGATAGATTTTCCTACTCCTAAACACCTTGTGCAAAATTTGTCGCATAATCGCATCTCCCTGCAACCACTAGTGCTCGTAACGTAATTTCTCCCATCGTTTTTCGCGGAAAATATTGTTGATACAACAGTCAGTGAAAGATCCCTCTTCACGACTGTTGCATTTTTTGAGACAACCGAACACCCACAATGAAGTATGGTGCTTATCTGAATGCAAACACCGACCCAGATTTTTCTCCAACCGCTTATATCGACTATCATGGTTTAAAAACGATAATCAAGAAGCTATCGGAGGCTCACAAGATCAATACACAATCTGATGTCAACTACAACCAAAAAACAGTCTCTATGTCTGCCCCTCCTCCCACATCAAAGACGGGCCAGCCAGTGTCAGCTGCCACAAACTCCCCTGGCCGTCCTAAAGACACAGAAGACGACATTAACATGACCGACGAGGCATTTTTCAGCGCCATCGATAGGGAAATGGAAAAGGTTGAGAATTTCACAAAGCGGATCGTGGGGGGAATCAGGGAGGAATTGAGAGCAGTCGAGAGTGAGCTTAGCGAAGTGAAGGGCGACGAGAGCAAGGGAAACGAAGTTCTGCCCACTGTGGATCGCGTTGGAACAACATTTTTGAAGTTGGAGAAGTATGTCAACCTTAACTTTATGGGTTTCCACAAGATTCTGAAGAAGCATGACAAGTTCTTGCCTAACAAGTGCAAACAGTTTTACGTCGCGAGGATGCACGATCAGAGCTGGGTCAAGGGCGACTATAGCGATATAGTTGTACAGCTCAGTGGCATCTACAGTAAAATTCGCGGTGATCACCGTGTTGAGGAGAAGTCTGGGGAGAGCCAGTCCTTCATGAGAAGCACCACAAAGTACTGGGTGAACACGCAGGACATTAGCAAGGTCAAGTACAAGGTACTACAGAATTTGCCAGTTTTCTTGCAGAAGACTTCGACGGGTGAGACGGACAGTCAGTTAACAAACAGCGTCTATTTAGACAACGCATCTCTCGAGCTCTACACTGGTCGGCTCGAGAAATCCCCAGGAGCGATCGCCTTGCGCCTTCGCTGGTATGGTAATGGTTCCCCCCAGACTGTCTTTGTGGAACGGAAGACGCACAGAGACAGCTGGACAGGTGAGATAAGCGTGAAGGAAAGATTCATCGTCAGCGAGAAGGAGGTCAAAAGCATCATGAATGGAGACTACGACATCGCCTCCAAAATCGAAAAAATGCGCCAGGAAGGGAAGTCGCAGAGTGAAATTGAAGACTGGGAGACATTGGTTATCGAGATCTTAACCGCAATCAACAGCAAGCAGCTTGTTCCCACTATGAGAACACAATACATGCGCACTGCCTTCCAGATCCCTTTTGACCCTACAGTCCGAGTATCCCTTGACACGAACCTCTGTATGATTAGTGAGCGAGGCTACAACACAGAGGGCGGTGCTCGCTGGCACCGAGACCCCAACATTCCCATCGATGACACCGAAATTGCGCGCTTCCCTCATGCAGTTCTCGAGATCAAGCTTGAGGTGAAGGAGGGCAGTACTGTCCCCCATTGGGTGACGGAGTTGCAAGCCTCCGGTATGCTCTACGAGGTCCACAAGTTCAGCAAGTTTATCCACGGATGCGCTACTTTACTTTACGAGGACGTTCAGTCTGTACCCTACTGGGTGGACGATTCATCGCTTCGGGACAGTATCGTTGCATCAGGTGCGAGTCGAATTTTGGCGGACGGCGGGTCTGATGAGCTTGAAGAAGGATGCAGGGACGGGGCAGGGCCGGGAGCTAATCAAATATACGAGCACCTGCTGCCCCATGGCACCCGGCAAGAACAGCTCCAGAAGAAAAAAGCTGCCAGGACAGGCGTTTTGTCAAACCTCTCATCGGAACTTAAGTACAAGAATAGCGGGCTCGCTGCGACAGATTACGCGGACGAGTACGCCGACGACACAGACGGTTCGGACAACGAGGGTCAAAGGGGTTGCTGGCCTTCGCGTCTTTGCGTGGGTTGGAACGAGGATGTGGTCGCCCCGACGTCGATCCAGAAGGTAGAACCAAAAGTCTTCTTTGCAAATGAGCGTACATTTATCCACTGGCTGCATATGGGGGTCATCCTGTCTTCCGTCGCCAGCGGGATACTCGCATTTGGGAAGAAAGACCACTTTGCACAGTGGTATGCCATTCTGCTCTTGCCGATATCCTTAGGATTTTGCGTCTATGCACTCCACACTTTCCTCTGGAGGGCAGAGAGGATCAAGTACAGGGCACCAGGCAGGTGGGATGACCCTACAGGACCCTTGGTTTTGAGCCTGAGCCTAGTAGCAGTGCTCAGTACCAATTTTTTCATCAAGTTGTCTGAGGTGCTCTGATTCCAGGCGCTTTCAGGAATGGGGAAGGGCTGAGGAAAGGGGATTGGTGATAATTTTGAAAAGTAAGGAATGCTTCTTTTATATCGAGGCGTAAAAATATATCTTCTCGTGCTAGTTGCTTAATTTATTAAACGTTGCCTCCCTAACTCAATCACGCGTCTAAATCAACCACCATAACAACTACCTGCCTTCCCCCTCCTGCCAGTTCCCTAATCTCCACCATTTGATCATCCTCCCCATTGAGCTCCCTCCTAGGCCACGTAAGAGCGAGCCCTACATTTTCCACCTCATTCTCCTCTGACACCCTGAGAAAGTCCCTCATGCTTCCCACAGTGTCATCAGGAAAAAAGTGCCTATCAATCTTCCGTCCTGTAGGCAGCGTGAAGCGCACCTTGACAGACCCCTCGTCTCCAGCTCCGCAGTCCCTGAGCCTGCTTCTCGCCAGTGCAAGCTCCGTATTCTTGGATTCCTCGAGGTCTCTTTTCCTGTCCTCTTCCTCCCTAAGCTCCCGTTCTCTTCTCTCCTCTTCCTCGAGACGACGCTGGGAACGCTCCCTGTCCAGCGCCATCATCTCCTCGTATTCCCTATTTTGCTCTGCAACGAGCCGGCTGTCTTCCTCTCGTCGGGAGCGAGCAGACACAAAATCGGAGAGCTTCTGATGGTAAATTGCCAGAGGTGGGGCGAAGTACTCAGTAATCGATTGGAGAGATGGGGGAGGTCCACAAATGCTGCAGATTACAAGACCTTTTTTGCTGTTGTCGTTATCGAATTCGTTGTCGTCGTTGCTTTCATCGTTCCTACTTCTGTTGTTGTTGCTGTTGCTGTTCCTGCTGCTGCTGCTGCTGCTGCTACTGCTGGAAGGTGGGTAGTAAACAACACCCATCCAGGGCAGCCTCGAGACGTTCAATTGCTCCATTAGTCTCCAGCCCTGGCTGCTTTCGGCACTCACTCCCCAAGGCAGGAGGTTGAACGGAGCGATGAGAGAGTTCACAATATCCGGGGTGTTGGTGCCGTCGCTGCTGTTGGTCGTGGTAGTGAGAAGCGGATCTGGAAGAAACGTGCGATTCTCGGAATTGGCACTATTTACACCCAGTCCACAAAGCGAACCAGGGGGGTGAATGTATACAAGGAGAAGCCTCCCTTCCGACTCGGCCTGACGGCGGACATTACCGTAAGAATCGTTGCACCATTTAATCGGCAAATCGATGGTAGAATTAAAGCGGGCAGAAATGGGAAGATTGTTGTGGGTGTCACTGCTGTTGGACCTGGAGGTGGAACTGGCATTGGGGGAGACGTAAAATGTGCCGCCACCACCGCAAGCAACACCATCATCGTCATTATCAATACTAGCACCCACATCTACCAGCCCCCTCCTAAAACAAGCCTCTCTGAACACTCCCACAAACCTATCCGCTGCGATTTTAGACGCTAGGGAAGATACACCATCCGTCGAGCAGGGGGCAGGAGTGAGAAAGGAAAGGAGGGGGGAAAGCGTGTACGAGAGGATCTTCTGGCAGAAGGAGAGAAAGACGGAAAGGATCGAGAGAGGTAGCGAGAGCAAGGACGGGGGTCGTAGGGCAGTGTTACCGTTGTTTTCATTATTAGTATTAGTATTAGTATTATGAGTCCCACTGCTGCTGATATTGGGAGGGAGCTGGTCCTGCAAGCAAAAGCAAGTGTGGAATGAACGTCCAGGATGGTGCGAGGTTAGATCGATGGGGGGGGGGGGGGGTCTAATCCTTTCAGCTATGGAAGTTTCGCAAGAGAGCACGCCGACTGTGGGCCTTAAGAAGGCAAGCAGTCAGAAGAATTTTTTCGTCCAACAAAAAGGCATAGCAGTGACTAGACAATCATACTAATTTTGAAATCGAAGGAATTACCTGTCGACGGCGCATGCTAGTAAAATAAAATTGAATTGATATGAGCGCAATATAACCTAATGGAAAACGGAAAATGGAAATTGGAACGAAGTTAATACAGTCTTTCTCTCCTCCAAAAAAAACTCCCTCTGTTATTTCGGGCTGTTAGTGTTGACAATTTTTTTCGTGTAGAATGGCGGCACTACCTTATGCGTCCGTGAATGGCAATGGGACGAGTGGAGGGCCTCCCTTAGCATCTGCACCTGTGAAATCTTACCTTTTCACCACACTGCTCTTCCTGGGGTTTTCAATTGGGTGGGTTGCCAATTCCCTCCTCTCTCCGTCTTCTCCCGATGCGTCGACGAATGCCGATGTAAAATTTGACGATGACGCAGTGCCTATTGTGACTGTTATGTACAAGAAGGTGCTTGACGGCGAGTGCTCCCAAAGTGGGAGGCACAAGGAGCTGCACATGTTTGTTGGCGATGGCGACAATGGGGACCCCGATAACTATTATGCTCCCACTGACGATCAAATCAAGCGCTGTGCTATGGCTTGTGACTCTAAGAAGGAACCGGTGGGGGGAAGTTCTGATGACTGGCTTGGTTTTGGACTTGAGGGCTTTATTATTCTTTCCAATGGGCGATGTTGGTGCGAAAACACCAAGGTAATTTTCGGAGAGTGCGAAGGGGATGCGAAGGAGATTGAGAATGGTTACGTGCGTTACGATTACATCCCTTTAGAGAAGGTGATGGATGGGGAATGTGGCCAAGAAGTAGGTATGGAGTTGAGAATGTTTGAGGGAAATGGTGACAATGGCCCGCCGTCGGGAGATTTGCTGGACCAGCAAATAGTAAACTGCGGGAATGCCTGTTTAAACAACGCTGTGCCGTTGAACGCCGACGAAAATGTGTGGCAGGTATTCGATTTGCAAGGATTCATCATTCAATCTGGGGGACGGTGTTACTGTGAAGGTGAGTGTTGAAAGAAGATTATAGCATTTCAATTTTGGTTGCTCGCCCTTTAAGTGCATTTATAAGCAGACTCTAATATGAGACAATTGTGATTTTCAGATACAATGGTGGTAGATGGCCAGTGCGTCGGAGAAAATTCCGATATAAGCCTTGGTTACTCTCGATATAATCTCATATTGGGAGAATCAGGCGCTTATTATGATGCGGTGAAAGCAGTCATCACAACAGGTTTACTGTACACGAATAGCAGTTCCAAATTAAGTGAATCGATGCTCTCAAGCTCCAAGACTATACACTATCTAAACGAGTGGTACTCGGGTTTTGACGTTCAAATCAACCAAGCCTACTGTGGGTTGAGCAGTGTTGCAACTCTGATGAACAGTCTGAAAACGGAGATCAAGAGGCTGGGTGGGCCCGACCATGTGGATATGCCTATCGATGCTATGTATGCGCCTTACCAATATGCGACTCAAAAAGATTTGTTGGAAGGGAGCTGCACTCATGAGAATGTCGTGTTCAAAAACGAGACCTATGACAGTGTGATGACATTCCCGTATGGGACAACTCTCCTCCAGCTATCGGAGGTTCTTGAGTGCCAATTGAACGGATTTTTGACAAGGTTGCCAGGGAACACTGAGAGAAAAGCCGATTTCAAAGTCGAACCTTTTCCAATAAACCCTGTCATCCACGATCTCAATTGGTTTCGAGAGACTGTTATCGAAGCGTTGGAAAAGGGTGGTCAGTTTAAGGGCAGTATGAGGGTTCTCGTTAATTTTAGGAGGTCGGAACTTGGGCAGAGAGGAGGTGGTCACTGGAGCCCAATAGCTGCGTACAACGGCGATTCCGACAGTGTGTTGATCCTGGACACTGCCAAGTACAAATATTCGCCGACCTGGATTAGGATGGAAAAGTTGTTCAGAGCTGTGAGTACAGTGGACAGGTGTGGTATTTGGGAATGGGCGACCAATGCGCAGAAGCTATTGACCAAGGAGGAGAGGGAAATTTATCAGGACGGTAACCAGGGAGATGAGACCAGTGCAAGAGCGAAACTGGAATGCGTCGAATCTTATCGAGGCATTATTCGCGTGGAGCAGCTCTACCACTTTGTTTAAAGTAAATTTATTGAATAAAACATTAAAATATACGGCAGGCCTTAACATTTCGTGCTTCGTATTGTTATCATGAAACTAAAGGTTCCAGTCGCGTTTTCAATTCCACCCCCCCTCTATTATTTGATGGCCTAGAAAATCTTAGGCAGGATCATACCCGAGCGGGAAATGTAGTCCTTTCCACCGCGCTTGCGTTCGAAAGAAGCTTCCTTCTTGTACATGTTCCTGCCGAATAGAAGGCTCCACACGTACAAAACAATTCCCCACGAAATGGGATCCTGGCTGAGGGCAGCGTAGCTTCCGTAAATCATCATCTCTCCCAAATAATTTGTGTTGCGACATTTCGCAAACCAGCCGTTGCTGATTAAGCCCTTCTTCGCCTTTAAGACGAAATACTTCTGCGTGTCCGCAGCCATCATTAGAACGACTCCAACTGTGTGAAATGTGATGCAGAAGGCGATCAATGGGTAGGAAGCCTGAGTGCGGTTTGATGCAATAGAGTATGCAAAGTACCAGTAAGGTCCCAACACCGCGCCGAGACCCACAAGATGCTGGAAAAATGTGACTTGGCGTTGCCAATTCGGGTCAGGAAAGATCATTTCCTTCAAGCACCACATGAGACCATAAGTTCCATGAAGAGACATGTAGATCCACGACTCCAAGTGATCCTGCGTCTGGAAGTGGTGCATCAAAAGACCGCAATAGACAAATGTTCCACACTTCTGCAGATTCACCGAGTAGCAAAGCTTGCCACATGGGAAAGAGGGAAGGAAAGGACTCTCAAGGAATGTGCAGAGAGGATCCAAAACATTGTCGTAGAGGGGACGAATTCCAGGGACCAGGAAGAGAACCATTCTATCTATTTTTCACGTAGAAAGTGTCTTGCTTGTTGAGAGGACGCGCGTCTATCGGGGAACAACAATACCGAAAGAGAAACCAAATTTAGCAACAAAAAGCTGCGGGCACCGAAAAGCTTCGGCCACAACATTTACAGCAAGGACTTGAAGTCTTTACTCGAAATAACACAAACCTGACCTTTTTACCGTACTACGATATCGAGGGGAAAACTTTATCACGTTATTTATCTGATCCTCCAGCATCCAAGACGACCCCACGAAGTTTCACACCACCCCATCCCCTCTGCCACTGACTAACTCACAACTCAAAATGATCGCGCGGTTCCAGTCACTCGTGCTCCGCCCCCCCTTAATCAGACAACCAATTACCTCAACAATCCGTCCAGCTTCTTCCCTCCTAAGGCCATCAGCCAGCATTATTTCGCCGCTCACCACAGTAGCGCCTGTTCCTTTGATTGGAGTCCGCAGCTTAAGCAGTGTTCTAGGAGGAACTTCCCCACTGACTGCATTGCGGACAAATTCGGATACAACCGTTCCCGGCGTGGGGCAAACTAGGGGGTTTGCAAGCAAGAAACACAAGCGAATGCGAAAGTGGGCCAAAGGGTTCAGGGGGAGAGGAAAAAACTGCTATCGAATTGCCATAAATAGAGTGGAGAAGAGCTGGCAATATGTGAGTCCAATCATAAATAACCCATGCATCTGAGCCCAGCGATTTGCGTTCCTTCACCAGCTCGATGCCTTTGCTTAGCACAATGCTTTAATCGCCAGCCTTTTGCTCAAGTGCTTACAGTACCTTGCCATATTTTTTATGCAACGCAGGCTTACCGCGATCGAAAGAACAAAAAACGTGAATTTAGGCGATTGTGGATCACTCGGATCAACGCAGGAGTTCGAGAACATGGAGTCCGATATTCACAATTTGTCAACAAATTACACTCCAGTGGCATCCTTCTCAACCGTAAAATTCTCAGTGACTTAGCAATGAATGAGCCGTTTGCGTTTAAATCTGTTGTTGATGTAGTGAAACTCAGGGCGGCGGAACAATATGCCACGGATGAATTTTTCAATCTTGTCGAAGAAGGCGAGGATGAAGGTACTTTAATCGAAGAGAAAAAGTGAAGTAAGAAGCAATTTGGTTTTGGTGTTTTTTTACGTTACGTTACGATACGTTTACAGTACGTTACGTCCTTAAACCAAGCACATGTCGTATAACTTATTGAACAAGTTTTCCCCGTCTATCCGTAAGCCGCTGTGCTGCAACTCATTCGTACAAAGGCATTGGACGCCCTCGAGGGCTGCTCCCTTTTTTACCGTTCTAAGGCTAAGGTTCATGTCGACATACATATCGTCCACATAAACTGCTGCGCTTGCGGACTCGAATGACAGCCCATTTTCTTCGTTGTAGAGCTGTGAGTCCACCCAGTCATTTTTCTCTGCGATTCGATTAGCCAGATCTGTCATCCCCTCTCCACTCAGTTCAGCATAGTCTTCACTCATCCAAGAAAACATTGTCTCCCCGAAAAAATTGCATCTCTCCAGCTCATCAATACTTGTCTGGTCATCAAAAGATCTGAAATCATGTGGCATGACGCGCTCTGCGGCAAAGGCTGATTTCTCCCCCATACAGTTCATGTATATGCTCTCGTGTAGGAGGAAATAGAGGGGGTTGGATCCAAACGTTTGAAGCTGATCTACTTTTCTAAGAAAATTATGGTCGATGACCAGGTCACAATCGTCGACAAAATCGTCAAGGAATGCCTGCATCACTATCTCGTGAAGCTGTTCGTGGGATCCCGTCCCTCCACCTAAGGATATTCCTAGCTGTAAAAACCGACGAGGAGTAAGGATTCCACCTGAGGGGAGATCTTGAGGGTTATTGAGCAGAAATTTAACTATGCGCTTCACACGCTTTACATCTCCCACAAAGGTTCTGTAATAATGGTCGTTGCAGTTGCGAATGCGGGTCCAGAGGGCTTTATATGTTAAATCGACAGAATCGTGAATCGGAGCTAATCCCCCGGTGAAAATAGATCGTTTCGGGTGCTCTGATTTTGGGAGTGTTGTCAGAAGCGTCCCAAGCGTAAAACCGCCAAAACTTTGGCCAAGACAAACATCCCATTGCTCGCCATTCAGCAGCGCTTTTTTGATGACTTCAGAATCATTGACAATCGAAGGAGCTCGAAATGCCGACAAAAAATCAACTGCGTTCGCAAGTTCTTCCTCGTAACCTTCTTCTCCCCTTCCTACAAACAACTTAGGAAACTTCATTTCGAGGGTTTGTCGAGTGATGACTTCACTTCCACCTGTCCCTCGCTGGTCCATGAGAACAATACGATCGATTCCACGGGAGAAGGCAGCCGAGGCCCAGCTGCTTACTAACGACAAGGACGAACCTGGGCGTGGGGAACCAAAACCAGGGCCCCCTTGGAGATAGAGAAGGGATCTCCGAGACGATTTTTGCTCCATGAGTTTCATATAGTCTTTCACCAGTGAAAGGCTTCCTACCTCTTCATGCCGGAGGAACTCCAATATCGATTTACCTGAGGTACCTGACTTCAACTTATCCACAACAGTGCAGTGCACATTTATCGTGGAGTCAGCCTTGTCATCATCGTAAAATAGGGGGCATTCAAACTTGTGCTCTGTGATCAAATATTGTGTCGCTCCAACTGTAGAAACATAAGGATCTGCTACGACACGGTGCAGTTTGGACGGATGCGCATGCGGCCATGCAGGTGCTTGCTCACTGCGGTGGTCAGAGAACTGGGTTGTGGCAGGGCGAAATGAATGAAGGCGGCGACGAAATGGACTGAATTTTAGTGCATTTGTCGATAGCGAGAGCAACAACAACATAACGATTAGTTGCATAGGGAATCGCGCGAGGTTTTAAAAGAGGATTTAGGGTATGATGAAGTGAAATTTTCTTTCGACAATCCTTTTCATTGTTATCCTTTTCCTTAAAGGAGATACGTAACCTACCCCTTGCTTTTGCTCATCGATCGATCGTAGATTAACCGACTTTCTTTTTTTTCTGGTCCTGGTGAACCTTGTACGCCCCCCATTTGTCCATTTGTTTCTTTCCAAGTCCCCAATCCCCCCCCCGATGTCTGCTTTTACCGTCACCGAGGCTGACATTGCCTCCGTTGGCCCGTCAACTACCGCCACACCTCCGCCTTCTGCGACCACGATAAGGGAAACAATGTCGAAGCGCCCAACAATAATAATAGTTGTAGGTATGGCAGGATCTGGCAAAACTACCCTGATGTCTCGGCTTCACCGCTCCTTAACGGTGGAGAAATCTATCCAGAACGACGATTCCACAGTCGCCACTGGCTACTACGTCAACCTTGACCCTGCGACGAAATCCATGCCCTTTGGAGTGAACATTGATATTCGGGACACTGTCAATTACAAGGAGGTGATGAAGCAGGTGAGGGGAGAAGGTTGAGAGAGAAATGTTGGGTGAAGAGATAGGCCCCTTTGGTTTGTCCTTTCTTTTTTAATTTTCGCTTCATGTCTCTACCGACTTTTGCTCACTCTCATCCCATTTTTCCCCCTTCCCTTTCCTTTTTCCAAAACTATCCCACCTAACCCAAAACCCAAATCCTCTTAAACGCCGCCCTGAAAAACGAAAACAGTACAATCTTGGCCCAAACGGTGCTATCATGACATCTTTGAACCTTTTCTCGACAAAATTTGACCAAGTGCTAGCCCTTTTGGAAAAGAGGGCTTCTGATGCCTCTCGTCCGCTCGACTACATCCTGGTAGACACTCCTGGCCAAATCGAGGCCTTTACATGGAGCGCTTCCGGTAGCATAATTTCAGAGGGCTTGGCGACCTCCTTCCCCACTATCATGGCCTTTGTCGTTGATACTCCACGGTCTACTTCCCCCTCCACATTCATGTCTAATATGCTTTACGCCTGCAGCATGCTGTATCGCAGCCGCCTTCCGCTAGCAATTGTCTTCAACAAAACTGATGTAACACCTTGTGATTTCGCGACAGAATGGATGACCGACTGGGAGAAGTTCAGTGATGCCCTCGAAGACGTTCAGAACGAAGACGGATACTATGGGTCTCTGACACGCAGCATGTCGCTTTGTCTGGACGAATTTTACCGTGGCTTGAAATACTGCGGCTTTTCTGCAGCCACAGGCGACGGTGCAGACGATTTTTTCAAAATGGTAGATGAAGCGAGAGGAGAATTTTTCGAGGTTTACCTCCCAGACATGATTCTTAGAAGGGAAGAGCAGGAGCAGAAAAATCTAGCTAAGGTCAGAATTGGTGCAAAAAACCTTGTCGGAGATTTGCAAAAGGATTTGAATGAAGGAAACGACTTGGGGGGCGTCACAAATAGCGGGGATAAGAAGCTTCCCGAGACTTATAACCCCAAGGTAAGGGTCTTAATATGGCGCGCATGAGCGTGATGGACGAGGCTAAGTCGGCGTACGATTAGCGTTTATTTTGTGCGTGTTCAGTTCTCCCTTGGATAAGCGTGTGCAGACCCATGACTTTGGACTGATAGCGACTCTATTATTTATACGACGACCATCTCTCTCT
>Ga0115556_1001804_pt1 | contig 14558 bp, 13 predicted proteins | sample COGITO_mtgs_1104_5_FD_87282 | JGI IMG/M metagenome (GOLD analysis project Ga0115556, IMG submission 87282) | Pelagic marine microbial communities from North Sea - COGITO_mtgs_110414 | ecosystem: Environmental > Aquatic > Marine > Epipelagic | place: Germany:Helgoland, sampling site Kabeltonne... | reverse complement strand
GCGTGCCGACTTCAGAGAGAGAGAGAGAGAGAGAGAGAGAGAGAGAGAGAGAGAGAGAGAGAGAGAGAGAGAGACAGACAGAGTGACGACCTGTACAACTTTCACATCCTTACACATCCTCACCCTAATAACAAAAATCCATCTCTTCTCTCCCCTTCCTGACAGGACGAAGAACAAGACGAATTTGATTTGGCCGCACAAAGGGATAAAGACGAAGAGGCTCAGTTACTCCTGGACTTGGAAGCGCAGAAGGAAAAAATAAAAAAGGAGAGAGAGGAGTGGGCAAAAAACCAAGCTTTGGAATTCAATGATGGGGTTTATGTTGGTGACGCTGACGGTGTTGAAGAGAAGAAAGAGGGTGGATTCATGATGGCACTTGCCAAGAGCAAATTCAAATCGAAGATTTACCACACGCCAAGAGAAGGTAGCTGGTGGAGCGAAACACCAGACGTGAAGGGCCCAGCGGTAATTTATGGAGTTAACGGCCGCCCAAATAGCGCCAAATTCAAAACGGAGAAAACCTCTGTCTATGATGCTGAGCCATTAGTGATAGTTGAGCGAGGAATGGCTGATTTGATGAGTGACGCATACAAGGCAAAATCAAGAGCTGCAGCCAGCATCAAACGGGCTAAGAGGAGTATTCGCTCTGCCAAGGGCGAAAGGGAGTCCATTGAGATCATGGACGATGGTTTTGGAAAGGGAAGGAAGCGCCCTTGGAGTGGTTTGGGAAGGAGGCTCTACGATCCAGCCAATATAGTCGGAAGGAACATCGCTGACGTCCACGTACTACCAGCTGTAAAAAAAATTCACATAAATGTCCCCAAAATTGACACTACGAAGATAAAAAGAAACAACCATCGGCCCGAATCGGCACGACAAAGGAAGGTCGTAGATTTCATTGCACCATCGGAGCGGCAACATACGAAAAAGAAGAAGCGCCCACAGACGGCTCATTAAAACACGAGATATATTTTCGCTAGAATGCATTCTTCTTCTTGTATAGGGTTAACAGCAGAGCAAGGGTTGATGCCTGGGAATTGCAAGAACAAAGGGATGGTTATGTCACATTTTTTGTTGGCAAACATCAATTCAAACTTCACCACAACGATCAATAGCCATTGACCGACAAGAAACAAACGAACGCCAATTTGATCAACCTTTCATGCTGTACCCAACTTTTTCACTTTGAGATTTTTCAGTGCTCTCACTTCCCCTAAGCTGTCCCTAAACCCTCACATTGAAATCTCTCTTATACAGTCTGCCAACAAAGAGAATCTTCACAGCCAATGGATCAATCAACCTCACAGGATTTGACCACATTCCATTAGATTGACTCTTCCCGGCGGACGACAACAGTTCGCTCCGTCTCCTTTCTTAAACTCTCTTTAACTCTCTGCCTAACCTACATCAACCATGACGCTGATTAAGCGCAAGGTACTTGCATCATCTAATTACATCCATCCGGAATTTTTGGACCGTGCTGCGTTGGAATCAACATCATCGCAGAAACAACAAAACTCAATTCTGCAGGATGCCAACTTCGGGGAGCTCACAGGGGTGCTGTCTCAAGTGGGCCACCTTGCTGCATACACGATGGAGCTTCTAGATGGTTTATTCAGGATTGCCCAAGAGACTCAGAGTCGCATAGAGAAGGTCACCGAAAGAACGGTGCAGATTCAGTTGAAGTTTGACCAGCTCGAGCAGCTGGAGACTAAGAAGAGGAATGCCAATGCCAACAAAACTAACAACGACGACTACAACAGCAGCTTGGTAAACTTCAACACTGACAAAAGCAAATTTAGCCACGCGCAGTTAGTCAAGGTTCCTAACATTTTTACACGAATAACTAATGATGATCCGATTCAGGCTCAGTATCTGGTCTGTGAGCCCCCTCCTGCACTGCGGCGTTTTGACGCCCTTTTGGGGGGTAAGCAGGTAGGTATTCCAAAATCGATCTGATCCTCCACTTATGCCCACTAACCCTGACGTCATTTCCCGCGATTTCCTTCCATCAACATAGTGCATGCAACAGTACAGCTACCCTGGGTTCTTCTTCCAGCAGTGGGTAAGGAGCGAAACAGAACGTCAAAAGAAAATCAAAGACGAGAAACGGGCAAAGAAAAAAGCAAAGAAAGAAGCTCGTGTGCAGAAGGACGTTCAAGAAAACAAAAGTAAGATGAGGCGACAGGCTCAGAAGAGGAGGTCGATGGAGGCTTTTGCGGCCACCATTAAGAAAGATGACATCAGTGGCATGCCAATTGCTAAAAGCAACGTGCAGGTAGGTGATCTCAGTAATCAGAGCATGAGTGGTGGTCAAAGAGATTTGAGAAGTTAATGCGCGCGTATCTTGTCATCTCACCCTCACATTTTCACCAACTCTTCATATAATCATTCTCCATATTTTTAGATTCCCGGTATCGTCCCCCCTCCACCGGCAAAGAAAGATGTCTCCACTATTCCCAAGGCAGTACCCCCCCCTCCTCCTCTTGAAGCTTACCAAAAACGCAAAAAGCGCGCATCTGTCGTCGCCCAGCAAATCGGAAATAAAAAGTATGGTAGGTCTTCTCTTGTTGGGAGAGGAAGTGGTGCACAAAGGAGCAGCAATCTTCCGCCAAAGGCACCGGGACCCCTATCAACGGTTGAGAGGCCCAGCAATATCCCGAGCACACCACCAAGGCGAACATTGCCGATGAATCTTGCGTCTGCAATTTTGAACCCTGGAAGTGATGAGAGGGTGACAAAAAAGGCGACAGAAATGGCCGAAGGAACCACAGAAGAAAATGAGACGGAGACGGCAACAGAAAGTGTAGCAGATTCTGAAATTGCTACGTCAAGGGTATCGAATATAGTGGAGGCAGAAGGCAACGAAAAATCTCGACCTCACTCCATGAAAATGTCACCCAAAAGCCTTGCTCGACCCCTCAGTGTCAAATTACAGCAGCCGCCTGCAGATGACGAGGAGGGGATCGCAGACGAGGAGGCCATGGGGAATGATAGTATCGTTGGCGATCGCAAGACGTTAGGCGATCGCAAGACATTTGGCGATCGTAAGACATTAGGTGACGTGAACGATGGAGAGCTTAAAACAGAGGCAGATGCGGATGCCGAGGGAGGGCAGGGGGCTGTTGAAGAGGAGGGCAGGGAAACGACTGCGACAGTGAGAACAACAGTGGGAGAAGAAGTTCTTGTCGAGGATGATGTTTTAGGAGAGGAGGAAGAGGAAAAAGTACCCGAAAAAACACAGGAGGAGATTTTCGATGAAGAGGTGAGAGAAAGAAAGATTGACGACAAATGAAGAAACAGCAGTTAAAAGTAGTAAACTAACAACCCAACAACTCACTAAAACGAACGCCGCAGCTACAACTACCGCAGTACTCCAAGTATAGGATGATGAAGCAGATCAACCTTCCAGAAGGTGCTATCCGCTTGAAAATGGAGACTGACAACATTTCTGACGATCTTATAGACCATTTTTGTCCCAATACAATCCCCCTTAGGTCTGTTCGTGCTGACTCTCTGCCATCTCAGATTGAAGATGAAGAAGATGAGGGTGACGCGCCTGTTGACGATGGCAACTGGGAGGAAAGCATCGACGAGGAGACTGGGGCTAAGTACTATGTGAACAGGGTCACGTGGGAGAGCAGCTGGGTCGCTCCCCAAGGTTGGAATAAGAAAAAGAAAGTCCTTAGCAGTGGCAGTGCTGGTAGCAGCGGAGACATGTTCGCTGATATAAAGAAGGGAGTGCAAATGCGCAGAATAAGTGTGACTCCAGGGAGTCGTCCGGTGATTGATCCAAGGATGGACCTCATGAGTCAGCTCAAAGGGGGCGCTAAATTGAAGAAGGCAGCACCGCTCGAGCCTAAACCCATGGAGGCACGTGATGTCATGCTCATGAAACTAAAGGGAGGCTTGAAGGACAATTTGAGAAAGGTCGAGACCAAGACATATAAAGCAGAGGAGAATATGGACGAAGCTGTTGCACAGTTGCTGGCAAATAGACACGCCATTGCTGGGGACGAGAGCGACAGTGACAGTGAAAGTGACTACGAGTTCGACAGTGACGATGATTACCCATAGACGGGCACTTCACTGTATGGGATAGTCGTGCAAAATTTTTGCTTGCTTTTTTTTTGTGCTACTTCCTCACTTGTTTTTTTCCATAATGTATGCATTCGTGTAAGGGTGCTTCCTCCCATCAAATTCCGGATCTCTCTCCGCCTTTGTTGCAAGATCCACCTTCAATAAATCGCCGAATAAACGCAAAATAACTTCCTCATTCTTCTTCAACTCCTCATGGTCAGTCTGAGATTCATCAACTGTCACCTGAGCCTTGGCCAAGGCAACACTCAAAATTTCACGGTAGAACTTTTCTGTCAGGGGAGTCTTATCGAGGTCATTGATGTCGACAGCATCTAAAAGGTCATCGAGATCATCCAAGTCAGCCATAGTTAGGTTGTGATTTGTAATCGGAGTGCGGGGGGGGGGAGGGCGAAGGACGGGTCAGGACGAGCTTCGGCGAATGGTCAGAGGTTAGATGCTGTCAAGCACACTGCGCAGTGAGGTTTTTGGTTATATTCGAATGGACAGGGAAATGTTCTAAGGTAAATTTTTTTTCGGTGTAGCAGATGCACCTCTACTTCCATCCCCCTACCGATAAGATTTGCCGCATTTCCCCCCTAATCAGTCCTTTGTGTGATGAATGTGGGAAAGCGTCAGTCTAAGCGCACTCGTGTGTCAAAGGTGAGCGATTTCAAGACCTTGATCTTAATTTTTCCGGGGACTTTGAGGAGGTGTGAGGATCCTAGGCCCTTTCATGTCTCTAATACGCCCCAAACAACACATCATCCGCGTACAGGTAGTTGAAGATGCGCCAGATTTTGATTCAGCTTTGCTGAAGAAAGCAAAGACACCACCGAGACGACCGAAGCCTAAGACAGTCAGCCCAGGCGGGCGGCAAGGGGTGGATGCCATGACAGGCAAGGCGAGCAAGGGCCTTCGACATTTCAGTATGAAGGTGAGTCAAAGCGAAAGCATCACCCGCAAAGCTGAACGAAGTGCATGTTAAGCATCCAATCCCAAGTCCAATTCCAATTCTAATTGTTCCTCTCACTTCATATCTTATAATCTGCTCACACAACCTACCCTTTCTCACACAACCTACCCTTTCTTGTCCTTTCTACCCACTGTACCTCACAGGTTTGTAAGAAGGTGGAAGAGAAGGGAAAGACGAGTTATAACGAGGTTGCAGACGAACTAGTCCGCGAGTTCATGGATCAAAAAAAGGTGGCGGAAGCTGCAAATGGGGGGAAACCAATTGTCGAGGAGAAGGGGAAGAAGAGCCCCCACTACGACGAGAAAAATATCCGACGACGTGTCTATGATGCTCTGAACGTCCTCATGGCTATGGATATAATCAGCAAGGAGAAGAAGGAGATCACTTGGTGTGGTCTTCCTTCGAATGCTCACCGGGATTTGGACCTTCTTAAGCGTGAGAGAGATGCCAAACAGTTGGAGGTGGAGAGGAAACGAGAATCGCTGAGGGATCTTGTCATTCAACAGATTGGCTTTAAGCGGCTGTGTGAGCGCAATAGACAGGAGGAGGGTAGCTCAAACGATTCAGACACAGACTTGCCTCTAAAAAAAAAGAGCAAGTTACCTTCATCTGCATCTGAATCTGCATCTGCATCTGCATCTGTATCTGCTTGTACACCTGCACCTAAAGCGATGAGCTCCTCTACCAGTGACGCATCGTCAGAAGAGAAGATTCATCTGCCATTCATTGTTGTTAATACCTCAAAAAACACAATAATTCAGTGCGAAATGGGTACTGATAGGACTGATGTCTTCTTCAATTTTAGTGAGCCGTTCGAGATCAACGACGACAACGAGATTTTGCGCCGCCTTGGCTTACAAAAGGCGAGCCGGGAGTTCCTCCAATCCTCGCTTCCGAAAGATCTTTATGATTACTGCGAAAAGCACAACATGCTTGACGTTGTAATGGGACTGGAGAGTGATGGAAACGGGAACGGGAACGGAAACGCAGATCTGGATTATGTAGGGGAGAAGGGGAAGGGTGGCTTGGACGCCCTGCTGCAGCAACTATGATCGGCACCCCGCTTGACTTTCAACGATTTTTGTAACTAGTGTTGTAAATGCTTCTGTGAATATTTGCGGCACGATGCGTACATTAACATTTCGATGTTTTCTTTTCTATAGCAACACAAACCAAATTAAAAAACATTAGTACACTCAAGTATCCTTCCCGGAGAGGTAGTCCTTTCTTTTCCCCCCTTCAAAATCGTCTCTCTTTGCCACTCCAAGATCATCGTTAATCAGGCGTCAGCAATCCCCTTCTCCACAGGCGCTTCGTCATTACCTTCCTTCTCAGGTGGTACAGATTCCTCTTCCCCCTCTTGGCTGCCATCCTCATCATCTGAGACATCAACAAAATCATTCTCTTTGATATCCAACTTGTTCATGAGAGCATGGAGCATTCTCTCTGTGTTGCTGAGTCTACTGTGTATTTTTTGTTCATTTTGTTTTGACGACCCTTCACCACCCGCTAAGATGCTGCTATGCACCTTGCTAACATCCACAATTCCCGAGCCTGTCTCGACTCTTCCTAAGCTCATCTGCGTCTGAACATGGTCTCTCGCGTCCTGATCATTGGCCTCCTTTATAGCACTATTGTAATCCTCGCCTAAGCTCTTCCTCCTCTCAAGATCATCGAAGATATTGGTATGCTGTTCCTCTATGGGAGCATGCCGGAAGCTGATCTTTTTTTCGATAATTGGAATACCATCATCGCCGCCAGTATCACTACCTTCATGAAGCTCAGGTGATTTTGCGACACGGTTACCGCCTAACTTCTCAATATCGATAGATACAAGGTCATCACTTGCGCCAGGCTTATTTCCACTATCTGAAACCGTCTCTTTCACTTCTCGTCCTTCTGACCCATCCTCGGCTTTTCTCTTTTCAGAATATGACCTTAAAGACTTCAACTCGACTGTTCCAGAGTCCGCCTCCTTGACATGCGGACCCCCCTCAGGAAATAATGCTTCCATTTGACCACTTGTCTTAACAATCGTCTTCCTCCTACTGGCCCGCCGGTCCAGCCCCGCCTTCATCTTCTTTTCCACGCTCTTGTTCGCAAAATTCAGGTCGCTCTGACGAACCTTCATACTTCCTTGCGTCCGTCCGTGAGCCGTCGCAATGGAGGTCTCGAGTTGCCTTGCAACGACAAGCTCATTCATCTTTCGGGCAAAATCGGGGTGCTCCCTCAGTATGTCATCGAATGTGCGCTGCATCAGGATGTTTATCTCACAGACAGTCTTGGCCATGACGCTGCAGGTTCGTCGTACTTCCATGACCAGGGCGATCTCGCCAAAGAAACTTCCGCTGCGAAGCAGTATTATGTTGGCATCCTTCCTCTTCTCCGGGGGGAGGTCGTCACGCAACACTTCAACAACTCCCTTGGCAATGATGAAGAGCTCCTTGCCGACATCCCCTTTAAACAAAATCATATCGTAAGGGAGAAAGATTAACGTCTTCAAAGACAGACAAATTTGCCCCAGCACGGTGTCATCCACATGAGCAAAAAAACTGATGTGCATAACAACATCCTTGTATAGATGCAACGCCAATTTTCGTTGCAAATCTGTACTCATCTGTTTGTCGCTCAATAAGCCGATGCTGTCATCGTACTGCTTTTGGTTGATCCATATGTAGTCGTGGTAAGCCTTGACTTGGTTCTGGAGATCCGTGGGAACGTTGTAGTATTCAAACTCATGACGGACCCTATCAACCTTCTGCTGAAAGGCGCTACTTCCCTGGGTCTTTCCAGCTATGTAAACGCTCATCTCACTGAAAAGCAAACTTGCCATGTACAGGCCGTAAATCATGTAAACGATGCTCAATAAGAAAAGCCCCTGTTTCCCCTCGATGTTCGTGTCCAGATAGGTAGTAAGTTCCCCCTGGGTGATAACAAGGTGGTTGTTGCTCACTCCCAATATCATGGACGTGCTGATGTGAAAGCTCTCAGCATACAAGTCGTACACTTTTGTCTCATTGCAGTGGGGGAACTCTGAAACGAATTCTAACTTGTGAATATCTCCATCCAGCGGACATGGGGCGAGTGCCTGAACCCACACACAAGCACCCATGTGGATGCTCACGATGATGAGCAAAAACACCTTGACAAGATCGAAGACGTGCTTCTGGGCGCGGAAGTACTTCAACACCCTTGAGATGCGGAGCAATTTAGGAATCTTGAAGTATTTTGCGAGTTTCAGCGTCTTCCTATTGGTGCTGTTACTGGCGCCGCTATTGCTACTGACAAAGAGCTCAAAAGGAACTGTCCCGAGAAGATCAATGAGAAACCAACCGTACAAATAGTGGTTGAAGACCTTTTTTCGATGCATGACAGCTGTCCCGTTCTTCAAAAAGCCCGTTTTGAAGTTCAGCATGATGTCGATGGCGAACCAAAAGTCAATGACTCCCAAAATGAATCCCTCAAAGTCGCTGTTTTCATTCCAGTCGAAGGCGATATCGAACGGGATTTTCCACATCAGGTAGCCAACAAGCAACACCGAACAAAAGTCGAAAGATCGCCGATAGGGGTTATTAGGGTGAATTATGCTTCTGAAGGAAATAACGTCTCGCTTTCGTTCGCCACCTTTTGGAGGAACAGCCTTCACTTCTTCCTCTTTATGATAAATGTTGATCTCTCCCCGCCCAAGTATTTTCTCCTTACCCATCAATCTGAGGGTTTGCCTGATAGCATTTGGTGCTAGGTTCGTCGATCATATCGTTTTGTTGTTATTGTTATTTTTATTGTTATTGTTATTGTTATTGTTATACCAAGTTTGTGTCGGAAAAAAGGGTTAGAACGAAGAGAGACATTTCTCACATGAGAGAGACATTTCTCACATCATCTATCACGCAGTTAAACATTACAAACCACAATCTCAAAAAAGGACGCGCGAGCGCAGCGACTTACCATGACTAGTGAGATTCTTCTGGATTTCGTTGAGCGACACAGTTGCTCTGCTCTCCCTTTTTTTCAATGTTTCTCTTCCGAGGTTATTCAGGACATAGCTCATACTACTTCTCTCTTTTTCGGAAACTGACCTTTCGTACCCTCTCTTTTCCTCATAGCTAACATGACTGGGCCTTGGCTTCGGTTCTACATTATCGTAACTGTGCCCCTCAGAATGAACCCTCAAAACCATGGAAACACCCCCTAATCAAGATGCCAGGTAGTGGTAGAAAGCCTGGAGAAAGACGACTACAAAAAATAAATCGAACCTCGTCACGGCAACAGGAAATAGCGAGAGCTAACCAACGCTACACCAAAAAAAAAGCCGTGTCAGTATTTTTTGTTTTATGAGTTTGCTCCGAAATGAGTTGGAGTTATTTATTTCGGGGGTAGTTGAGGCTTTTTCATGAGAGAGAGGTATCCATTGAAATAATTTGGAAAAAATAATCTTCCGTGACAGACCCTCTAAACTAAAACGCTATTGTTCACATAATTTAATCGCTAGATTTAATGTCGAAGCGGATCCTCACCGTGGAGGTTGTCGAGGCGAAGGATGTAATTGCCTGTGACAAGGGAAAGAGCTCAGATCCCTACTGCCAAATCCAGCTCCTTGACCGCAAAACGCTAAAATCGTCGGAATCAAACAAGACAAAAACCAAGAAGAAGACGCTGAACCCGGTTTGGAATGAATCACTTGAATTTGGTAAGAAGGGTGCTTCCTTGGACACCAGGAACCAACCGCTGCTTGAGTTGATGATGTTTGACGCGGACATGATGAGCAGCGAGCAAATGGGAAAGGTGACTGTGAATCTGAGTAACCTTGACCAGTCAGGAGGAGTGACTGACAAATGGTTTGACTTGGAGGACACTGAAAAGGCGAAGAATGTTACTGGGAGCATACATTTAAAGTTTAGTTATAGCGCTCCTTTGTTGACGTCAATGCCAATTGACATGGATGCACCGCCATTGGACGCTGTTGACGTAGCGTCCGCAGAAAAACCGAACGAGCTACATGTCCTATTGATCCGTGCAACTGGGCTGAAAGTCATGGACAAGAACTTGTTGTCCAAGGGGGGCAGCAGCGACCCACTGGTCACGCTTACCATGAACAGCCAGAAACAAACCTCTACTTGCAAGAAGAAGAACTTGAGCCCAGTGTGGGAGGAAAAGTTTGTTTTTGATAGCAGCACTGCAAGTAGCACCCTAACAGTCACCGTTGACGATTATGATATGGGCAGTGGGAACGATTTTATGGGCAAGTTCGAAGTGAAATTAGGGGATTTTGCTGACAGGAAGGAGAGTAGAAAGTGGTACGAGTTGACAGAGAAAGATGGGAGCAAGGCTGACGTTGACATCGGGAGTGTCTTGATGGCGTTCAAGTGGGTTCACAACGTTGAAAAAGTTGCTCCCATTGATCAGCCTATTGATATGACCAAGCCAGTGTTTGAATGCGAAGACGGCGACTACGCGAAGGACCCGAACGAGCTGTGTATTTTTTTGATCAAGGCGTATGACATTAAAATCATGGACCAAGGGCTTTTGTCGATGCTCAATAGTAGCTCCAAGGGAGGGACAACCGACCCCTTGTTTGAATTTGAGCTGGGGGAGAGCGACAAGCAAAAATCGACAGTCAAAAAGAAGAATTTGAATCCCGAGTACAACGAAGTATTCAGATTTCCTATGCGCAGCAATAGCGGAAAACTGAAGTGCACGTGCATGGACTATGATCTAGGCAGCGGAAATGATTTTGTTGGGAGCCATGAAATCGATTTGGAGGAGTTGATTGACAGAAAGGAGCATAGAAAGTGGTACACGCTCTTCGGGGAAGATGGGAAGACCGAGGACGGTCACGTACTTTTGGGTTTAAAATGGATTTTCAACGAAGCGTTGCTGTCTCCTGTTGACCAACCCATCGACTGGCAGTCGCCATCATTTGAGCTGGAGGATGATCCGAACGAGGCCAACCCCAACGAGCTAAATATTTGTTTGATCAAAGCTTATGGGTTAAAGGTCATGGACAAGAATATGTTTAGTAAGGGAGGTAGCAGTGACCCCCTCATATCGTTCAAGATTGGCGACGAAGTAGTGAAGAGTACGACTAAGAAGAAGACACTAGCACCTGAGTGGAATGAAAAATTCAGTCTCCCTGTAAAGAGCAATACCGCAATTATGACCATTGTTTGCGATGACTACGATATGGCAAGTGGGAATGATTTCATGGGTAAATTCGAAGTCAGGATTGGGGATTTTGATGACAGGAAAGAACACCGGAAATGGTATGCACTGGGGGGCGAGGATGGAGTAGTAGGGGCTGACATTGGACATGTGTTGGTGGCATTCAGGTGGATCTTCAATAAGGATAGACTGAACCCGACAGACATCCCCCCGGACTATAACGATCCCATTTTTGAGGTGATTGATGCAGATATGACTAGGGATCCTAACGAGTTGCATGTATTTCTGATCAAGGCTTGGGGTTTGAAAGTCATGGACAAGAACATGTTCAGCAAGGGGGGGAGCAGTGACCCGCTAGTAACATTTACGTTGGGGGAGGAGAAACAGAAAAGTTCGACAAAGAAGAAAACACTAGAGCCTGAGTGGAACGAGGTGTTCAAGTTCCCCGTAAAGAGCGACCGGGCAATATTGAATGTCGTCGTGGACGACTATGACATGGCTAGCGGTAATGATTTCATGGGGAAGTTCGAGGTGGATGTGGGCCAGCTCGGGAACAGGTCCGAGCTAAGAAAATGGTTTCCACTGTGTAGCGAAGACGGTACACATAATGCCGACATCGGGAGCGTCTTGATCGGGTTGAGGTGGGTTTTCAACCCCGAGTTGTTGTCTCCAGTAGATGCGCCGATCGACTTTGGGGATCCAGTTTTGGAAGGGTTGGATGAACGGCCGGAAGAAGGTGCGAACCAGCTCTGTGTTTGCTTGATCAAGGCACATGGCTTGCGAATCATGGACAAGAACATGTTCAGTAAGGGAGGAAGTAGTGACCCGATGTTGACTATGCAGTTAGATGATGGGGAGAAGAAAAAAAGCAGTATCAAGAAGAAGTCCATTTCACCAACGTGGAACGAGCAATTCGAGTGGCAGGTGACAGAGAGCCAATGCTTTGGAGGTGTGCTAACATGCGTCATGGATGACTACGATATGGCTAGTGGGAACGATTTCATGGGCAAGTTCGAGATCAAATTGACCGAGTTGAACGATCGAGTGGAACACCGCCAGTGGTATCCGCTTTGTGGCGAAGATGGGGTAGAGGGGGCAAATATTGGCCACGTTCTCTTGGCAACGAGACTGAATCACGCAAAAAAGTGGGGTAGACCGGATACACCGGAGCCCGAGCCGGTCTATGTGCCTCCCGTGGAGTTAACCGCGCTTGAAAAGAGGCTGAAAAAGTGCGAGGAAATGTTTGGGGGAGAAGCCTTGAATTTGAGCAAGCTTGAACTGACGGAAATACCAGAAGAAATTAACGGAATGGGTGAGTTGGTCAGCTTGAATCTGAGAGGGAATCAGTTGGCCGTGATTAGGGACGAGTTCGTTACTTTTTTGCCGCTGATGGAAACATTGAATCTGAGCAAGAATGTTTTCAACACGCTCCCGGATACAATAGGGAGCCTAAGCTGTCTAAGGAGAATTGTCCTTAGCGACAACCAATTGAGCAGCTTGCCAATTGATCTTTTTGCGATGCCTAAAATCGCAGAGATCTATGCGGAGAGAAATTATATTAGGGAGCTGCCCAAGGGGATCAGTGTGGCCATGAACTTGACAAAGTTGATGCTAAGTGATAACCAGATTAGCTTCGTGCCGGAGGAGGTATGCGAGCTTCCTAAATTGGAGCGACTAGATCTTAGGAACAACCCACTTAACGAGGAAATGATACCTCAGGCGGCCAGGAGGGTCTACGATGCCACTATACTGCACGTCAGCAAGAGCAGCAGGAGAGGCTTGGTCAGTAGGGCCTTAAAAGTGCGGACGATGGTGGAGGAAAATAGGGAGAGACAGATGCGTCTTTTTGCAGAGCAAGAGCTCGCGGCGGAAAAGGCAGCAAGGCAAAAGAATTGAGTTATTTAGTGTGTTGATAACAAATGTTAAAAATAACCGTGCGAATAATTTGCTAACCTACCAAAAAGGGGCGAAGGGCTTATAAATTATTGTCGCGGTCCTGTCATCTATGACCACAAAAAAATCGTTATGGGGAGATGCATTCGGGAATAATCCATCGACATCGCTCTCTACCTTGTAGACAGCTGACGTTATCTTTATCTTCCCTGAACTTGAACCTCTTTGAACAGTGATAAAATCCTTGTAGAGTTTTTTCGTGTACTCTTTGTAGTTTTTAAACTCGGTTTCAGCCTGCATCATTGACCCTCCTCGGCATACAAGGCGCAGAAGATGAAAGAGGAACTCCTTCTTTTCATTTTCGCTAAACAAATTAGCATTATCAGAAGAAGGGTTGAGAAGCATCTCACGAAGCTTATCTTGAATGTTTATCCCGTCAATATCTTCATCCATGCAACCCCGCACCATCCCGCCCTCTTCAGTGATAATCTCGCTATTTATCGATAGCTTATTGAAGAAATCCATCTTCATCACAGTCACGTTGAGCTTGGTAAATTTAAGTTTTGAAAGCAGTTTGTCATCATGCTGTTTTTTTATTGTGGCCAAAACCGCGGGAGAAGTGAACAAGTCGCTTAAAATATTTTCGTGCGTGTGTAGAGGCATGCGGTTTACCATCCTGAACCTCGCCGCAGTGAAGTCCGGGGTAAGATTCCATTTATCCAAAAACTCCATCATGAGTTTGGATTGTGTATAAGCAAAACAGTGGCTGGTATTTTCAAACGTGACGGTCGGAACATCCTCAGTAGTACTGGGAGTGTGTCCGTCAACTTCAGTGATCAAGTATGCCATTATTTAATGTAGAAAGTTAAAATATTATTTTTTTTAACCTCTCTTCTCTCGATTTCTATCATATCAATCGATGAATACCTCCTCACAAAAATTAATTATAAACTGGTTGGTACTCGAAGAAAGAAGAATCTGAATATGGCCAGACGCACGCGAAGAAAGCTTTCGCTCCTCAGTAACATGATGACTGACCTTGGTCTCAGTGATGATCAGAAGATTTTGTTTGCTATTTCTCTCTTTGTGATGATCATGTTCCACAAGTTTGTTCTTAGTAAAAAGGAGGCAGGGACGAGGAAGGCGACGACCAAGTCTGCAAAACCAAGGAGAACAAAGAAAGAGAAGACCACTTAACCCACCGGCGAAACTATTTACCTGCAAACAGTAGTACAACACAAAAAGACACAAAGAGAGATTGATCTATACTGGCAAGAATGTTTGATTTATTGCCCTTACAAATGCAATTTTTTTCTTTCTCAGAAATTTGGGACTGATGAAGGGAGGGAAGTAGGGTGTGAAGAGGGCATCAAGGATGGGACAAGTGAGGGAGGGGCTGTATCCTGTGAATGGGTTTCCAACAGGATGCCCAGAAAGAGCAAAAGTTGGC
>Ga0115556_1001799_pt1 | contig 14584 bp, 5 predicted proteins | sample COGITO_mtgs_1104_5_FD_87282 | JGI IMG/M metagenome (GOLD analysis project Ga0115556, IMG submission 87282) | Pelagic marine microbial communities from North Sea - COGITO_mtgs_110414 | ecosystem: Environmental > Aquatic > Marine > Epipelagic | place: Germany:Helgoland, sampling site Kabeltonne... | reverse complement strand
AGGGGGGGGGAACGGGGGGACGTGCACGGCGGACCCGGGAAGGGTGAAGTGGACATTTTCCACTTCACCAGAAAAACGTATTAATGGGGGGGAACGGGAGCGGATTTCGACGGGGGAAGGGAAGTAAGGGAAGAGGTTATGAATATGTGGACGACATGGAGAATGGGGAGGGGGAATACTTTTATGATGAGGATATATGAGAAGGTATTCTATTTCAGGCCCTGTTTTCTTCCCTGTTAGGGTGGTTATTTTTGAAGAGGGGTACGGTGTCGGTATTTTTGGGCGTGGTGTGGATTGGAACGGGGGTTACAGCGCTGGAGATTTCTGCTATATGGCAGAATTTATAGGTTAAGACCAAAAATAAATTAAATGCCAAAAAAATTCCTTTTTGATTTCTCTTTTCCCCGGTCCCCGGCCGGGTCCGTGCCAACATTTTGCGGAAGTTGGGGAGACCCAAAACCAAATTAAACACCCAGGATCCTCTGTGAAAATGGCAGATCCTGCTTCCCCCGATGGAGGGAAGGTGAGTGAAGAGTCCCTATGGTCAAGGTTATTTGTTCGTTTTGGTATTGGGTAAAGGGGTTTATAGCTAACTCATCAGTTGCTAACTCATGTTGGTTTTGGTTGGGTGTGCGTGTTGTGGTGTGTGTTTTGTATTGAATTTTGGGGGGGTTGGCTCGGTGTCAATCGCGGGATACTCACACGTGCGATCACTTCACTTTAACATTCTCCCCTGACACAGTACTTTGACTTTGATTTCGACTGGAGCGATGAGATGATACAAGAATACACCTACAACGAACCAGCGTCCCGTTCGGCCGTGATCGAGGGCAGCGGCCCCATAAAGCTCCTAAAGCAGCACTCTCTGGCCAAAGGAACGCCTGGGAAGGCTGGGGAGAAAGGCGGCAGCATCCTTGGGGGGAAGAGGAACAACAACGAGGAGAAGAAGTCGTCTTCCCCCCGCCGGGACCAGGGACAGCCTAGACGGGGTGAGAACGGCGGGGAGGAGAATCCTAGGGACGATAGGAGCGTCGCTGAGGGGAGCCTCGAGGACGCGATGAATACTTTGATGGGACGGTGGTACAAGAAGAACTTGCCTGGGGGAGAGGACGAGGTGCACAGGCCTTCCCTGCCTCTTCACCTTTTTGACGACACTAGTTTGGAGTGTCTTGGGGAGGAGAAGGATATTGTCAATAGGGGAATGCTCGAAGGAGAGGAAGAGGCGAGTCTTGAGGCTGTCGGACTTTGGAGAGAGGAGGAGGGAAATCCAGGTGCGTATTTGTAGGAGTGACCACTGAAAAACGACAGCCAGCACACAAACACACACGCACGAAAACCCCACTCGGAAACTAACTAACAACCCTAACAACAACAACCCTGACAACAACCCCATCCCCCCTTCCCCTTCCCCTTCCCCTTCCCCCTAACCCAACCCAACCCTCAAACGAAAAACAGAGACGACAGGCAGCCCGAATTTGTACACCTCAATAATCGGCACCTGGCGTCGTGTCTTGATCACGGGGTATGACGAGGGTTCCTGTTCGTTCACGGGCATGTGGTTCGACTCGGCAACCTCGACGTCGCTCCCCAGAATCTCCGTCTGCTTCGAGGGGGAGAACAGGTTCCTCTTCGCGGAGAGGTTCCAGTCCGCTGTCTCCAGGAGGAAGTCCGCGGAGGCGCTGCTCAAGTACGACTTGTATGTCAAGTCGATGCCGATGCACGATATTTACACGACGGCGTCTTTGCCAGAAGCACAGTCATCCAGGATTCTTTCCATGGCGCACTGCTCCGGACAGTCGAATTCTGCCACGCTACTCCTGGAGGAGGTTACGAATCTTTACAAGGAGACGATGAACAAGCAAATTTTCGACTCTCAAATGATGAATGCCCAAAACCTTAAGTTCTACAAGGACTTGTATCTCCCCCCTCCTCCTCCCCCTACCCCGCCTCAAAGGATGGGCACAATAACTACCCCGCCCCACGACTTTGAGCTGGTGTTCAATCAGTTCTGTGAGATGACATTCCTTACTTCCGAGCAGGCAATCGAGGCTACCCTCGCCTGCCAGGCGGAGTCCCTTCGGGTCCTCCCTCAGCGTGTCCTCAACACTCAGCATGACCGCACCTTGACGTGCGGTGAATTCAAATCCATGCAGTCGGAGAAGATGAACGCATCCTTCCGTACCATCAAGGACGATTGGCCGCAGAAGACTGCCGCCGGAATCCGAAGGGCCCTCAGGGACAGTAATAGGTACGACCTCGACGAGGGGTCAATGAAGTCTTACATGTCCGAGGGAAACAACCTCAGGCCTTTCCTCGAGAGGGTCAACAAGCTCATGACAGATTCCCTCTTTGACATCACCAAGGCGTCTCTTGAAGACTACGCCAGTTACATTGCTAAGAATACAGAGGGAAAGATCGAGGTGACCGATACCAACGACGTGAGCTGCGTGTTCCCCCCGCGGAAGGGCTTGGAGCCCCTCCGGATGCCCGCGCTGTTCGCCGTGGATGTTGGGGTCAAGAGGGAACTCGTAGTGCTTAACCAGCCTGCCATCGACAAGTCTCTTGCCGAAATCGATGAGTGGAAGCAGTCGGACGAGGCCAAGAAACCCAAGGCGAAGTGCCCCTTCGAAGTCACACCGGCTATCATGGGGAAGGTCTTCGAGTACACTACCCCTCTCAGCAGCTACAAGGACGCTGTTACCAACAGTTTCAGTAAGATCATCAAGGAACTCCAGGGTATTCACCACATCCAGCGGTATGTAATGGAACGCCTCTTCTGGCCTAATCCCGAGCTCGTGGGCAGCGTGAAAGGTGACGAAGATTGGTGTGTGGAGCTCATGAAGCAGATCAACGGAGACGTGGACGCCGCCTCGGCTCCTCTGGAAGATTACCTAACCAAGTTCGACAAGTACAACAAGTTCCTCAACCTCGATGTTGACGAATACTTGGGTAGCCTGAAACACGCGCAGGAGGAAGATTCCGACGACGAGGGGGAGGGTGGAGGCGCGGCTGAAGGAGACGGCGAGGGCGAGGAGGGCAAAGCGCAACTTGTCAAGGTGAACTTGCCCTCCCTCCGGGAAGTGCTGTCCACGCACGTGACAGAGAGAGCGAACGTTCTCAACTCCATACCTGACACGCCTGTGCTCTGCGGACTCTTCAACATCCATACCCATGACATGCGCGAACTCATCAGCAATAAGCATGCAGACATTATCTCCAAGCTGCTTATCTCGCACCAGAAACACAGTGAGATGATGACCAACTATTTGTCCAAGTCTTTCGAGAAGATCTTAAAACGCCTACAGGTGGTCCCTACTAATGTCGAAGAGACAACAGAACTCGAAGAATTTAAGAATACCATCGATAATCTCGTGAACCCATTGAAGGAGAAGATAGCAGAGATGAAGGATTACTTCACTGTGTTGGAAGATTTTGACTACAAGAGTACCATCGAGCAGTCAAACGCCAAGTGGACTGTCGTAGGTCTCCCGGCCAAGGTCGATGCCCAATGTGAAGCGACAGCACAGGTGATTCTAGCCTCTAAGGACAAGTACAAGACTGAGATGCTCAACGACCAGAAGGAATTCCAGAAATCTCTCGAGGCCCTGGAAGGCGAGGTCAGCTCGTTTTCAGCCTTCGATAATTTATCTGACGTTGAGGAGGTATCGAAAATGTCGCAAGTTGTACTCAAGAAGCTGGAAGATGCGGAAAAACAGGCACAGCTTTTCAATTCTCGGGAAGGTCTGTTTGAAGTCGAGATGACTGACTATGACCTCCTCTCCAAGGTGAAAAAGAGCTTCGAGCCCTACTATAACCTGTGGGACACAGCCAACACATGGCTCAAGTCATCCTCGCAGTGGATGAATGGGGAGTTCCTGGAGCTTGATCCTGAGGCATGTGAGGCTCAGGTAGAAATGAATCTCAATGTGATCTCGAAAGCCGTTCGATTCTTTGAGAACACGGGCAAAGAAGCCCAGGCCAAGATTGCCAACCAGATTAAAAAGCAGGTCACCGCATTCCGTCCCCATGTGCCGATGATCGGTGCCTTACGAAACCCAGGAATGCGTGAACGACACTGGGAGCAGCTGTCTAGTGAGCTTGGATTCCAATTAGCCCCTGACGAATCGACCACCCTCAACAGCTTCATCGAGCTTAACCTTGGCGAGCACATCGAGATGCTCCAGAAGGTTGCTGAGTCGGCCGCCAAGGAATTCCAGATTGAGTCAGCACTGGACATGATGCTCGATGCTTGGGATGGTGAGGTAAAAATGGAGCTTCAAATTCTCAGCTACAAGGACACGGGCACCGGTATCCTCAAGGGTGTGGATGATATTAATACCATCCTCGACGAGCACATTACCATGACTCAAGCCATGGCATTCAGCGCCTTTAAAGGTCCTTTTGAGGAGCGCATCGACGCCTGGAACAGCAAGCTCTACATGGTGTCCGAAGTTCTCGAGGCTTGGCTCAAGGTACAGCGTGATTGGCTCTACCTTCAGCCTATCTTCGAGTCCGCTGACATCAACAAGCAGCTCCCAACTGAGGGAAAGAAATTCGCCAACGTTGATAAAAATTGGAAGCAGACTATCAGCTCCGCCAAATCCAATCCTCATGTTCTTGAGTTTTGTGATAATGAAAAGCTGTTGGAGAAGTTCAAGGAATCGTCGAAGCTACTTGACCAGGTCCAGAAAGGTCTTTCTGACTATCTTGAGACTAAGCGATCCGTCTTCACACGCTTTTATTTCCTCTCTAATGATGAGCTCCTCTCCATTTTGTCGGAGTCAAAGGATATTAACCGTGTCCAGCCTCATTTGAAAAAGTGTTTCGAAGGGATCAATAAGGTGCAGCTCAATGAAGACAACATCATCACCCACATGGTCTCCCCCGAGAATGAAGTGGTGCCTTTTACCGAAACGATCGACCCCAATGGGCAAGGTGTAGAGTTCTGGCTTGTCGAGGTGCAGGTCAAGATGAAGAAGTCCATTCACGACGTGATGAGGGATGCAATTATTGATTATACTGTTACTCCGCGAACCGATTGGATGCAATCCTGGGGTTCTATGTTTGTGCTCAATGGAAGCCAGAAACACTGGACCAGTGAACAAGAAGAGCTTTTCCTTAGCGATGGTGCGCAAGGGCCCGTAAAGATGCTCGAGAGGCTCAAGCTCCAATTAGCCGACATGGTTATCCTTGTTCGGGGGGAACTCTCCAAGGCGGCAAGGAATGTCGTCGGAGCTCTCACTGTCATCGATGTACATGCTCGTGATACCATTGACAAACTTGCCAAGCAGGGGGTGAAGGAGAAGAGTGAATTTTTGTGGTCGTCGCAACTTCGCTATTATTGGGAGGATGATGACCTGTGGGCTGAAATGGTCGCAGCTCGTCGTCCTTATGGATATGAATATCTGGGTAACACTTTCCGCCTGGTGATCACTCCCCTTACTGATAAGTGCTATCTGACTTTGATGGGGGCGCTGTCAATGATTCTGGGAGGGGCTCCCGCCGGTCCTGCCGGAACGGGTAAGACGGAGACGACCAAGGATCTTGGAAAAGCTCTGGCAATGCAGTGTGTGGTCTTCAATTGCAGTGATGGTCTCGACTATATTGCTATGGGCAAGTTCTTTAAGGGGCTCGCGTCTTGCGGCGCTTGGGCGTGCTTCGACGAATTCAACCGCATCAACATTGAGGTACTCTCAGTCATAGGCCAGCAGATTGCGACCATTCAGCTGGCACTCAAGAGGCAGGAGAAGGATCTGTTCTTCGAAGGAAGTCAGCTCCAGCTGGATGCAGGCTTCGGAGTCTTTATCACCATGAACCCTGGTTACGCTGGTAGGTCGGCGCTTCCTGATTCTCTGTCTGCGCTCTTTAGGCCTGTTGCTATGATGGTCCCCGATTATGCACTAATTGGCGAGATCATGTTCCTTGCCTTTGGGTTCGAGCTCGCCAAAGAGTGTGGAGCCAAGATGGTAACCACTTTCAAGCTCTGCAGTGAGCAGCTCTCCTCCCAACCTCATTATGATTATGGGATGCGCGCCGTGAAGACGGTTATTACAGCTGCTGGTAATCTCAAGCGCGCCGAGCCGAAGTCTGATGAGATGGTGCTGTTGCTTCGCGCTCTACAGGACGTGAATGTTCCCAAGTTCCTTGCCTTCGATCTTCCCCTCTTCGGCGGCATCATTAATGATCTATTTCCAGGCAAGAAGCGCCCAGAACTCGACTATGGGGCTTTGTTTGCTGTCATGAAAAACGTGATCGCGAGTAAAAACCTGCAGTCGGCGCCTTGGTTTGTAGGGAAGGTGATTGAGCTGTACGAGATGATTGTGGTGCGCCACGGGCTGATGCTCGTGGGACCTACTGGTGGAGGAAAGAGCAGTAACCTGCACACATTAGAAGAGACCCTAGGACTTCTGAAAAAGTACGGTCGCACTGGGTTTGCTTACGACAAAGTCATCATCTCGCAGCTCAATCCCAAATCTATCACCATGGGTCAGATGTATGGTGAGTTTGACGCCAACACCCACGAGTGGCAAGACGGGATTATGAGCACCATGTACAGAATTGCTGCAAGTAGCCAGTCAACTGAGCGGAAGTGGATTGTCTTTGACGGGCCCGTCGATGCTATTTGGATTGAGAACATGAATACTGTCTTGGATGATAACAAGAAGCTCTGTCTTAACAGTGGAGAGATCATCAAGATGAGCGGAGAAATGACCATGATGTTTGAGGTGGAGGATCTCACCGTGGCTTCGCCTGCCACTGTGAGTCGCGTAGGAATCATCTACATGGAGCCGGAATCTCTTGGTGTTGATGTTTTGTTCATCAGCTGGATGAACACGGTCCCCGAAAAAGTCCTCCCCTCGACCAAGACTCGTTTGAGAACCCTCTTCGACGTTTACCTTCAGTCTTCAATTCAATTCATTCGCAGCAACTGCAAGGAGCTCGCTCCAAGTTGCAACAATAATCTGGTCCAGTCTCTGTTACGGATAATGGACTCTTATTTAGAGCGCTATCACATAAAAGAGGGACGTGACGACCCCACAGACAGTGATCTGCAGACCCTCGACGAACAAGTCGAATATTATTTCATCTTCTCTCTCATTTGGAGTGTTGGGGCAACGACCAATGAAGAGGGTCGAGCTCGCTTCAGCGAATACATCCGTTCCGAGATGGTGTGTAACGGAAGCAAATGTTGTATCCCCCCTCCAAGGGACGGTGAGGAAGTTTACGACTACCGATTTGATCCGGCTAGCAGCAAGTGGGTGCCTTGGATGAATGCAAAAGACGCTTTCACCATTGACAGCAAGCTTGATTTCAGCGAAATCATTGTCCCCACTAATGATAGCGTTAGGAACACATATCTGATGAATTTGCTGCTCATGAATAAGAAGCACATCTTGATGGTCGGAGAGACTGGAACTGGTAAGACCGTTAACATCAATCAGTATCTGCTGGGTTCGAGCCAAATTGATGGCAAACCAATCGATGAGAACTGTGTCCCCATAAACATTACCTTCAGCGCTCAGACCAGTGCTAACATGACTCAGGATATGCTTGACAACAAGATGGAGAAGCGCCGCAAGGGTATCTACGGACCCTCGGCTGGCAAGCAGTATATTGTTTACGTTGATGATCTCAACATGCCGAAGCGGGAGACATATGGCGCGCAGCCGCCCATCGAAATTCTCAGACAATGGTTCGACCAGGGCGGATGGTACGACCGCAAGGAGCTTACCATCAGGAAGATTATTGACATCACCATGATCTGTTCTATGGGACCCCCAGGAGGCGGGAGACAAGAGATCACGGCGAGGTTCTTGCGCCACTTCAATATGATTGGCTACACAGAGATGAAAGACAACAGCAAGTTCACAATCTTCAACACAATTTTGAGCAATTTCTTGTCAAGGTTTGAGGGTGATTTGGAAGACTTGAGCGTGCCCATGGTTAATTCCACCATCGATCTCTTCAACACAATTGTTAGGGAGCTGCTGCCCACTCCTGCTAAGTCACACTACACTTTTAACTTGCGTGACCTGGCTAAAGTGTTCCAAGGCTGTCTGATGATAGACCCCAAGAACTGTAGTGAGAGTGATGGTTTCGTACGCCTTTGGGTGCACGAATGTAAGCGGGTGTTCTATGACCGTCTGACCAATGACACCGATAAAACCTGGTTTGAGGACAAACTAAAGAGTTTGATGAAGAATAACTTCAAGATGGAATGGGATGAGGTCGTCGGTAGCGAAAGGCTCATCTACGGTGATTATATGGTACCCGGTGCCGATCCGAAGTATTACGAACAGGTGACAGACTTGGCGAAGCTCAAGAGCACTATCGAGGAGTATTTGGTTGATCACAACGCCGAATCAAAACAGCCTATGCCACTGGTTATGTTTATGGACGCCATCGAGCATGTGAGCAAGATTGCGAGGGTTCTCAGGCAACCTCAGGGGAACTGCCTGCTTTTGGGCGTCGGTGGGAGTGGAAGGCAGAGTATGACGAAACTGGCTACATATGTGAGCCAGTACACTTTATTCCAGGTGGAAATCAGCAAGGGTTACGGCATGACGGAATGGAGGGAGGACTTGAAGAACTGTTTGCTTGCAGCTGGGATCAAGAAGAAGCCCACGACTTTCCTGTTCAGCGATACTCAAATTGTCAATGAGACTATGCTTGAGGATGTCAATAACATCTTGAACAGTGGAGATGTGCCCAACCTATATGCTGCTGAGGATGTGGACGCCATCAGCACAGCGTGCCGTGTTGACTGTCAACGGAAGCGAATCCCAGCGACAAAGATTAACATCTTCAATCAGTACCTTACTCGTGTGAAAAGCAACATTCACATTTGTCTTGCCATGAGTCCACTTGGGGAGGTATTCAGGGACAGGCTAAGGATGTTCCCGTCCCTCGTCAATTGCTGTACCATTGATTGGTTTACGGAGTGGCCAGCGGAAGCTCTCCAAGGCGTAGGGATGACTCAGATGAAAGATGGAGACCTAAACTTGGGCGATCTCCTGGAGGGGGTTGTTGGTGTCTTTAGGTTCATTCATCAGAGTGTCGAAGAGAAGAGCAAGAACTTCTACGAGATTTTGAGGCGACACGTTTACGTCACCCCCACAAGTTACTTGGAGCTATTGGGGTCCTTTAAGACTCTGTTGACATATAAGAAGAAGGAGATTGAGAAGAAGTACAAACGACTGCAGATCGGCCTAGACAAGATGACAACAACAAAGGGGTTGGTTGCGGGTATGCAGGAAGAGCTGGAAGTCCTCCAGCCGCAGCTTGTTGAGACTACGAAGAACGTTGAAGAAATGATGGTTCACATCACTGCTGAAAAGGAGGAGGCGGATAAAGTCAAAGCGAAGGTTGAGGTCGAGGAAAAAGTTGCCACGGAGAAGGCCACTATCACCCAAGCCATAAAAGATGATGCTCAACGAGATTTGGACGAAGCTTTGCCGGCCTTGGACGCTGCCGTCAAGTGCCTTGATGCTCTCAAAAAGTCTGATATTGATGAGGTCAAAAGTTTGAGAACTCCCCCTGGTGGTGTGAAGCTCACTCTTCAAGTTGCGTGCTATTACTTTGAGGTCAAACCGAATAAAACCAACGACCCAGACACTCCGGGGAAGAAGATAGATGACTTTTTCAGCGCTGCGAAGGAGAACCTGCTGACGAACGCCGGTACCTTCATGGAGATGCTGAAGAAATACGACAAGGACAACATTCCGCATTCTGTCATCAAGAAAGTCGACCCTTTCATGCATGATGAGAACTTTACGCCGAAGGCAATTGAGAAAGCAAGTAAGGCATGTACGGCTATTTGCATGTGGGCAAGGGCTATGCACAAGTACCACAATGTTGCGTTGAGTGTCGCCCCCAAGAAGGCTAAGTTAGCGGAAGCCCAGGCGGAACTAGACGTTGTCATGGCGCAACTTGCCGAAAAGCAGAGCAGCTTGAAGAAAATCATCGATCGACTGGCCGAATTGGAGAAAAATTACGAGCAAGCAATCGCAAAGCTCAAGAGCCTGGATGACCAAGCGAACAAATGCAAGACCCAGTTGTCGAATGCTGACAAGTTAATAGGAGGATTAGGGGGCGAGGAGGCCAGGTGGAAGATCACTGTGGGGGATTTGAAGCAAGGCTTAGTCAATGTCGTCGGAGACGTTCTGGTGTGTGCCGGGACTGTCAGTTATCTGGGACCTTTTACGAACGATTTCAGGCAGGAGATTATTGCAGAGTGGCACGCTGAGATGGGGAATTGTGGAATTCCTTTCACGGACAAGACAAATATTGTGACTACGCTCAGTATCCCGGTAGTGCTGAGGAGTTGGCAACTGGCAGGTTTACCCACCGACAGCCAAAGCACGGAAAATGGGCTGATAATGGACAAAGCGAGGAGGTGGCCGCTCTTCATTGATCCTCAGGGGCAGGCGAACAAATTCGTGAGAAACCTTGGCAAGGATAAGGAGTTATGCTTGAATGGGATGGATGTCATCAAGATGACCGAGAAGAATTTTTTGAGAAATCTTGAGAATGGTGTCAGGTTTGGGAGGTGGGTCTTGCTGGAGAACATCAAGGAGTCGCTGGATGCCAGTTTAGAACCGATCTTGCTGCAGCAGACTTTCAAGCAGGGCGGTACAATAATGATGAAGCTCGGTGATAATGCTATTCCTTATAGTGACATGTTCAGCTTCTTCATGACCACCAAGCTGCCAAATCCGCACTATGCTCCAGAAGTTCAGGTTAAAGTTAGTCTGCTGAACTTCACCATTACTCAAGGCGGATTGGAGGAACAACTGCTGGGTGTGACCGTGAAGGAGGAGATGCCTGAGTTGAGCGAGACAAGTGTTAAGCTCATGATCGAGAACGCTGCCATGAACAAACAGCTTTACGATATTGAGAGTCAGATCTTGGAGCTGCTGGAAAACAGCACAGGAAACATCCTAGACGACACTAATCTCATCGATACGCTGGCTAGTGCAAAGGCTACTGGTAAGGCAGTAGGTGAAAAGATGGCTGAAGCTAAGGTTACGGAGTTGGAGATCGAAGAGAGGAGTGAAGAGTACAGACCTGTTGCCTTTAGGGCGGCGCTGCTGTACTTCTGTATATCAGACTTCTGCAATGTCGATCCCATGTACCAATACAGCTTGCAATGGTTCACGAGGTTCTTCGTTACTTGCATCGGGCAAACGCCCTCGGCCAATGAGGTGGCGAAGAGAATCGAGAACTTGAATGCGTTCTTTACCTTCGGGCTTTACAAGAACATCTGCCGTAGTTTGTTTGAGGCCCACAAGATGACGTACAGCTTCTTGCTCACAATTAAGATCATGCAGGGAGACAACAAAATCGATGGAGATGAGTGGAGATTCTTGATCAGCGGCATGGGCAAGCCTGGGAGAGAGGCAAAAGATCCGCTAGTTAACCCGGACCCTGAGTGGATTGACGGGAATATGTGGAGCGGCATCTTGTCAATGAGCACTCTCGACTTCTTCCAAGGATTCGATCAGGAATTCAGCGACAATTTGCAGAAGTGGAAAAGAATTTTTGACAGCGACGAACCTCATAAAATGACTTTCCCCGGAGACAAGTACGAGAACATGGACAATTTGAAAAAGATGTGTGTTCTGAGGTGCATTCGGAGGGACAAAATCATGAGCATGATGAGCGTCTTTGTGGTGGAAGCGATGGGACAGAAGTTTGTGGAGCCACCGACTTTTGACTTGAAGGCTTGTTACGATGATAGTACGTGCGACAGCCCGTTGATCTTCGTTCTCACAACGGGTAGTGACCCAATGAAAGATCTGTTGATGTTGGCGGAGAACATGGGGATGACTGATAAGCTCAAAGCTATCGCTCTGGGGCAGGGACAGGGACCAGCGGCCACCAAGATGATGGAGATGGGCCAAGCTAATGGAGATTGGGTCTGTTTGCAAAATTGTCACTTGAGTATCAGCTGGATGCCTGAGTTGGAGAGGCTATGTGAGGAGACGGACCCTAACAAGTGCGATGAGGGGTATAGGTTGTGGTTGACCAGTATGCCAAGTCCGGCCTTTCCTACATCTGTCTTGCAGGATGGGGTGAAAATGACGAAGGAGCCCCCGAAAGGGCTGAGGGCGAATCTGAAGAGCAACTTTGTGAAGTTAACAGACGAACAGATCTGGACGACGAACAAGCCGGAGAAGTTCAGTAAGCTACTGTTTGGGTTGTGCTTCTTTCACGCACTGGTTGTGGAACGAAGGAAGTTCGGACCGCTGGGCTGGAATATCGGGTACACCTTCAATGAGACGGATCTTGACATCACCAAAGCACAGCTGGAGACGTATGTCAATGATTTCGACGAGGTCCCGTATCAGGTCATGCAACAGCTTAGTAGTGTCGTAAATTATGGAGGAAGGATCACCGATGATAAGGACATGAGGACGGCAGATATTATCATAGCCGACTTTATGATTCCTAAGATACTGACGTCTGATTACAAATTCAGCGAGAGCGGACTATATTATTCATTCGACTGCGATAAGGATAATCCTAGGGGTAGTTACCTTGATTACATCGATAGCATGCCGCTGGAGGCTGAGCCGGAGGTTTTCGGGATGCATAAAAATGCCAGCATCACGTGCGACATGACTGACGCAGACACCAACTTTAAGATCATTGTGAGTTTGCAGCCAAGGGAGGCGGGCGGGAAAGGAATGAGTCGGGAGGACATCATCTTTAACATTGCCAGCGGAATGGAGGAAAAGTTAAGCAATCCATGGGACATCGAGGCCGTGGCCATGCAATACCCTGTAAGCTATAATGAGTGTCTCAATACTACTTTGCAGCAAGAGGGAGAGAGATTCAACAAATTAACCAATGAATTGGCAAAAAGCCTGCCAGAGCTGAAGATGGCGCTGAGAGGTCTTGTAGTACTGAGTGCCGAGTTGGAGGCTATGGGGACCAGCTTGTTCAACAGTTTTGTACCAGCTAATTGGACCAAGAAGAGTTACCCGAGCTTAAAGGGCTTAAACCCCTGGTTCGATGACTACCTGAGGAGAATCAAGTTCCTTGACGACTGGATAGAGAAGGGGGCACCTCCCGTTTTCTGGATCAGTGGCTTTTTCTTCCCCCAGGGCTTCATGACGGCAGTCTTGCAGAACCATGCCAGGAAGTACAGTATGCCGATCGACACTGTCGCGTTCAGCCATGTGATGAGGCCAGAGACAGCTGAGCAACTAACTAGCGGTCCCGCTGATGGTTGCTTTATCGACGGGTTGTTCTTGGAGGGCGCTAGGTGGGACAAAGGGGTCGAGAGTCTGGTGGAACCTAAACCCAAGGAATTGTTCAGTCCCATGTGTGTCATCCAGCTGAAGCCACTGCAGCACCGAGAGATACCAGAGGAAGGCATTTACAGGGCGCCGGTCTACAAAGTTTTAAATAGGACAGGGGTGCTGAGTACAACTGGTCACTCCACCAACTTTGTCTTCTGGCTCGAAGTCCCAAGTAATAAGACAACCATCTACAGAAATAGTTTGGTCAGTGAGACAAACGCTCAGAGGCTTTTCTGTGACAACAGTGAATGGATCAAAGGAGGCGTCGCCCTGTTCTGCGCTCTAAAGTATTGAGTTGTTAGGATTGCGACGGAGGAGGACGAGAGAACTTGATTAGTTCAATGTATATATATATTTATTTGTTCGGGTGTAAATGTTGTTTAACTATTGCGGATGCATTTGGTAATGATGGCAAAGCTCTTTCTTTTTCTAGTTAATTTTCAGATTTGGAGGAAGGAAAAATGGGTTACGACACTGCCTGAGGTAGAAGAATAGGTGTAAGAAAGAACCGGTTGTATTTGTCGACTTTCAACTCTGCAACAGAACCTGCTTAGTATGGATGCAAAAATCACGAAAATAGTAGGCTCGTTTATGACCATTGTTGGTGGTATAGGATGGGCGGTAGAGGCTATATCTGGAGAAGGTGCTGCTGCAGCAGCTACTGATCTCAAGAGTGGTGTGACTGATCGTTGTTCTCAAAGGTTAAAAAAAATGTCGATGATGTCACGCGGCAGCGGGTGACCACGTGGGGGTGACGGGTGACGCGTGACGAGTGCAAAATTCTACCATTATTTGTATTTTTCCCCTAAAATTAATTAATAAGGTCTCCGCGATCACCACTGCTCATATTTATCTTGTAAGCTGGTTGAATTGAGGTCCAGATTCAGGCCAGACCTGGATCTTTTTCCCTGCAGAAAATGGAATCACATCTAATTCAGCACACGGCAGGGCAAGAGGGAAAAGACAATTCCAATTTAGCCATTGGCGTACCACTAAATGATACTGAAACCAAGGAGAAGGGCAACGCTGTCAATTCCATGGCCACTCCTACTGCAGTTGCCTCCATGGCGTCTGAGCTTCGCCAACTCGTGGACACTGCTAACGCGCCTATTTTTGGTATTGACAATGACGGGTTGGTGAATGAGTGGAATCTAAAAACAGCTGAGATTACTGGCTTTCCGAAAGAGGAGGCATTCAAGAAGCCTCTTGTTTCGACATTCATCAAACAGAACCTGCAGCAGTCAGTCCAGACTGTATTACAGAATGCACTACGAGGT
>Ga0115556_1001794_pt1 | contig 14605 bp, 6 predicted proteins | sample COGITO_mtgs_1104_5_FD_87282 | JGI IMG/M metagenome (GOLD analysis project Ga0115556, IMG submission 87282) | Pelagic marine microbial communities from North Sea - COGITO_mtgs_110414 | ecosystem: Environmental > Aquatic > Marine > Epipelagic | place: Germany:Helgoland, sampling site Kabeltonne... | reverse complement strand
CTGGACAACACCCCACCAAAAGACCCACAAAAAGGGTGGAAGCACCGACTGGCAGTTTTTCAAGGAGATTATCGTGTTCAATTCTTCTAAGTGGAGGAGGTGAAAAATTCTCCGTGTTGAAGAAGTGTTGTTCTTTTGAAAAATATAAATTAACAACACTTTTTCCGACAATTCTGCAAAGTTTAATGTCGCTTCGTACCATCCTTCTTAAGAATTTCTGTTCTTGTCCATCTGTTCGAACATAGCGCAGCTGTCACTTTTTCTAATACGCACGTTCAGCACAGTGTTGGAGGTGAAGAATACTCTGCATGGTTCAGTTCCTTGCACAGCTCAATTATAGATTATATCAGTGTAGATGATGCCGATGGCGAGGCGAAATCCAATACCTATTCCGTCATAATATAAATAAGCCCAAGCACATTCACATTCACATTCACATAAAAGCATCATCATTCCCCAAAATTAAGTTGTGTGTTTACAATCACCCAAACCACATCACAAATCACCCCCCCACCCCCACCACCATATCACAATCCCCGGCTTATTCTATACTTTTCCACAAACCCTTTTAATGCCTTCTGCGCTTCTTTTTCTGTACCCCCCCCACCCAACTGTTCAAGGTTAAAGAGGAAATCCCCCTCTCCCACTGACCCTCTTATTTTTTCTAAAAAGAAGTCTTTAAACTCCGCCCCTCCCCTACACTCTTTCAGCTTGTACAGCAAGCTTCCGACTTCATTGAGGAGTCTGCTGTGCAGTGCGTCCCTAATTTTGAAATCCGGCGATACGAGAAGGTTCATACATTCCATCGCCAGCCTGTTGTAGAGGAACTCAAAGACGAAGCTCCTGTGGTATTCATCCCCCCCGGCGTCCCTCAGAGGGCTCGCTTCCCTCCCGCCCCACTCGACCACGAGCCCCTTGAAGAAGCCAACGGCAGTTTTCCGAATCATCGGGTCTGCTTCCTCTCGCATCCCATCCATCATGATCTCCAGCACCCCTCTGAGATCGTTCAAATAGGGTTCCCCCAAAAAGACGCCGTGGCAACCATGGACGACGACGTGCTGGAGCATGAGAATGTAGTGCTTTCGTACGATGGTCGTCTCGATCTTCTGCTGCGCCGCAAGGCCTGTCCCCTTCGGAAGGGCGTTCATGCACGCGTTGAGAAAGGAACCCACCACGGGGGCCATTACGGGAGATGCGGACGACTTGAATTTTACCAAAACAGCGTTGCACAGCTGTACAATCGTGCCAAGATCGTCAGACGAAGAAGCAGACAAAGGCACAGATTCTACCAGTGCATTTATAAGAGAAGGGAGATAGGGAATTATCTCTTCTCTCAAAAGGGGCATGAGGCAGTGGACCAAGAACGTGGATTTTTGGCGTAGTTTAGGCGAGTTCGGATACACCAGAAGCGTCTGCACAACCGCGTTGAGCACTGATTTAAACGCATTTATAACTTCGGCATCGTTGTCACTCGATGGCTTCATGGGAAATCCTTTGCCAAAATGCGAAATTCCCCCCACGATTCCCTCGAGCTCCTCTCTCTTCATATCGCCGGCTTCTCCGGCAAGCAGAACGTCGATTCTCCCCACCATGGGCTCAAAAAATCTCCTCAGAACTGCCCCCCTTTCTCCGCAGCATCCGATGGCAATCCCGATAGTCTCAATGAGATCAAGTCTCGTGTCTTCCCCTACAACTTTCCCTCCCATCGAGCGGTCAACCTCTAGCAGCTGTTCCACCCCTCCAACGAACGGACGAGCGATCCCAGCAAGGGAAGAAGTGGGAAGTCCCTTTACAAGGCGGAGCAGCAAATAGCCGCAGCGATTCCGATACTCTAGCCCCCCCGAACCCGAACCCGAACCGATCCCCCCATTGTACAACACGCCGTGCTCGCCGACCATCCTGTCCAGAACAAGCCTGAGTCTGTTTCTCTGCCCCTCGTCATCTCCCGCGAGCGAGTGCTCAGAGTAGCGCACGGCGATCTCAAAGTACTTGATTCGAATGGAGGGATCAGGATGTGCGTGCACGTCAGTGGTTTCGTGGAGGGTCGCGAGGAGTCGGAGGAAGGTCGCGGAGAAAAGGAGACTTTTGTTTTGCTGTTGGTGCTGTTGCTGCTGTTGCTGCTGCTGTTGCAGTGGTGGTTTCTGTTGTTGAGGTAACGATTCAGAAAATGAGTGCAGAAGAGTGAGGGTAGCCAACAGAGTCGAGGGACTCGACAGTGAAAGAGGAAGGGGAAGCTCGTCAAGTCTAGAGATCATAAAGTCCATGCAGACAAGGCTGATAACGCGGACAAAACGGTTCCAAATATTTCGGCATTCTGTCCAGTACTCTTCGATTTCCTCCTCATCACCGTTTCCGCCGCCGCCGCCGCCGTCGTCGTCGTTATTATTGTTTAAGCCGCTGCGTACCAACCCCCCGAAAACACCCAATAATAAAGTATGGACATGTCTGGTGGGATCGAAGAAATCGTCAGGTTTCGAGATCCACCTGCCGACCATGCCAGCGAATTTGGAAAGAAAACCGAAAGCGGTGGAGCTCACTGACAATGAAGGAGAGCCAAGACAGGCAGAAATCATCGGAATAACACCTACGAGAACGGTCCGAGCTGTCATCTTCGTATTTATCAATTCTGCTGGCGAAGGACCCGGCTCACCTTGAGCACCGTCGACACAGCCAACATTTTCGCCAGCTTTTCCGCCCTCAATCCCACCAATGGCCTGCATCCCAACGCTCGCAGCGACTCCCCCGATTACTGCCTCCATTTCAGCGCCCCCCTTCCCCCTAGCTACTTCGAGCAGGCCAACTATGCCGATCTTCGCCAGGAGCCGGAATTTCTTCCCCTCCTCCATTCCCCTGCTGACAACCTCGCTGAGACAAAGGGCAGAAGTCACGCCGTGCCCAGGGTGACAAGGGCGAAGAATAGTCGACGTGATTGTCTGAAGGAGTGGATTGGAGCCGGAAGTTGAGGCGGATGAGAAGAAAAGCGTTAGGGGGAGATATGGGAGAATAATTCGGAGAGTTGTCAGACATAAGAGGGTAGTCGTGTCGTTGCCGTTGCCGTTGTTGTTGCCGTTGCCGTTGCCGTTGTTGTTGTTGTTGCCGTTGTTGTTGCCGTTGCCGTTGCCGTTGCCGTTGCCGTTGTTGTTGCCGTTGCCGTTGCCGTTGTCGTTGGTGCTATTCTTGTTGTCACTATTGTCGCTTGTGTCACTGTTGCCGTTGGTATTTACATATATATTGTTCCGAGCAATCGCTGTTGTCAACATTGCCACCACCTGCGAGATGAATCCCTCTGGAGAAGGGTGTAGGATCAATTCTTTCAGAGAGATAGATCCAGATCCATTTGTAAGCGAGCCAATTGTATGCGAACAATTTGCATGCGGGTTGCTCGTAAGCGCCAAAATAGCTGCACTGGCAGTAGCATCACTCACGAAGTCGCCATACCCTCCGAGAAGCTCCTCAATGATCCCCTCAAGAACCCAGCAGAACATGCTCATGTTCCTACCGCCAAGCTTAAGCACATCCTGTAACGCTGTCTCCCAGCACCCCAGCTCCAGAGCCCTCCTGATGCCTAGCGCAACGACTAGAGATATCTTGCGGCCGACGTATGTGGGGTAGAGGGTAATGTAGGAGGAGGTGGGGAGAAGGAGTGAACGGAGTTGGAGGAGGGCCAGGGGAGTGAGGGCATTCGGGTGGGAAGGGGGCAGGAGGAGGAAAGAGGAGAGAGTCGAAAGCGAAAAAAATACTATTAGGACGGATGGGTGAGGATTGCCGTCGTTGCCACCGTTGCCACCGTTGCCACCGTTGCCACCGCCACAGTTATTTTGCTGGTTACTCGGAGGCCCCAAATGCTTGGACAACAAGGCAATGCAATAAATGTGGCCATCGCAGGAGGAGCGGAGCGTGTTCAGACGTTCAGTGTGCGACTGCAACTGAGATGAGAGCTGAAGTGACGGCGCAAAGGTTGCTAGAATCGAAGACTCCACTGAGGTCAGGTCCAAGGAAGAAATGGAAAGCTCTGATAGCTGAGCTTCAGCCATTGCCGACTAGGCAAATTTGAAGAAGTTATCCAAGCCCAAGGCCGAGAAAGAGATCAGTTGGATGCTAGTCGAGGCAGATCATCGGTGGAAATAATTCTGGTCTTCCAAAATCTCTAAGAAAAGAATAAGAATGTGTTTGCGTCCTCTTACTTTAAATGGGAGGGTTAATAAAGTAAATTGCTACGATTTCTTCTCCTCAGTCACACACATACATTGGCGATGCGATTCTCGTATCCTTTCCTCCTTTGTGTTAATGTCCTTGGCCTAGCTCCTGTCCTCCGATACTCTTCCAACAATGCGTGTATTCCTCCTTCAAACTCAACGTTTCTTGCCATTGGCCAATCCCTCGCCGGCGTCGAGGATTACTCCACTGAATTTCCACTCCCTGCCGCGGTCATGACATACACAAACCTGAGCTCTCTCCATGGGCTCAGCACGCCTGTCGACTATGGTGGAGGCGTTCAGTATGCTTCGGCAGCTATCAATCCGCGGCCAGGTTCAGGTTCCGACGCTGACCAGCCCCTCGGTCTTCAGCTAGCCCTCGACCTTGGTGGTCTTCAGGGATTGAAGGCAATCGTTAACGGCACGTTGGATAAAAACATCCGCGATCTTGTCGCTTTCCTGGAGACGACGCCTGCCCCCAGAGTCTTCCTTCGAATTGGCTATGAGTTTGACAACCCTTCATTCGGTTACACTCCCTCCCCGTCGTCCTTTGTCTCAGCCTTCCGTCGCATTGTCACCTTCTTGGACTCCTCTGAAATCCTCCAGAACTACACCAAACCAAACACTCCCCAGAACACCGCCTCAAACAATAATCAGAAAAAAGTCCTCACAATGTTCCACTCCTACGGCCAGCACAATGCCGACGTCGGTTTCGCCGACAAGGGGGCCGAGCTGGATGAATTCTACCCGGGAGATGATTTTGTCGATTGGGTCGCAGTTTCGCTTTTCAGGGCTCCATTTCCGTGAGTACCAGCCACCACGCGTTACAAAACCTTTACGATAATCTCACAGTCACGTCCACTAACCCGCACACAATAAATCTCGTAGTTGGATGAACAATAACGACAAGAAGGAAAGCCTCAAGTATGCCCGTGTAGTCTCCTCGTTCTCCCGCAACCACAAGAAACCATTTGCGATTGCTGAATCAACCGTCATGGGGGGCTTGACGAAGCACATCACTTTTCACTCGGGCACTCCGTGGAAAAATTGGTTTCAGAATGTAATAGATTTCATCCGCACCGAAAATGTCAAGTTGTGGTGTTATATCAGCGAGGATTGGGAGAAGCAGAGGATGTGGAAAGATAACGGTGGTTGGGGAGACACCAGAATCGAAGCTGACCCATCCGTTATGCAGCACTGGATTGACGAGGTGGTGAGTGGAGGAGGATTCCTTCAGGCGCCATCGCTCGCAACCTGCGGACAAGCCCCGAAAACGAGCTTCCTCAGAGTAGGTTCATCGATTTTCTGGATGGTCCTCTCTGTCACTGTTCTCTTCGTTTTCCTGGTTTTGTGTCGTCGAAACAAGAAAAGGGATGGGTACACGAGGATTGATGTAGATGATGGAATTTGGTACGTCGAGAGGGCTTAAGACTTTAACTAGAGAGAGAGAGAGAGAAAAGTAGGGTTTAGATGCCGTGTTGCTAAAACATCCTTCAAACATTATCATAAATTATTCGCTGCGCGCACATGCATGCATTAAAAAACTGCTTGGTCAGGTTACGAAGACTCCGAATCCAACATTGGGGCGAGGAGCATTCATTCAAAGTACTACTTTTCTTACTCCAATTCTTCATCTGAGCTGTCTGAGCTGGAGGCTCCTCTCTCGTTCTCATCAGCTCCTGCTGCTTCCTGAGCTGGTTGCTGCCACCTGTTTACTCCTTCACCGCTACTCACACCAAAGAGCAGATCGAACTGTGTCGTGTTCAAGTTTGTGTCCTCCTTATTGATGCTTCCCGCCGCCTGGACGTTTGCCACCTCTTCGAAATCCAAGCCGATGAAGTTGTTAGAGGAGTTACCATTTCCGTTCCCATTCCCATTCCCATTCCCATTCCCATTCCCATTCCCATTCCCATTCCCATTCCCATTCCCATTCCCGACAGGAGCACGGGGATTTACGATTGCGTTTGCGTTTGCGTTAGCATCGGCGCCGCCGTTCCCATTGCCTTCATTGACTCCCTTCTTCTTCTTTTTCTTCTCATCCTTGGCGTAGTATTTGCTCTTGACGAAGCTCAATAGCCGCTCTTCGATAGTGTCCTTGACGATGAACCTAGTGATTTTCACGGGTTGTTTCTGGCCCAACCTATGAACTCTGCCAATGGCCTGGTCCTCGAGCGCAGGATTCGTGGCGGGTTCCATAAGGAAGACGCGGTTGGCCTGTGTGAGGTTGATTCCCACGGCCCCGGCCCTCAAACTCAACAGGAAGATAGTCGTCGGGGGATCGCGCTGGAAGTCTCGTAAGGCCTTGGCCCTGGCATCCATAGACATACTTCCCTTCAGGGTACGGAAGGTGAAACCCTCCTCGGGAAGGCGCTTCTTGAGCCACTCAATGGTCTGCGGATACTGAGAAAATATCAAAGATTTGCTCTTGGGCTCGTTCTTCTTGATTTCCGACAGCTTAGTGAGCAAGACCTTAAACTTACTGTCGAATTCGAATTTCGCTAAGTCGATATCCCCGTCGAGTGCGACATTATCCTCGTCATCGTCATCTTTCTCACTCATAGAAGACGGGATAATTGCGACGCGGAGGTCGGTGTGCTTAACAGGGGCGCGGCACAAAGGACAGTCACCTGCGGCGTTCTCGGAGGAACCGATGAGGCCTTCAATGCAATCGCGGCAGTAAATGTGCCTAACCGGTTTGCAGTTCGTCGCCAGTGGAGCCTCAAAGTTATCCAGGCAGATCGAACACTCCAGAGAATCGTCTGGGCGCATCTCATACGGGGCCTGCTTCATAATGGCCTCGCTACCCTTGTTGTCATCTCTGTCCAAATAGTCTTGAAGATAGCTCTTGTCATGTGGGCCGGTAGGTGCCTTTGTCAGGGCAGGCCCTCCCGAGCAGGCAGCTCGCAGAGGGTGCATCTTGCTCTTGATGAAGATAACGTTCTTATTCACAGTGTTAGCGCCAAGGGCTTTGAGCTTCAGATACTGCTGTCGGGCCTTCTCTTCAATCTTGTCATAGACAGCCCTCTCGTTCTTGTTGAAAGTGATTTCGATGATCTCAGTCGTCTTCGGAGGCAGATCGATGAGACTATCTCCAGTCCCGATGCGTTTCTGTTTCTCCCCGTGACGCATGCAAAACTTGCGCATGATATAGAGGAAGCAGGAGAACAAGTCGCGAGTTGCGCCTCCTGATTTTTTCCGATTTTTGTTGATAAACTTGTTCCTCGAACCCATGGAGAATAGTTCATAGCCGTGCTTAATATAGTCATCAAAGGGGATTCGACTGTTGCCGCCGAAAGGGTTGAGGCGGAGGAATTTGAGCTGATTACGAAGGTCGTCCACGCTATTGTTGATGGGCGTGCCCGTGACGCACCACCTGTTCTCACTGTGTAGATTCTGAACCGCTAAAGAGTTCTTGGTGTCGCCCTTGATGTTGTGGCTCTCATCGACGATTATTCTCCACCACCTGATCTGACAGCAGGGCGAGGAATAGTCTTTGCCGGCATTTTTGTGGTCGTTGAAAAATTTGGTCCGCCAGTAACCGTCATCGCTATTAAGAGTGTCGTAGGTGGTCACCACTACATCCTTCATGCAGAGCTCCATCGGATTCCGAACTCTTTTCCCGCCGTGGTAAGGGTAAACCAGCCCAGGATTTTTGAGCTTGTCCTTGGCCTCCTCCACCCACTGTCCGACTAGAGTAACGTTGCAGATGACCAGCGTTCCCCGGCTATAAATGCTTCCGTGCAGTTTGTTATTGACGTCCTCCTTCTTGCTCCATCCCCTTCCCGTAGGGTCGACGAACCTCGAGTCACTACCCGCCACGCACAAGGTCCGAGGAGGGGGGTAAATGGGTGCTGGGTTCTGAAGATGGAGTGACAGGCTGATAACCGTCTTGCCCATTCCCATCTGTTCGCACAGAAATCCGCCCCTTCCGCACCAAGGCGGCCTGAACGTGAGCTTGTCCATGCAGGGGGAGTAATACATCTTGGGGAATTTTTCCCTTGCAGATGCGGAGAAGCCAACCATGGGGGGAAGTTCGGCCCAGAGGTGCTTCCAGTTGGGAGTGTTCTCCCTCTCGATCATCCACCCGACCGCTTGCCGCTGGTAGTCGAAAAGCTCGCAGTCGATGCCATCAGGGGGGGGCGCTGGAGCGTGGCCGAGATTTTCGCAATGGGAGAGGAAGTTGTTGAGCTTCTTCAACTTATTTACGGAGTCACTGACCACCTTCAGGGCATTCTCGTAGAGGAGGGACCAGTCTTCCTTGTGGAGGAAAGTGGTCAAATCATCACCGGTCACGTGTTGGTCAGATGACGTGTGCACCGACGTGGACATACCCCATGCCTTCGTCATCGTGTTCAGGAGCTCTGGGAATTTCCTCATCTTCACGTCTTTATAATGGACATAGTTGGCAAGAAGACCACTCTTCCTCCAATTACCGTCGACCAACACCTTCCGGGTGCTCCAGGTCCTGTTGACAGCTTGATCAAGCACAAAACCAGTGTAAAAGGATCGCATCAAACCCGTGAATGACGTGTCTGTGGACGAGATCCCTCCTCCGCCCCGAATGCTGCCCGTGAACTTGCGCTGCTTGTTCACCTCATCAACCGCTTCGTTATGCCTTTTGACGGCAGCCAAGTCCATCTCAGTGATACTTGCTGCGAGACTTTCAAGCTCATCTTTGTCTTTTTTCTGCACGTGCTTTTGGTTGAATTCGAAGTTAGCGTCACTGTCTCGGCTATTACCTCGGCGTTGACGCACATCCTTATCCTTCTCTGATTTGGATTTGAGGGTGTATTTGCCGTACTTTGGGTCGATTATTCGCAGGTGGTTCTTGCTTCGGGCCTTTGTGTAGTACTGCTTCAGCTTAATAGGGTAGAGATCGGCGAGGCGGAACGGGGCAGGAAGGTAAAGGATCGCCAAGATCCTACGAAGACATCCGGGCAACGTGAATTTGTCGTCCCGCTTGGTAATCGTCTCACTTTGGAAGAGGCCGCGACGAGCGTAAATGGAAACGCTCAGAACCCCCTCGTTTGTCTGGTGATCATACTCCATGACTTGCGTGGAAACAACCTGCCTCGAGTCAACGTATTTCTTCATGTTTTTGGGCGTTTTGTCCTTTTTGAAATCAGGATTGTTCTTAAGGGCAGCTTTTTCGTGAGCGGCAAGCGTACTGATGAGCTCCACCGCCTGCAGCGACTCAAATGCAACATATTCCATCAAGTCTTCCGAATTCGCATGACACGTATGATACCCCTGATACTCTCCCATACCCACAAACGGAAACGTATCGTCGGTATTACCATAAACCCTGCGACGATGCTTCGAATCGGCAAAATTTTCGGGGAGGGGAAGAGTGGAAGGGGTCAAGGTATCGAGGAGTCTCATGGAAGGATTGGCTGGAGAACGACCAACTCGATGATTGAACGTTTCGAAATTAATAACCGGTTGTGGATAGGGTGGTGCCGCCTCATATGCCGGAAAGTTTACTTCGTCGCATGGTCGCCTGTTGTTGTTCAATCCCGGCATCCTTGAATTGCTATGCTTGGTAATGCACTTGGACAGGTCCCTTGTCAGCAGTTTGAAATCATACTTGACCTTACCAAGAGGCACCAGTAGGTCGGACAGCAACTCCGGGGCGGGTACGGCGATTCCGCCTATCGAGTCCGCACCTTGCGGAATGTGTCCGCTCTTGAAGCGGTCAACACACTCCTTCTCGCTGGTGGTCAAGGGGAGGCATCTTGTGACGTGGCATTTTTTGTTTTTGAGGTGTTCTGGAGGGCGCATCGGAAGGAAACAGTAGTGACACCAGTCTCCTAACAAAGAGCCCCCGACAGACTCGAGGTCTACCACCTCGTTCTGCTTTACCTCTCTTTTTTCCATCAAACTCCACCACCCACAATGCCCACACTTCAGGGGAGAAAACTTACGTACTGTATAATTGCCCGAAGTCGCAACTTCGGGGCGGGGACAAACATTGGGGTCCTGCAGATTTGGGGGCAGGGGAGAATCGCAAGCATTGAAGAGAGTGCTCACGGCGTTACCCCTAGAATTCAAGTTATTCAACCGGGGATTCATCTCTCTGGAGCGGAGCTTTTCCGCAAGATTCGATTGGTAGATCATTTGTGCATTGTTGCCCATATTCCTGGCCAACGACGCCGACGACGCAGACGCCGGGGCCGGATATCCCCGGTCTTTTCCTTTTTTTCCCGAGGGATCTTTCTTTTTCTTCGCCGCAGCACGTTCATCTCTCCAGAATCTGCACTTGGCAGTGGCATTGCAGTGGTCACCTTGCTTGCCATGATAGAAGAACGCACACTTAGACGCCAGGTCGTCGCAGACAAAACAGTAGCAGTTTTCACAGACGAGGGCATTATTCGGCTTATTCTTCGTGTTCTGACGCATATGTGGATGGCTGAAGGCGTCACGATGGAAGAGATACACATTGCAATCTTCTCTGGCATGAGGGAGGGCCACCACATTCTTGGTACCAACAACCTCGAAATCGCCGTCTTCCCCGCCAACAACCGTCGGATGACTAGGCGCGTCCATTTCTGGTGCTTCAACCTCCATCACCTCATCTTCCTCATCGCTCAAGGCAGAGAAGGACACAGAAGATTTCTCTTTTTTCACCTTGTAGACTGCTCCCCTGGTCTTCTTATTCGCATCGTTGCCGTTATTCTCGTTACTGTTACCGTAACTCCGCTTCTTGGCATTCTCCTCAACCCTTGCCACCACGTTTTGCTGTCGGGCGGGGGGCAGCATAGTACGACATTGCTCCCGTAGATTACCAAGGGCCCTCGCCAGGATAGGGTTTGCTGGTGTAACCCTTGATGGTATGGGCCTTGATGCGAGGGACGCTGCTATTGCCTTGTTGAGGTTTAGGGTTATCTCACTCAAATCGCCAGAGTCTCCCAGCCAACGGTCAGATTCTCCTGAGCGGCCGTTCAGACTATCGTCATCCGACGAGTCGCACAGATCAATCACATCCATGGCCAGAAAAGAGGGGGGGAGAAGAGATTGTGTCCAATCTATTAGTTCTGATATCTCCAGGAAAACAAGGTTTTGTTTGCGCTGATTATCAGGCCCCTTGGAGTAGTAGCGTTCGTTTTTATGGGTAATTAACTCAGATTCAACACGTGAAATCTGGGAAATAAATTAGGTGGCGGAAAATTGGAGCAAAAATGGGGCCAAAAATGACGATCTAAATTACTGCATAAATGAGAAACTTCCTGTTCTTGCAATTTTTGTTGTGGCTTCACATCGCTGTCGCTTTTAACGCTCCAATACAGGCGGCGACGACGACGCCGAGGTGCCCGTCGGCCATTTATGGGACTCGCCGCCGCTCAAATAAGAAGAAGGAAAGCTCCATTGTGGATACCCCCACCTCGCCCTATTCGGTTCTAAATTCAGGGCTCGGTGTGCAGGTTACTGGCGTTTCTCTTCCACCACCCGGCGTACTCAAGGGCTGGGTAGTGCCTTTCGAAGGGGAGGACCGTCGCCTGGCCATATGCCGCTCCGAAAGTACCGGGTTGTTGGCTGGCATAGACGGCGACTGCCCCCGTTGCGGCTTTGAACTATTCAAGGGGTCAGTGGTCAGAGAGGGAAAAGCGGTTGCTTGTCCAACATGTAGAACCAGTTACTCCTTGGAGAGTGGCAAAGTGGTGGGGAAGGAGACGACTACTTTTGTGCAGAATCTTGCCAGAACTGCTACGATTGACAAGTCTTCTAGGGTAGCTAGGGTTTATAGAGTTTCTGAGTCCGCAAGCGAGGGCATCTTTGTGCTCCCCCTGACACCATCGTCATCGTCATCTTCATCGTCATCTTCATCGTCATCTTCATCGTCATCTTCATCGTCACCGTCGGCACCTTCAACGCCACCAGCACCGGTACCATCGGCAGCAACAACATCAACGATTTCAGGCAATCCGTGGGGTTCTCCATCATTCAATTGGGGCTACGCTCAGGGTGACGCTCACGAGGCAGCGCTCCTTTTGCGTCGTCGCTGTAACGAGCGGTCTGCGCGGGTTTCCTTTTTGAAGGACGCAACTTGGCCGGAGCTTGAATTAGCGCTTGCACTGGCGTTGCAAAGGGGGCTGAGGGAAGGAAAAGTTACGATGACCGAAAAAAGCTTTTACGACAGGTTGACCAGAGGGGAGCTTGGCGATGGGAAGCTCGACGATGCTCTGACGAATATAGCTAATTCAGCGGGGGGTTCTCTGGAGGGTTCTCTGGAGGGTTCTCTGGAGAGTTCTCTGGAGGGTACTGGGGAGGAAGGGCGACGGAGAGCTTCTGCTAAAATTATTCTGCAGCGGCTCGCATTTTTGGAAGTAGGGTTCTGAGCCAGCACACAGGGCAACAGGGCGGGGGGAAACAAACGACTGAACGACTAGACTAAAATCCGAACAGATTAGCACCAAAAGAAAGTTTCAGTAGCAAAAAAAGTAACGCACATTTACACACCTAGTTGCCACAGTTATTAATTACACTCAAGCGTTTTTCACAATGTGCACAGCATGCATGAACCTTGTGGTCCAACAATTGAGCGACTCCACAATCATCTTTCGGAACCTTTCCTCGGCCTCATCCTCACCCTCCCTGACATTCAGCGTATCTCTTAGCCATATGAGGTCGTTCAGTTCCTTAAGCTCCGGAATCCCGCATCCAATCATCAGGCTAAACAAGACGAAGAAGAGACTACTGTTTTCCCTCAGGATGTTGAAGCTCTCGCAGCACAGATCCTCGAATTTTCGGAAACGCTCCCCTTTGCGTCGTCCCCCTAGGGCCTTGCTCATCTGTGGCGTGAAGACGAAGGGGGCCTTCTCCCGCTTAATGCCAAACTTACTCTTGAAGTTCCCCAAAAAGTGCCCAAAATCAATGTGAAATAGCTTTCCATTCTTCGTGCACATAATGTTATCATTGTGCCTGTCGCCGATGCCCAGAACGTAGGTTGCCACACAATATCCCGCGCTGCTGCTCGTAAAGTTGTCCAAGGCATCTACCATTTTGCTCCCTTGCTTCATTGGATTGATGAACTCGACCTTTTGCGCGGGATCTCTTTGTCTGCTGCCGACCCTCTTCTGAACAGGTTGGTAAAACTCCCTCACGGCCAATTTTTTTATCTTGTCCCCCCCCCCGCTCCCATCCTCCTAATCGGGTTTCGATGATACTGGCCGTCACTGTTCCTGTTGTGTTTCTCGAGCCACCGTAGTATCGCTCCGCCGCCGACAAAAGTTTCATTACTTGCCTTGATCTTTCCGCTGATGCCGCTCATGTTGGTGACACTATCACAAACAATCCCGGCGATAGTATTGCTGTCCTGAACGACCTCAAGCATCCCCTGTTCTAAACCAGTCGCGCAGCAGCGATATGGACTAAGGTTCATATCAAGGCCGTTATCTTTCCACAGCCTGTCCATAATCCGAAGGACCTGCAGTGTGAGCTGATCTTGTCGTAGATCGTCACCGCTTTTATACAACACTACGAAGGGTTTCTCATCGGCGTCCTCGCGCAAAAATGTGAGCCACAAGGGCAGTTTTTTGCTAGTCATGACTCTACACTTGTCCACGTTTATGCCCTTGCAGGTTTTGTAGGGGTCAAGAGGGAGTTGGAATGACTTCGGAAAGACAATCATGGAAAGTTCCTTCCTCAAGACCTCCTTCCTATCCTTGGCATCAGTTATTTTAATTAATTGCGAGACCTCCTCTAATTTGTGGATGATGAACATCTGGTGCCCCAAACTGACTCTGTGTTGCCCGCAGTTCCGTAAGTAGAGCTCAAGCAAAACACGACAGTGTTGCCGCGGGTCGGCCACGAAGCTCTCACTTCGGAGCATCCAGAACAGAGTATGCCCGCAGATAAACGGGCTCAGCAAAGCTCTGCGGAGCAAAAACCTGCACAAGCTCGTGTCGTAGTGCGGCTCAAACTTTAGCACCTGTACAAGCTGGAGCATGACGTCTGAGAGCTGCTCGTCTGTCATCTTATTCAGTTTCTTGACAGCGAATGCGCGGACGGCGGGGCAAGCAAAGTGGACGTCCAGCAACTGGAGGTAGTCTAGCGGGTTATTGAACTGAGCCCACGATGCGATCAACGCTTCCGCTTCCTCAGAATTACTTCGCTTAGCCCAGTCAACGGCTTGCAAAAATTTTGGAAGCGTTTGGGAGTAACCAACCAATTCCTTCCTATACATCCATATCAACGTTTTTTCGCTTTTGTTTAACTGGTGTAGCAGGTCCTGCTGCAAAACGTCGCGAAGATTCTCTGGCAGATCAACTGAGTACTCCACGGAGGCGCCGTTGTTGTCGTTGCTGTTGCTGTTGCTGTTGCTGTTGCTGTTGCTGTTGCTGTTGCTGTTGCTGTTGCTGTTGCTGTTGCTGTTGCTGTTGCTGTGGCTGCTCCTACCTCCGCCCACACTT
>Ga0115556_1001793_pt1 | contig 14611 bp, 11 predicted proteins | sample COGITO_mtgs_1104_5_FD_87282 | JGI IMG/M metagenome (GOLD analysis project Ga0115556, IMG submission 87282) | Pelagic marine microbial communities from North Sea - COGITO_mtgs_110414 | ecosystem: Environmental > Aquatic > Marine > Epipelagic | place: Germany:Helgoland, sampling site Kabeltonne... | reverse complement strand
GGGGAGGGGGGGGGTGGACGGTGTTGAATATTCCCGTGTGGAGGTAGGGGGCTGGGGTTGTCGAGGGGGGAGGTGTCGTGGGGTTACGGTGGGAAGAGGGGTTATAACGGGGGGAACGGGGGGAGGAGGAACCGTGGTACAAACCCGTGACATCGGGGGAGAAGTCTCCGTTGTTGTTGTTGTTGTTGGCACCGGTGGTGTCGAAATTGCCGTCAATCCTCGGAAGGACCACACCGCCGCCAAACACCCCAACGTCACCCGTACCCGACACCACCACCGACGACGACGACAACGACGACACACCACCAAGCGCACCGGCACCACCACCACCACCACCACCGCCGCCGACGACGACGGACGCCCCCGCGCTAACGACGCCACCACCGCCACCGCCACCACCGCGAGGCGACGGGGAGGAACGGACGACGGAGACGGATATCCCGCGGGGAGAGGGGGAGGAGGGGGAGGTTATTGGGAGGGGGAAACGGGGGGGGTGGACGGTTATTGTTGGCATGGTGAGAGATGAGAGAGATGGTACGGGGGCAGAAAGGGAGGGGGGCTTTTCGTTTTTTTTTATTTTCCCGTTTTTTTCGAGAGAGGAGAAGGGACGGCAAGGACTGGGAAGAATGTAACACCCGGGGGAATAAGTTAGGAAATGCCGCCCCACCGCTCGGGGGAAAAGAAGTTGGAAGTTGGACGTCGGAAGGGTTGGGGAGGGAGCTGGAAAAGGGATTGGGGATTGGGGGGGAGGAGAGATCGTGGGGATTGTTATGAGAAGGGGGAATTGGGGGAGGATTTTAATTTTGGGGGTACCTGATATTGTTATTGGTATTGTTTATTGGATTCTTCATTTTATCCTCTGTCGAACCTCGAACCTCTGTCGAACCTCGAACCGCTCTGGCCCGGCCCAGCCCGGCAAAAACTTTTTGAATAGTTTTGCCACGAAAAGTTTAGCAGAACGCGCTGCGCGCCGCCGTCAATTCATGCTGTCTTCTGCAGGAGGAGGGACCAGACCAACTGAACAACATAACGACAGTTCTTTGTAGTTTCCTTTTAGGATGTCGAGCGATGATCTGCTAGACGTTCTCGGGGGTAATGGTAACGGTAACGGTAACGGTAACGGTTACGGTAACGTCGTGGCGGCGAATCCCCCGACGCAAAAGTCCTTAGACGAGCTTGACGACATGATGATGCACGTCCCCTCCGGAATCCCCTCAACCTTTGACGTCAAAGAGGACAACAACAACAACAGACGCGACAACAAAGGAGACGGTAACAAGAACTCCCCCTCCCGGCCGACGTCTTCGATGAGCATGCTCTCTTCGATAAGCGGCATATCCTCGGCTAGCAGAATGGCGGCGAAGGCCCGTCTCACTCAATCCAGGATTTCATCTCGTCAGAAACGCCAGGAAAACAAACGGGAAACGGAACGGTTGCCGCCGAATAAGGTCGTGACGAACATAGAAGACGAGCCCGACTTCCAGAAGGATATATACGCCGCCGACTTTGTGGATTTCGATCCCTCGACTGCGGGGACCATGGTGATGACGCCGAGGATTATCAGGCCGCCCACCATGGATGTAAACAGGCCGACCACGGCGGACACTTGGATTTCGAGTACGCCGTCAACAGAAGTCGAAGTGCCTCATGACACCTACGTGGACGAGACTCGATTGTACAAGGCGTTTCAAACGGTCAGGGACAAGTTTGTACTTGAGATGGAGAAGCACAACGATACTCAGGAAGCCATTGCCAAATTGAAGAAATCTCTTGAGCTTGAGGGCGAGGTGAACAGTATTCAACTCGAGCAGCTTAAAAAGGAAGAGCGGCACACGAGTAAAATCAGTAGCGATTACAATCACTTGGTCAAGGAGCATACACTGATTCTTGAGGGGAGCGAGGAAGAGATCGAGGACTTGTACAGGCAGATCAGGGAGGTTAATGAGATGACGGAGAGGGTGAAGAGCGAGAGAATGCAGTTCATGTTCCGAAACCAAAAGGCGAGAGACGAAATGGACAAAAAGATTCAAGAGATCAAGCGAATGGAGGAAATAAAAAGCGACACTGTCAAGGACACCGAGGGGACAAGCAAGGAGAATGACAGGTTGCAGAAGCATTTGAGAATGCAGAGCGAGTTGGGAAAGAGCGCTGATACCGACTTGCAAGAGTACAGTTGGAAACTGCAAAACAGCAAGAAACTCGTGGACGAACTGATCGCTAGGCTGGACAAAGCCGAGGAAGATGCCAGGACGTGGGAGCACAGATATAAAGTATTGGCTCGAGACCTGTCCCACATACAGAAGATGATGATGAACATGACTTCATCGCACACGGAAACCCAGGCGATCTTGTACCGGGACAGGGCCTTGCACTATTTGAAGTCATTCGGCGGCGGGGGATCCATCAAGGAATCTCTCCCCCCCGTTGGACTCGACTTTCACAGCCAGAGCCTGTTGAGCGATGCACTGAAGGATCCCATGCTACGGAAAACCGAAGAGAGAGAGAAAGAGAAAAGCTACCAGGAGGGGTCAAAATTGGGGATGAATGGCGGGGTGAAGTTGAAGAGGAAGACGAAGAGAGCCAAAACGCCAATGAAGGAGGTCAAAGGCAAGATTGAGCGGTATTTGAACTTTGAAGAAATAAACGTCAGTGGTGGCGGCGGTCTCGGCGGCGGCGGCGGCGAAGAAATTCTGCCGAAAACGAGAGAGAAGGGAATCTTTGGAGTTGCCAGAGACAAAAAGATGGCCGAGGTGAAGTACGAGATCAACAACTCGACAATTGGCATACACACACCGGCAAACTTGAAGCGAAGGGACAATGGTTACGATCCTTTATCCGACGATTTTAAGCAGCTCGAGACGACACAAAGTGGCAGACAACTCATGTCGCAAGGGTCTGCCCTCCAGTGGAAGACAGGCAGCATCAACAATCGTCGCCAGGAGGCTGATCTAAAAAGAGAAAGCTGGATCGGTGGGGGGGAAAATTTTTTTGACGAAAAGAGCAAGACTGTGCTTCCGTTCAGCATGATGTCGCTACCCGAAAGTGTGGTAGAAAAAGCTAGGTGGAAAATTGAGAACGAAGATCCATTCGCCAATATCGAGTGAGTAGTAGTTGAAGATGAAGAGTTATTATTATTGGCCGAGAAAAAGTTTCATAGCACAAAACTTTTACATTCAGTAGCTTTAGTATTTTAATTTATCAAAAAAATCTACTTAGGTGTAAGTGATCCCCCCTTCGCAGAGCCGGCGGAGATGCTATTCCTAGGCGAAGCATTAAAAGAGCCATCTAAATTTCCCAGCAGTAAGCTGTTGCTCCGTTTGATTGCAGTGATGTTAATGCTGGCAATCGAGCTCCTCCTCCTGCCCCTCATGTCGTCTTCTTTCGTGTGGAGGTGCCCTTTGTTCATCATGGATCTTCGATTGCGCTCTTCTTCGGTGGTGACTTGGCTGCTATTTCTTTTTAGGCTAGTCATCGAAGAGGACCTTGTCTGCGCCCAGCTTGCGTGGCTGCTCGACCGTAGACTGCCCAGTCTCTTCTTGTCCCTGAACGCTTCGCAGACGAGCTTGAATTTGGCTGCTATGTTTTGTAGCACTGAGCCTACTTGCTCGCCTCTCACTGCTTTGGCCAGTCCACGAAGCCATGGGATGGCCGGAAGAGCCATCAGAGCTCGGGAAACAACTTGGTCCTCGGGCGTGCCTACGAAGTGATCATTGGAGAAACTTAACAGTAAACAATTGCGGTCGAGCGGTTGTTTGTGTGGTGATAGACAAAATGAAGTGTGTGAGTAAAAGTAGCTCGCCCAGTCTCTCTCTCTCTCTCTCTCTCTCTCTCTCTCTCTCTCTCTCTTCTCTCTCTCCCCTCCCGGTTAGCCTCCCGGATAATAATGCTCACCTTGGCAAGAACAAGCTTATTTGTGTCTTGATCCAGTTGTCTATGAAAGTCCCGCCCAGGCGCGTGAGCATTATCAGTTCGGCGCTCGCCCGGTCCTCTTTCTGCGCCATTACATAGTGGTGGACGATGATAGGAAATCTCTTCATACGCTCTCCGAGGTCATCGCCCGTCTCCTTCTTGTGCCACAAGGCAATGGCCGTGTGGAGTTCCTTCCTCTGCTTGAATGGCATCATCCCGTACACTGTGTCAATCATGAACACATCGCTTACAATCACGACATCTAGATCGTCGTCGTACCTAAGGAATTGGCGTTCTTGCAGCTCCCGAAGGGCTTCTACCAGCAAATTTTTGCTGATTATATCGTCGCGATTTTTTCCCTGGGTCTCTGTTGTAATTGGTGGTACCTTTCCACTGTCATCTTTGCCGTCGCTGTTGTGTGTATCTTCGAGGTCGAAAACGGGCGGGGCAAAGCGTCGCGGAGGGGACTCGGGGGCGCGCTTAGGCGGAGAGCTTCCTGGGAATTCACTGAACCTCTTCGTCTTGACTGACTTCCAGAAAGTGCAGAAGGGAGCGACATTATTCATAAGGTGATTCAGCATCTTAAAACTGCAGCCACCGCCTGCAACGGATATTACCTTAAGCACAATCAAAGAGGTACTATCTAGCCTTCCAACGAGATTGGTTATGCTGCGCTGCACCTTGTTGGGAACAGTCGATGCAACTTCCAAAATGAAACTGAGGTCGACGGGTCCAAAAGTAAGATCGCCGTTTTCGTCAACAAGCACTTTGTCGGCTCCCTCAAGTTCGTCAGCAAACGTCCGGATATATTGGGGCACGCCGATTGTCCGAACCCAAACAATATCCTCGACTTGCCGAGTAACACCAGTGCCACCGAGCACCATTGGCAAAAGCATGCGAAATTTACTAAATGACAGTATCTCGTCGTTGTGGTGGCTCGCTGTCAAGCTCATCTTAGCAATTTGCATTGCTGGGCTGATGGGACTGTCGGGGGGCGAGTGGAGCCCGAACAGACTCTCCGTAATGGATCGAATCTGACGAGTCTGCGTGTCGTTGACGTCGTCGTCGTCGTCACGGGAGTCAATTTTATTGGTGTGAGAGTTGTCTTTGAAGAAGACTGGGGCGCTTCTTTGTCCTCCGGGGGGGGGGAGCGTAGGACGTTTTTTAAAAGATTTTTTCATGGTAGGCGTCCGGTCAAGAGCGTCATATGTTGCATGCTCAGGTGTACTGTTATGCCTATTCGAACGAAGGGGATCTTTGTCGTCCCCCTTCGTGGAAAACAAGAGATGAATTGGCACAAGATTCGTTTTCCCCTTCACATGGATGGGAGGGAGGCCGTAGACGAATAGTCGGTGATTGTTACTGACTTCCTTTGCAGTGTGCTCATCGATCAAGATTTTAGGGACAAAGGTGTCATTTTTGCTCAAGGTCGTGTAAGTGCTAATCATACTCTTGCGGTTCACTACAGGGGACGGGGCGTGCCCGAGGTGCGTCTGGGCCCGAATACGGTCCACCTTGTCCAGATTTATGCGAGCATCAATGCTTGCCGACTTTTTGACCTTAACGCTCACTGCGCTGTCTTTTGTATCATTATTTCCAAGGGTATTTTTCTTTTTGAGGATCGAAGTTGGAAGAGGAGGGGGAGGTGGTGGCGGTGGAGGCTCCTCCGCAGAATCGGATTTCGTCCGGTTTCGCCGATCCAATATATCTTGACGCACTTTGCGCATCATGTGCTTCACCTTCCCAATCGTTGAAACGCGGGCTTGTTCCTGTAGTGCGCCGTCGTCTTCAAAGTCAATTGGGCAAGTGTCGGAATTCTCGTCGAACCCATCTGGAGGACAGGTCGTCTCATCAGTTTCCTCGTTCAATTTGGCTCGATGCTCGATCCCTTCGAGTGCTGGCGGATCAATGTTGTTCCCTCCATGTTGTTGCTTAATCCTGCTCGGCATCGATTTTGGCCTCATCTGTCTCTGTTCCTCCAAAAACGCTCGTCGCTTTGCCTCATTCCTGCTGTTTTCTTTCAACTTCCCTACCGTCAGCTTGCTACAGCTCATCAAACGGGAAGCCAGATTGACGGTGTCGCCCACCATTGCGTACTCTCTTCTGGTGTCGCTGCCCAGACTTCCTGCATAAACTGCGCCGGTTGTCACGCCGATGTGACACACCACTTCAATCTCAGCCAATTCAGATCTGGTCGACAAGGAACATTGGCAAGCGCGAGTAGGCGGGCTCACTCCAACGTGAGGTGGAATTCCGAAGCCGGCTACCAAAACTAGCCCCTTATCGTCAACGCTGAACTCCTTGACAACGCCGCGATAGGTACACACGTTGTCCTCGAGTATGTTATATATCTGCTGCAGTTTCTGTGCTCGCTTTTGTACATATCCTTGCCGAAGGAAGTCACTATCGATTGATACGAACATAACTGACGCTCGACGAAGTTCTCCGAGCATACCAACCACTTCGATGTCGGCAGCCTCGACTATAGGGGAAGGTACATACCGCTTTAGAAGAGGGTTCTTGCTAGCGTCACAAGTACCCCTTTCCCAGGGATCCATTTCTTTTTGCCTGTCTAGCGGGAGCGGAATGTCCTCAAGATGGCGAAAGGAGGAAGCACTCTTTTCTCTTGTCTTCACGGTCAAAAAGTTTTCTTCGTTGGCCTTCTTTTCTATGACCCACACACCTTCCCTCTTTGCCAACAACTCGGAGGTGTGCTTGCTACACACAACCTCTCCCCGTTCTGCCAGCACTAGGGCAGTGGCAACCTCATCAAAGGCATCGCCCATGCAAACGCACTGGTAGTCACCATGACCACCAACATGGTATGCATTTAGCTTTCCAGACGACACCCCAATGTGCAAGACGAGTTTTCTACCGATCTTTTCCGTCATAACGGGAGAGTCTAGTAGGGAAAGCGCCTCAAATGCACAGCGAAGGCACTGGTTTGAAAGTTCCTCCTCGGACACTTTCTGGTTAATGCCGCCGTGGAAGACACAGATAACGGCATCGCCAGCGACCCGAAGAACGTCACCGCCGAAATTTTCCACCACATGGATGATTCCACCCATGACAGCCTCTAAGACATCACGAACACGCTCGCCTCCGTGGCCAGCGATGTCTGCCATATTGTTGTACGTATAAAGAGCCGTGGCATAGCTCGCCGCACTTTTCGTTCATCAAAATGTCACATGAAATGAAATGCGAAGGAACGGAAAAATAGGACAAAGTTAGGACAATTATCTTTTCAAGGCCGGCCCGCCGGGCCGGCCTAGAATGACTGTTCAATCAATCAAAAATCAATCAATTCGTGGAATATTTGTTCAAAGAATCCCAAGACACAGACTCACCTCACTGCCGACTTAGTACTACTCGCCCTGTCAATAGTATCTCCAGTGTTTGCCCTTGACAATGTCTTCTTCTTGACCATCTGGTCTCTCTGCAGTTTTTTTCTCTCCTCCTCCTCCTCCTCCTCCTCCTCCTCCTCCTCCTCCTCCTTCTTCACTTCGTCCTTCTTGTCAACTGCCCCCTTGCTAAATTCTTCGCACATGCGTGTGAACCCACTGACGTCAACGATCATTGCAGCGCCATCAAAGGTTCGCACCTTTGCATCGGCGTCGCCTACACTGTTGTCATCGGTGTCTGCATACGTTCGAACATGCTCGAGAACCATGGTGCTGCAGAACTTAGCCATCGTATGAAGCTCCTCAAGAGTGTGCTTAGTGCTAGCAACAGCGCCACTTTTCCCCTGCGACGAAGTGAGAGTAGAGTCTTCATCACCAAACGAAGAATGTCTGTTCATTGCCGAAGAAAACGGCTTTCCACCCCTACCTCCCATTTTCTGGGGGGAATTGAGAATTTCATCACTCCCTATCTGGAAGCAGGTAGAGACAGAAAGATCCGTTGAAGCGGAGAATGGGTTCGGTTGAATTGCGAGGGAAGAAGAGGTCAAACGTGCACCGGGAGAGGACGGGGCGGCGGATGACTGAACGCGGTCCCTTTGTATAGATGTTGTACAATTCCTGTTGGTCCAGGATTGGAGATCAGAACGTTTCATTCCTAATCCCCGCGGCCCCTCACGGCCGAGCGCCTCTTGGTTGAGCTTGTCTAATTCAAACTTTGCGCTGTCTCCTCGAGAGGATCTCATCAGCCCGGGACCAGCCAGGGAGGAAGCTGTTAAGGCAGTTGGTTGCGTAGCAGGAACAGGGGGAGAGTCATAAGATGCTGATTTAGGGCGAGTGGGGGAAAGTGACCGCCCCTTTAAACGATTCATCACCACCGAGTGTTATTGTTGATGGCACGCAGGGTCCACAATAGTGCAGGGGTCACGGGGTGGCTTTATCGGTACAATCAGAGTTTAGATGTCCTTTCTCTTGAGGATCGTAACAAGTGTTTTGGCGACAGTGATCCACTGGGTATGCTTTCTAGGGCGTGACCTCCGCAATTGCAGACGACTGCCTTGCCAATGCGGCTGTGTTTTTGCTAGAACAACACCAGAAGCTTTCCCTCGGCGACAACTTTCTTCTTCTTAATTTTTCGTCCACACTCCATCTTCCCTGGCAAAAAAATATCCTTTAAAGAATAAAAGAGTGAAAAAGGCGGTCTAATTGGACAGAAACGGCAACAATCAATCTGCCACCGACTAAAATCTGTTAAGTGGACTTGTTAACTGACACTCCTGCCGACCAACTGTTCACGGGCAGCCCCCCTCCCCTCTTGACCTACTCCTCTCCCCGGTCATAATGTTCACGGGGAAGTTCAACGAGGGGCCCATCAAGTCCCGTCTCCACAAGACGCCATGTTGCCCTCTACCGTTGTGCCTCCCAATGAATACACTCCTGTCTCCCCTCCGCAGGTCTGTGTCCAAGAAGAAGCGAAGATTTAAGCAAGATGGGTTTGACCTGGATCTCACATACGTCACCGATAGAATAATTGTGCATGGATTTCCTGCAGTCGGTGTAGAACATTTATATCGAAACCCGCGGAACGAAGTGAGAAGGTTCTTGGAAAAGAAACATGCAGGGCATTACAAAGTTTTCAATTTCTGCTGTGAGCCTGGTCGTGGATACCCGGCATCATTCTTTGATGGGAGAGTCGAACGGTATCCATTTAGAGATCACGGTGTCCCACCTCTTGACACGATGAGTCAATTTTGTAACTCTGCCAAGGCCTGGCTTGATGCTGATCCGAAAAATGTTGTCAGGTGAGTGAGTGAATGAACGAGCAAATGAATGAATGCAGAAAGGATTCTCCCTCTTGGTGTCATTTACTAACAGACAACAACAACAACAACAACAACAACAACAACAACAACAACAACAACAACAACACCCGAATAAACTAACGCCGGATGAACCTGCTCATTTGAAATCGCTCTATTATTTGCAGCCTCCACTGCAAAGCCGGGAAAGGAAGAGCTGGAATAATGTGCTGCTGCCTTCTGGTGAGAACCGGGTTCAGGCAGACAGCACTGGAGGCGATGGATTACTATGACAAGACGAGGGTGGTGAACAATAGAGGTTTGACTGTAACGAGTCAACGGAAATTTGTCCTTCTCTACGAACGTTTATGGCGTGATGTGTGGGAATTACCCCGGTCGATGGACATAGGAAAGAGCCCAACAGAGGACAAACCAGAGGAGCGGTATCCAATACCGAAGAAGGGGCCGATGGATGTAACGAGTTGCATGATCATCGATTTACCTCCGTGTTTTGCGAAGGACGAGAAGATGTCCTATCAATTTAAGATCATACTCGGGACGACTTCCAAGCATTTTGACTTCTCTGTAGCGGGAGTGAGCGACATTGGGGATAAAGATAAAGTATTCTTCTTGAGGGCGAATATTAGTGACAATTTTGCGGTTCAATTATGGGGAATAAAATCAGGAGGATTGTTCGGAGGGAAGAAAAAGAAAAAGCTTGCGGAGATGTGGTGCAATGTGAATTGGCTGAATTACAGTGAATCGCAGGTGAGTGAGGGAGTGAGGGAGGTGTTCATTCGAGGCGGCGAGGCGGAAGTAACGGATTTTCTACTGACCCTTGATGTTATTGCCTTGCCTTGTTGTAGACCTACTTCGACTTCCCGGTGGCCGAGTTGAATATCAAGAAAAAACTCCGAAAGAAAGTAGGCAACTCGAAGTTCACTATTAGGATTGGTTTTGGTGATTATCAGCAAAATGTTAGCAGAGAGAGTGCTCTGAGCATTTCTGGTCACGCCATGCTGGGAAAGGCTGGTGCGGATGACGGAGATCTTGAAATGCAGCCGATAGTACCTCGATTAGACCAGTCGTTTTCAGTGCAGCTCTGACAAGGGGGGCAATGTTGGCCGTGATGACGATGATGAGTACCGTACCATCTGTCTGTTTTTGTAAATTGTCTATAAAACAACATTGGTTGCTTGCTATGCGCGTCGTTATGCGTCGATATTTTTATGTTTCATTTGCAGTGACGCTCTTCTTTCAAACTTCTCCTTCTTATCGCTATTTTTTACGCACTGCCAAACTCGTTCATCCAATTCTCATACTTCTCTAAATCACCCTCACCAACAGATCTTCCAACTTTCTTCACTGCCTGATTGAAATCGTCCATAGATACCTCGCCACCCATCTCGCTCTTATTCTCTTCCAGGAAGCGTTGCATGTCTGGGCCACGGATCCCCTTTGCCCTTGCCGCTTCCATTAGCCGGCGCACTGACATCATTGCCGCATCCCGTGCAACATTAGCAATGTCGGCTCCCGAGTACCCCTCGGTTTGTGCTGCTAGTAAGTCCGCGTCGACATCATCGCTCAGCTCGACACCCTTCATGTTGAGATTGAACAAGATTCGCCTGCCGTTTTTCGACGGAAGGGGAATGTAAACTCGTTTTTCTAGGCGCCTGCGAAGAGCCTCATCCAAGTCCCAGGGGGTGTTGGTAGCGGCAAGAACAATGACACTTTTGCTCTTTTTCTCCTCGCCATCATCTTGACCATCCTCCTCATCCTTCCCCTTGCTGGCAGCAACTCCATCCATCTGAACCATCAATTCTGTCTTCACCCTCCGACTCGCCTCATGTTCGTTGCTGGCTCCCCTACTTCCTGCTATTGAGTCTATTTCGTCGAAGAATATTGTCGCAGGGGCATTGTAGCGAGCCATCTCAAACAAAATTCGCACCATTTTTTCACTCTCTCCACGGTATTTGCTGGAGAGGGTCGACGCCGAAACATTAAAAAATGTCGTCCGACACTCCGTTGCAACGGCTTTTGCGAGCATAGTTTTACCGGTGCCAGGAGGACCGAACATGAGCACTCCCTTCCATGGCCGTCGAATTCCCTGGAAATAATCGGGCATCCACAGTGGAAGAACGACAGCTTCTTGGAGAAGCTGTTTTGCGCTCGTGAGATCAGCAATCGAGTCCCAAGACACATCGACATCAGTCTCAACAATATCTCGCTCGACACCTTCGATGAGTTCAACGTCTGCCCAGCCTTCTTCCCTTGCTTTATCACTGTATTTTTGCTTCTCCGAGCCCATTTTATCAATATCATCGTAGCCAGGACCTCTATTGCGATCTTTTGAATTCGACCGTGAGCCACCATTCTGTCGCCCTCGGTTGTTGTTATTGTTGTTGTTGTTGTTGTTGTTTTTGTTGTTGCCGTTTCTATTGTTTGGTAATGGGTGCTTAGGACGGGCAGGATTTGCTCGCTCATTGCTCCGAGAGCGACGAGGGTTGTTGTGGTTATTGTTGTTATTGTTGTTATTGTTGTTGTTGTTATTGTTGTTGTTGTTATTGTTGCTGCTGCCACCAACGTTTCGACGAGGCTGGTCTTTGTTGGGAAATGAGGGACGTCGGAAGCCGTTCTGACTACTGTTGGTCCCAGCTTCACTCTTGCCTCCACGTGCCCAAGGAGGAAGTCCTCCTCGCTGATTATTGTTGCTTTCATTATTTGCACTGCGAGGGTTTTTGGAAGGGTCCGGGGTAGGGGGCGCCCACACATCGGGGTCGCGGTAGATTCTCGAGTCCTCATTCTTCGCTTCCTCACTCTTTTTACCCAACCAAAAAACATTGCTGTCATTAGCATCACCTTTCGACTCCTCCCGCCCGCTAATAACACCACCACAGACTCCAGGTGCCCCCCACCCAGCAGGATCCACCTCATCACGCAGGTCGTTCAAAAGAGAAATCTCGGATTCGATTTCTTTCGCCAAGCCCTTCCACTTGCTAATCCGCTTGTTGACCTTCTTTTTGCTGCTTGGGTTCCTTTGGATTTCCCGCTCAAGTGATATAATCATCGATACAATTACATCCTTTGTCACAGCGATTTCTTTGAGCGCCGTTTGATAGTTTCCGAGACGACCATTCTTGCGAGATCGAGATATTGATGACTTGAGTGTATCAAGGGTTGCGCCCGAGATCACCTTGGGGGGAGGAGTGTAATCTTGGGGGGGCATTCGAAATAAAATAAAGGTTGTAGTGGCGACAGTAAGTTCTTATTTGTCTGTTGAATAGATGAAAAAATAAGAGCCACGTAAAAGAGTAGTCCAAATCCCAGATAAAAAGTCAGATGGAAAATCAAATAAAAATCCGAAAAAATTTGTCGAGATTGCATTTGATTGAGCACAACTGATTCGGCCTTCTCGCAAATTGAACCACAGTCATGAGACTATGCACAGCATTGCTAAGCCTTTGGGCGACAGTTAACTCAGAAAACCTAAACGGGAAGGAGTATTTATTGAGCTCCAACTCCGGGGATGTCCTGACTAACTACAACACAGATTTCGCTAGTAAAGGCTATGAATACTTCGATGTTTATACCCCTGATATTACAAGTCAGTACAGCCAAACGTTCTGGACCATGCTGCCGGACGTTGATTTGCCTGCAGATATTGTGAGTCGCTTCGCCAATAGCACTATGGCTATTGTAGGCTATGAGGCAGACCAAGTAGTAGTGGGCAAGGACGGGGAGCCAGACGTCTCTGTACCTATAACACACGCGTATAACCACCATTACGGCGCCTTTATTAATGGGGAGGACAGCAAGAAAATTCTAAAGAAGTGTGACTCTCGGGATCACATGTTCAACATGCGAGGGGACGGTTGGTGTCCTACTTTCACCCGCTTTGGTGATGATGAAAGTCGCAGCTTCGGCAAGGAGGAAAATGGTGTCTACCATCAGCCAATTCCTGACTCCCAGTGGTTTTCGGAGGGAAATGGCGGCGAGTTTCGAAAGAGTTGGCACGGCTATCCAGCCGGAACGGCCCAGCTGGTAAAGAAACCAAGAACGTTTGCCTGCGTTCCAATGCAAATCGATACGTGGAACCGAGACTACGATGATGACCTGTTCCATGTAGGCCCCTTACCGGCTAGACACAGCGGTCCTCAGAATATAGAAGATCTTCAGACTTCCCCCCTCACTGAGTGTCCATGTACCACAAGGTTGTTCAAGCAGGTGAACCGCACTTACACAACCATCCTCTCCGACTCATGCAACGCCGAGAAGATGGACGGAATCGACGGAGCTTATCTGTACGACGCTGATGAATGCTTTACCGCAGTGCGCAACTTGGGCGTAGGCGAAGTTGGCAGCACCAACATTGAGGATGATGAATCAAAACCTCGCGGGTGTTACTACCGCATTTCTTCCGAGGAGGAGGACTCTAGGATGGTGGAAGTTACGTTCAACTCTGCAGAAAGTGGCGCCAGCTGCGGGGACAAGAACGTCGAATCGGCAAGTGGAAGCATCGCCTCCGAATTAACTGGTGTCAGTCTCGATGTCGAGCTAGATGTCGTCAATGACCAGGCCACAATAACCATGACTGGACCCGCCGATAGGTGGTTCGCTGTTGCGTTCAGTGCTCATAGCATGGGAGACGAGCCTTACGCCATCATTGTTCACAAAGAAGACGACGATGACGACTACGTCGTGATGGAGAACAAGCTAGCAAATCACGCTCCCGGCACCACACTCGATGGTGTTGTGAAAGTCACGAGCATGGACGTGACGGAGAATGTAAGGACGGTGGTGATGACGCGTCCAATGAAGTCGCTACCTAATGATGATTACTACGCCTTCCACGTAGAGGGCGAGACTAGCGTACCGCTGCTGACAGCAATTGGTGAAAGCGGAGTTTTTGCCCACCATAAGCAACACTCTCAGATGACCATCTCCTTCGGCGCAAAAGATGTGCATGTTTGCATTTGCAGTGCCGGTACCTTAGGCGCAATTTGCGGCCACGCCGATGAGGATGGCACGCCAAACCCCGACACATGTAACGACTTCCCGACGGGCGGAGTTGGGGGTGAAGACGCAGAGCCAGTGAATGGTGTTGGAAATTCACTTTGTCCCGATCAACCGACCAGCGATCTCATGGCGACGGACAACCCCACGTGCTCAGTGGAGACGTACTTGGGGGGACTGAGGTGCTGCACTCACCGCAACTTTTTGATTGACGCAGATCAGGAGGATAAGTGGCCCGACCAGACGCTCACTTACTCTCTAAAATTCCGCTACTGGTTCGAAGAATACGTGGAGGCCACAGAGGAGGCACCTGCCAGTCACTTTGATTTGCCCAGGTTGTATTGGCAAACGGAGAGGTAAGGGTTAGGTTGTGTGTGTGTGTGTTTGTGTGGGGGGGGGGCCTGCGGGGGGGCGGCGGGGGGGGCCCAGCGACACCATGCGAGGGAGCCCTTCCAAGCCAGGCTGGGCGGCTGGGAGCGCATCCACGAGGCC
>Ga0115556_1001781_pt1 | contig 14693 bp, 14 predicted proteins | sample COGITO_mtgs_1104_5_FD_87282 | JGI IMG/M metagenome (GOLD analysis project Ga0115556, IMG submission 87282) | Pelagic marine microbial communities from North Sea - COGITO_mtgs_110414 | ecosystem: Environmental > Aquatic > Marine > Epipelagic | place: Germany:Helgoland, sampling site Kabeltonne... | reverse complement strand
TTTTCGTTTTCGTTTTTCCACGAATGAACAGGGCGGAGGTGCGTTGCGTTGGTTGCTGAAGCAAGTTGGCGAAGCAGCAAGTTGGCGAAGCAGCGAGTTGGCGAAGCAGCAAGTTGGCGAAGCAGCAAGTTGGCGAAGCAATTTGACACAAAGAAGAATGTCTGGTCAATTAAGCTGTTGCTTCAATCGGAACAGGCGACAGCTCGGAGAGAACTGCGGGGCCCACCTCCTCCCCCCGGCCAAGGGTGCGGTAGAAGATGAGCGACCATCGCTCGCCCTCATACGGCGCCACCCAGTGCGGGTACCTTCCGTCAACCTTTCCCAGCCTGCCCACGGTGTCGACCTCCACCGTTACGCGCGCGCTCGCCTCCACCACGATGCCCCCCGTGCCGGGCTCCGGGCCGACGGAGAGCCCGTAAAAGGGGCCGACATTCTGCTTGTCGATGTGCGGCGAGCCCTTGAAGTTGTGCGTGCACGCGACGGCCGTGCAGCGCCGCGCGAAGTCGGCGTCCACGCTGGACAACGCGGACATGGCAGCGTCCCACAGCGGCCGGTGGGCCCTCAGCTTCGAAGCGGCCTGACTCGCCTTCTTGGAGCCGGGACAGTGCTCGAAAACGACGGGGCTCGTGAGGATCATGTAGTGCTCGGCGTTCACCGAGGTCCGCTCGAGGTTGCCCCTTTGGAAGGAGGCGGACCACTGGAGGAGCGCGGCCTCGGCGGCGGCGAGCACGGCCGGCTCGAGTCTCGTGCCCTTAGCGCGAAGCAAAGCGCGCGGCTGCTCTCGGGAGTAGAAGCGAAGCAGCTCCTCCATGACCTTCGGCCGGCCCACGGACTCGGGGAGGACGTCGCCGCCAAAGTCGCAGGCGATGCGCCTGCGGAGCGCGGAAGTCGGCCAGGGCTCGATCTGGGAACGGAGCAGTTTCGGATCCCGGTCCGCGGCACAGGCGCCCACGTACGACCCGGGGGGCGGCGGGAAGGAGATGGAGAGCAGGAGGGTCAAGAGGGAGGGGAGGGCGGAGCGGATCTTGGGGATGAGCGACGAGTTGCCGCATTTTTGGTTGCATGTCAGGTCGAGGGAAGTGAGGGAGAGGAGGGAGAGCGTTTCCAGGTTTAGGGAAGGGCCCGGCCGCAGCATGTTGTGCGATGCGGTGAGGGTCTCGAGGGAGGGGACGGAGGAGAGCGAGGAGGGTAGCGTGCGGAGCCAGTTCCGTGAGATATCGAGGGAGACGAGGGAGGGGAGGGAGAGAGTGGGGAGTGCTGCGAGAGGCGAGAGGCGAGAGTGAGTAGGGGAGCACAGAGAGTGAGTAGGGGAGCACAGAGAGTGAGTAGGGGAGCACAGTCGCCAATGCAGCGCACTAATAGGCTCAAACTCACTGGATAGCTCGTTACGGGAAAGGTCCAGGGAGGTGAGGTTGGAGGCTAAAGGTTGGGGGGGGAGGAGGGAACGGGAGAGGGCACTGAGAGATGAGGAGGAAAGCGAGAAGTGTCGAGGGTCAGGGTTGGGGGGGGGCGGGGGGGACGAGAGGAGAGACCCGTGGTTGTCAGTCAACGGGACGACGCGGTGCAGAAGCCCGCAGCCGCTCATTCGGAGCCGCCTCTCCACCGACTCGAGGGCCAGGGTGGTCGGGTCGTCGTCAGAAGCCAATGGGGCGCCGCCGGCGGGACGGTGAGTGTGCAGGGACGTAGGCGCCTCACCAGCCAGCGCCCGACGGGCTCGAGCCGCCTTGCCCCCGGAGGGCTGGGAGAGGGGGAGGGTTTGGGCGGGAGCGGACTCGGACACGGACGCAGACGGGGCGTGGTTCAGCATCGCCAGGTGCTGCTGCAGTAAAATAGACTTCCGCATCTCCAGCTGGGCCTTTTTCTCGGCCTTACGAGCAGCCTTTTTCATCGCCTTCTTGCTGAGGGGAGGGGAGGGTGACCCATGTTGGGACCCATGTTGGGACCCATGTTGGGACCCATCCTGGGACCCATCCTGGGACCCATCCTGGGAGGGCTGGGACGCAATGGTAGGGCGTGGGTGTGAGAGAGGAAGGGGGGAAAATAGTTGTGGTTTCCTTTTCAATTCTTAATTCTTAATTCTCTCTTTTTTGACTTTGAGAGAATGAAACTGGAATCACTTAATTACTATCAACGTATGCATCATAACATTATAATTGGGCAAACACTAGTCCGGGAATATTGTCTTGCCGGTTGGTTCCGTTAAAAACCCTTACCGAAGTTCGGGAAAAGTTTTATTCAACTCCTATTTCCCCATTTTGACAACATCAACGCCATGGATCTGGATGCAAGCTCTCCAATGTCATCGCTCAATACATCTCCTACGTCGTCAACACCCACAAACAGCGACCCTACCTCTCCGAAAGAGAGCGAAACCCTGCGCATCATTGTTGGCTCGAAGGAATTTGAAGTTTTCCCGAATGCCTTTGCTAAGTACCCCAACGGCCTGCTTGCTCGCATTTTCGCTCCTGCAAAAACGAAGCTCCTTAAATCCACTAAATTGAACCTCGAACGTGATTCGGAGCTGTTCCAGCATATCTTAGATTTTTACAATAGTGGCAATTTCTCCACTGACCCGTCTCTGCAGCCTGGAAGATTAGAGGAGGAAGCCAAATTCTACGGAATCTATGAACACATGTTTCCGCCGCTTATCTCTCGGCCTGTAAAGCAGAAGAAAGCCAGCACTAACACTGATAACAGCAACCACCATGCGGCAAAATTGAAGAAAAAAAACTCCCCATCAAAACGAGAGTCACTACGAATGAACATGTTCAAGGGTAAGCTGGAGAACAAGCAGCAGCAAAGTGAATACGAGGAGAGGAAGCGACGCCAAGAGGAGCAGGAGATGGAGAGAGAGAAGGTAAAAGTAAAGGCGATGGTGGCGGCGGTGTCGGCTGACGAGGAGGAAGTAGAGGAGAAACCGAGGCGAGAGCCAAATCCGTCCCCTCCCCCCTCCCCACCACCCTCTCCAGACATACCGGATCGACCTGAACATACTCGCCGTAAAGATAGCGATGCAAATGATCGTGTGAATGCGAATGATGAGACTGGGCCTAATAAGCAGGCTGCTGCTGATGCGAAAGCTAGGGAAGAGAGGGTCAAGGAGCTCGACAAAAAGAAGCATCTTCTCGTCCACGATCATCACGATAAGAACCACCATGTCCACAAACAGCCCCATCGACCGACGCAGCCCAACCCTCACACTTCTTCGACCCCCCCCTCTCTCTCTACGGCAACACTCCCTCTGACTTCAACGGTCAGGACCGGCAACACAGTTCCCGACCAATATAACATTGGCAACTTCTTCTTTGCAAAGCCCTTGCCTGTAGACCTAACCCCCAAGTCGAAACCTTTCACAATTACCATCAGAGAGAATGAAAGCCTCGTAATTGACTCAATTTTAGGAATTGGAAAGCTACTTATGAGCGTCGGAGACACTGTGAAGAGCGTGGTCGTTGTACAGCGCTCAGTCCTTTACGATTCTTCCTCCCTCTTCCACACAAAAAACCAACTCAGTATGTTAGACCGACCCCCTTATCCTGGCGGCTATCTTTACGAATTCTTGGTCGAAGGTGCTGTTAACTCTTGTTTACGAATAAACTTCAGGCACCAGTTCGAGTTCGAAGAACGTGATTTAATTCCAGGGGGGTCCCCAAGCGCTAGGCTCAGGGTTGGGGGTGCAGGTTTCCAGCAGCAATTTCCACAACTCCCCAGCACAATACACACCGCACAAGCAGAATTTTATGACAGTGGTAGCCAGCCATCCCAGCAGCATCAACACCACCACCAGCAGCAATACCATCCATACCAGCAGCAGCAATACCAGCAGCAGCAATACCACCACCAGCAGCAGCAGCAGCAATTCTCTCAGCAGAACCCTTATGCACAACAGCAGCAGCAGCAGCAGCAGCAGCAGCAGCAGCAGCAACAACAGCAGCAGCAGCAGCAGCAACAACAGCAGCAACAACAACATCATCAATTCTTCAATAACCAGCCACAGGGCTTTCCGCACATCCAGCACTAAGTGATAGTAAATATGAGCAGATGCAACAGATAGTTTTAGCTTGAAATTCGCCAATATTTGACCCAAAAAAGGGTCCGAACACATCATATTATTATCATGCCAAACTTCTTCTCACTTCATAATAATCTATCTACCAATTGTGGTCTCCGTTCAAGAGGGTCACGTCTCTCATCCTTCTGTAGCCACTTGAAGCTCTGTTTTTTTCTGCTCCTCGAGAATCAAAAACGCATCATTCTCTAGGTTGCTCTCCGCTATGCTGACAGCAAATGTTCGCATTGTAATGAGGAGCGAATAACCGATGAACGAAAGAGCAAATATTGCGTAAAAAATTGTCCCGACGTCCATCACTTTGGGGAGGTTCCCAAAATCAATGCAAAAATCCTGTTCAGCTGGGGATTCGGGGGGGGGGAGGTTCCCAAAATCAATGCAAAAATCCTGTTCAGCTGGGAAAAGGCTTCGATTCCCGAGCCCGTGCCGAGCATGCATTTTTTGTTGTTGTTGTTTGTTTTTAACCAGGACACAGTCCTACGAGTTGAACAGGGAAAAAGGGCAGTAGCATGCTGCTGCCTACACACTGGTTCAGATACATACAAACCTATCTAAATTTATTGTTGCTGATCTCGAGATCTCCACTGGCATGTACGGCGGAAACACAACATGGATGTGAGAGAGATCACTGCATTGTTCCGACTCCAATTGGCGACATCCGCGTGCAAGCGCTGTCGCCGACGCTCGTGCGCGTCGAGCCGAAAGGGCCGATTGGCTTCGAAGACCGTACCACGTTCATGGTGACAAATAGAACAACAAACAGTGAAACAAAGATAACTGTGGAAGATGGACTGACAGTGACTACACCGCACTTCTCCGTCATCCTCCAGGGAAGATGGCTTGACCAAGGTCCGAGTTGTAGTGACCCTCAACTGGTTGCCCAAGTCTTGGGAGGTGTGCCGAGCTTCAGCTACCGAGACTCGCTCGGGGCCACGGTGACGGACCTGGAGGCTTGCTGCGCCCTTTGCGAAGCCGACGAAGACTGCTTCTTTTGGCTTTACGACGATGCATCACCGGTGAACACCACGAATTGTTACCCGCTACATTCATACAGGTCTCTGACGGAGGGAAAGGAGGGAAAGCAGGGAAAGCAGGGTTATTTTAATGGCAAGCAGGGTAAGCAGGGTAATCAGGGTAAGCAGGGTAAGCTTTTTGGATATGCGGAACGTTCGCGTTATCCTCGGCCTGCCTTTCTCGTAACATCAGGCGGCGATCCATTTTCGGGCGGCAAGGTCCTCTACAATGCCTCGGCCGACCCGAACCCCTCTCCGCACCTGCTCCTCTGGCCGGGTCCGGCGTCCGGACAAGAGGCCTACGCTCTCGTTGATCGCCCCAGGTTCCACGTGCCGCCATGGGGACCCGCGCCGCCGACGGAAACGGTCGATCCGGCGCTAGTGGAGACGAATGGATATGACTTCCGCAATGGTGTCAATGGGGATACTTACGTGTTCCTTCTCCACCCGGAGGAGGGCTCCCCGGAGGAGGGCTCCCCTGAAGCTCCCCTAGAGGGAACACAGAACAAAGGGTGGGACTCCTCTCGTTTGGAATTTTTATCTCTCTGTGGAAGGACACCACGGTTACCCGACTACGCTCTCGGCACTTGGTTCACCCGATGGCACCCATACGACGAGTCCCTTGCGTCGTGGGAGGTGGACCGATGGACTGAAGGCGATCTTCCGCTGGACGTCTGGGGCCTCGATTTGAACTGGCGTGACGCGGAGGGAGATCATGAGCACTATTACACCTACCCGAACGAGACGGCATTCGCGAATTTGACTGAGTGGTTCGAGCATCTTCACGACAAAGGACTGCGAACATATCTGTCCGATCACCCGTACCCGGTCGCTGGGCGAGGCGATGGTGGACTTCAGACCTCGCCTGAGGAAGTTGCTTTCCGGTGGGGTGGACTCAAAAGTTACCTGGACAAGGGGAACGACTTTTGGTGGTTCGACTCGAATTGGGTGTTCTCTATCCCTCCGCCAATGACAAACAAAACACACGGCTCCTCTTTTGAGGGTCTCACGACAGTTTCCTGGGGGGCGCACGTCTACTGGGAGTCGATGCGCGAGTACCTGGCGCGGGCGCTAGAACGAGAGGACCAATCGTCGGACCAATCGTCGGACCAATCGTCGGACCAATCGTCGGACCAATCGTCGGACCAATCGTCGGGACCAATCATTTTAACAAAGTCGTTTGTCATGGATCCCCAGGAGAAGTGGTACGACATCTCTGGTCTTGCTGAGTCCCCAGCTCATCACCGTTACCCCGTTTGGTGGACCGGCGACTGGGTTGACCTCTCGGTTTCTGTCGCAACGCTCGTCGACGCTGGCGTCCACGCGTTGAAGCCCTTTGTGCACTCGGACTGCGGCGGGAACAATGGACGTCACAAAACTGACCACGCGCTCCCAGGCGCTTCCCGCGACATGGTGAGGTGGGCGGCGCATTGCGCCTTTGGAGCGGTGACACGATTCCACGGGGACGACCACCGGCCCTTCTCTTACGACGAGCACACGGAAACAGCGATTCGCGGCTATCTCCAAACGAGGTACCGACTCCTCCCCTCCCTCCTCGCGGCCGCGCGGACCGCCGGCTCCACTGGCCATCCTCTCGCCGCGCGCGGCGACCTACTCTGGCCAGAGCACTCGCCGGAGAGCGAGCGCAACGACCAGTATATCTTTCTCGACGACCTCCTCGTCGCGCCTCTGCCGACTCTTTGCCCGGAGCGCTCCCCGGACGACTGCATGGGCACCACCGCGGGTGCCGCAAATTACTCGACGAGGGCGGTCTGGCTGCCGCCGGGGGAGTGGGAAGACGCCTGGAGTGGCGAGATTGAGACGGGGCCTCGCCTGGTCGACGTGACAGCGCGCTACGATCGCATGCCGCTCTGGATCCGCCGCGACGGGGGCCTTTTCGTTATTGCAGATGAGGGAGATAAAGATCCGGCCCTCCGCGTTGCCGAGCAAGACTGGAATACTTTGACGGTTGAGGCGTTCCCAGCGCAGGCATCCACGCAGACGAAGACGCACACGAAGACGCACAGACAAATCTATGAGCGAGGCAGCTCGGATAACCGTACCGACCTGACGCTCTCTCGACGCGATGGCACCGTGCGGCTCTCGATCTCGGGTGGGGGGGGTTGCCCGCGGGCTTGGGTCGCGAGGTTGCACCTGCGGCCCGGGGAGAGCGTTGTGTCGGCGGCGGTTGACGGCAAGGCGGCGGCGGTCGAGCATTTGGAGCCGGAAAAACCAACAACAGACGACGACGCCTTCCCTCTTAGGGGCGCTGGGACACATCCGCCGCCAAACGCTGGGCCAGTGGCAGAGATCCGCATCGACGCTGGCGTGAGTAAGACATGCGTCCTCGAGGCTCGCATGTCCGGGAGCTGACGGTAGGAAAGGAGCTGACGGTTAGGAAAGTAGAAGTAGACGAAGGAAAAACAACAGAATGATTTTGCCAGCCGCCAGCCCGTTTTTGTCGTTGGCGCTCTAGTATTTTTTCGCTGAAACGTTCCTCTCTTTGCTTGCAATTGTTTACATGCTATTCAACATTAAAAAAAACATTGGCTGTACAGTTTTAGCGCCACTGGCCACTTGAATTGGCATTCTTCCGAGCTTGTTCGATAGACTGCCGGCGATTGTTCGGATTCGGTATGTTCTCTATTTCGCCGAGACCAACCTGATTGCTGCTGACATTGAAGCTCCCCCGCTGCTGCATGTTTGTTTTCCCCGCTCCGTAAGCTGATCGGTCATATTTTTGCCTCCTTGTATTGTGCGGCACAATCTGCTTCTGCCTGAATTCCTGCTGCTTCAGTTCAATTCTTTGTCGGTCATGTTTCTGGTGGACCTGGTAACCCTCCATTTGGTTGCTTCTGGCATAATCCTCCTGCATTTTAGCATACGAAGCAGATCCACCTACTTGTTTCTGGAGGCCCGCGGTTCTGGTGCTCATGGGTACTCCACTCTTCATTTTGGTGAAGTTCTTTGCCAGCTGTCCTCCCTTGGTCGAGTGAACAGCGGAGTCTGGTATAAACTCATCTGCGTATCGCTTTGAGCTCTTTCTCTTGGCTAGACCAAGGCTCTGGCGAACACTGTCTGGGAGAGCGCTTTTGGGACATTTAGGCCGAGGAATTCGCGTATCTAGATCAGATCCCCAACTGCACTGGAGACCAGAGGCAGAGGAACCGTAACTGCGCATATTTTCTCAATATCAACTGAACTCTTTTGAAACAAATTTTTAAAGGCAATTGGAAGGGTTCAGGTGGAATTATCGGCTCAACTTTTATTCTCCAACGAAGGAAAAAAAAACTTGGTCTCGGAGAGAATGATGAATTACAATTAGTTAATGAAAATGTTGAGATATGAGGATTTTCCACTGCCGATTCTAACGTCTCTTCATCGGGTTTCACGGTTTCACGTTTCACAAGAAGCATGAACTCCCAGATTTAAAAATGCAACAGAATCGGGAATTTAGAAGACTAGATAGAAAAAAAACCCAATTTCCTATCAATGAATTCCTTCGAGGCATATAACTCTATTAAAAAGAGGCAGAGGGGTGCACAGGGGGAAGTGGGAGGTGGAGGGGAGGAGGCGGCGATAAAGAAGGAGATAAAGAAAGAGCCACAAGACGATGCGGACCGTAACGTCTCTGCAGGTGTAAGGGAAGACTACGACGAGGAAAACAAAAAAAAAGCACAGCAGACCGGTTTGAGGGCAGGGAAGCTGCTGGAGTTGTTTGAGGTGCAACTGGTTGTGGTGATAAGTATTTTTTTGGACCTTTTCACATCCACATCTTCCATTTTGCTTACGTACAACATAAAGAGCGAGTCAGGAAGCAGCGACACGGAGGATTACAAGTTAGCGATACTGAGAGTATTGGAGAGCTTGAGTAGCTTTGTTCTGATTTTCTTCCTGCTGGAAGTTGGTACCTTGATGGTTGTCTTCAAGGACAAATTTTTCATGCATGGAGGCTATCTCTTGGACGTCGCCGTCGTCGGTTTGTGCTCGGTGAATGAAATTTACAGCGGCGGAAAAGAAATACGGCTACTTGGTTTCCTACGGTTATGGCGGCTCGTTCGACTTGTAAATTCAATGCTGAATGTGGCTCGAAGTGAGCACAACGACACGAAGGCAATCCTAAAGCTGGCTCAGCAGAAGAATAAGGAGCTTCAAGTAGAAGCTGTACTTTTGCAAGACAGCTTACAGCGGTCGATCGAGGCCCGAAAATCGGTCGAGCTGATGTTGAAGGGATACAAGGACGAGGTGGAAACTTTGTCGGAAGGTGAGCAAACAAATGAAACAAAACATGCAGCTGACGGATGCAAGGTTATTTGAGGCAATATGCGACACGTTGATATCGGTTAAGGGAGCAGCCTTTTTGCGCTCGCAAAACACACTCGCCCTCGCAAACACATTCGCCCTCAACTTCTAATTGACTTCATCATTTTCCTTCCTACAGCTCTCAAGATTGCCGCCTTGGACGTCGCCGAGAGTGCCATGGACGAATTGGACGCGGAGGAAGAGGAGGGCTACGTTGATGAAGAGGGCGACGAGTTCTTTAACGAGGGAGACGAGGGCTTGCCGGAGCGAGAGACTTTCGTTGTGAGAGAAGACGGGAGCTTTGCTAAAAAATGACAATATTTGGTGCCCAGACGAGAACCAATTACCAATTATCCCTTTTATTATTTTTTTGTTAAGTAAAAATTCGACCTTGCTCTAGTGCCAATTCGTCAAAGTCAATTACTTTTGTGTCTTCGCTGCCGACACTTCTACATTCAATCAAACTGTCGTCGACAATGGTGTCGACTGCACCGCCACTGCCACCGGTGTGTGTGTTACTATTCCTTGTCATGCCTACGGGAGATATCCTCTGTCTAAAATTCCCCCTGCTCGCCGGCCTGCCCCCTCCCTCGCTTCTACTCGGCCTCATCCTCCGACCACCACCGGGAGTCTTATCCGAAGGCAGAGCTGAAAGAGGGCGATTGCCTTCATCGCTGCCCTCACCCTCTGGACTAGGTTCTCGCCGCCTTAGTGGAGGGGGGCTTGGGCTGGGGTTTATGATCGTGATGTGGTTACTCCTGTCACCTGGCGTCGCGGTGAGCGGCCTTTCAGTCATTTGCCACTCATCCGGAAACTGCGGCAAGGTTTCAAGGGAAAGAGGGGTCGTAGGTGGTGAGGATGCCGAGAGGGGAATCGATATTGGAACTGAAAATGGTGCAGAATTTTGGGGGAGGGAGGAATATGAAGATGAGCCGGATTCCGCCGAACCTTCGTCTAGTCCCGACACTGCCAAAGATAGCTTCTCTAAGGCAGAGCGGATATGAATGAATCCGAAGTCTATGGGTTTCACACCTGTGTCAGTAGTGTTCACCTCATTATTATACTCTGAATCTACTGACTCCGAGTGCGCCGACTCCGAGTGCGCCGACTCCGAGTGTTCCGACCCCGAGTCTGCCGACTCCGAGTGTGCCGACTCCGAATCTGCCGACTCCGAATCTGCCGACTCCGAGTGTGCCGACTCCGAGTGTGCCAAATTGGCGTCACCAGAGGTATTGTCAACTTCTTCCTCGACCAGCCTGGCAGGAAGCGGAGGGGGAGCCACAAATTGTTTCCACAATACCTTCCAGAATACCCCCTCACCAAAACCACCATATGTATCCTCAACTCGATCCAGTAGCTCCTTGCCGGCAGCGTTGTGGAGCGCAGAAAAAGGCAGAAGTATAGGCAATCTCGTGTTTTGGTGAGGTTGACGAAGGCAATTGTTCGTCCATTTCTTCTCATCAGTAGCAGGTGGAAGGTAATATATTCCTACAGGTTGCCCTGGTAGATCAGGGAACGATCGAATGATAGCGGAGGCGATACTTTGGGAGGTTTGTCCACGCAATTTAAGCTTCAATGTGTTGTGGTCTCCGTCATGCGGACCTGGTGACACGATTCTTATGTGCGAAGGACTCATAAAGTGCAGCACTTGATAGTAACAAGAGATGTAAAGCTGAAAGTACCAAGAGAATGCGCTAGGCCGCTGGTTTTTGATGAGGAAGCAGTGAAAATCTAGTCACACAACAACCCCAAAAGTTGGATATTAACAGTGGGAAAGGGAGTTCTTCCGGATTTTTAATTGTCTGTGCAGCTACGTTTGAACAAACGCAGCACTTTGAGCCGGTTTTACTCACAATACCTTCCGACAGTTTGGAAAGGAATTGTTCTGACGAAATGTTTAGCCGGATTGATTTAGTTAGTTAGAAGGAATGAAAAGTTGGAATTTCGATGTCAGTTTTCTCTCCATCTCTCATTGAGCCCAGAGAGAAGGGCTCCAAACCAAAGGAGAAGGTATATATTTACCGTCTGTGTCTCAATCACTTACCCATCGAGGGAGCAGGAGGTTCAGATGACAACCAGGTGTGCTATCAAGAAGAAAAACGAAAGGAATCCCAACCTGTACAGCCGAATCCAGCAGTTGTTATAGATAAAGTCCAACCAGACGATCCCTTTTTTGATGTCAAGTATAGTAGTGAGATTGGTGTTAGAGCTCCACCCGGTGACAAAGCTTCAGGAGATGTTGAAAGTTTCAAGCTGAAGTTTTGGAAGGCCGGCGAGGTGTTGCTAGAGAAACTGGTCGATCTTGAAGGCGGTACGAAAAGCGCGGGGGAAGTCGACAAAGCTGTGGTGGTGACATTGCCTGCTTTCACAGTGAGCTGCGATCGAACTATCCTTCCTGCAAAAACGCTGCGAAATTACCTTGAACAGGAGGCAGACAGGTGGAATCTACAGATAGTGACGAAGAGAATCTCACATAGTAAATTGGACAGGAACAAAAAGAAAAAGAAGAAAGCGACCGAGGAGAAGGCGAAAGGAGAGACAGGGGAAAATACCGGGGAGGGGAAATGCATCACCAGTGAAGGCAATTTGGGGGAGGCAGATGATGACTCGAGGAAACCGCCGCCAGCGCCAAAACCTCTATCACAACACCATCCTTCACCCCGGCTAAGGCTTAGTTCAATGAATAGTGTGAGGGCAGACAAAGATAGCGTATGGAGCTTTGACGAAAGGCCAACCGAAGTCGAAGTCAATGTACCACCAGGCAATAACAGTCCTGGGGGATTTATCAGAGCAGAGGGAGGTCGGCCCGGCGATAAAGTCAGAGAGAGCAGGAGTATGCGCCTGAGGAGGAAGTTGAACCCATTTGGAACTGCACTTAAGCCGGGAGAGAAGTCAGGGGAAACTTCACCTCCTACGGAAGAACCACTGACGTTATTGAATGGCGGGGGGTTCGAGTGGCTGGACGATGAGAGTCAGAGTATGCGCGTTGTCGTGGACGACCTTTATTACGGCGACGACGATGAAGACGACGACGACGATGACGACGACGACGACGACGACGACGACGTCGACAATGGGGATGATACCGACGACGGCGGCGGCGACGCCGGCGACGAGAGGGGTGAGAAACCCGGGAATAAAGACATCTGGCATTGCAACAAGGACCGGAGGTCGGAGACTATAACTGTCCTTCTACGGCTCCTCCCATCAAATTTGATGCCTCCTCCAAGAATCACCATTCGAATTCCATTCAGCGAGAAGAGCATTGACGCCTTTCAGAAACCGTTCACACAGTACTACATGTTTGTTCGCCAAAGCAGATTGTCATGGCGCGTCGTCAAACGGTTTAGCGAGTTCAGAAACCTGCAAAAAGCTCTTCTAGCGGAGAGTTCTTTACCACATACGTCTCCGTCGATATCAATCGACGCCAAAAACCTTCCCCCGCTTCCAGCAAAGAAGATACCGGGGAAGCGTTCGATGGAAATGGACATCGTGGAGCAGAGGAGGGAAGCTCTTGAGAGGTACATGCAAGCAATCGTCAAGGACCGGAATTGCCACTGCTCTGTCTCGTTATTGCGATTTTTGGGAATTTGCAGTGTGAGTAGAAACGCCGAGCTTAGCGAGCACGGGGGGGAATCGCAAGGGGGCAGTGGACGCCAAGTGATTCACATCAGCCAGGTTCGGTCTACGGTGAAATGGGGGGACATAATTCTCTTCAGGTGCGCAAATGCCGTGAGTGGGATGCAACGGGTAGTTACTGGGGCGGAATGGGATCACATTGGCATCGTTGTCAAGCGAAAGCATAGCCGCATTTTAGAACTACTCGAAAGCACAGGCGATGGGGTTTCGTGTTACCCATTGATTAGCCGTCTGAAAGCCTACGGAACTGAGTTCACGAATTACATCGCCATTCGATCACTGAATCACGTTCGGACATTTCAAGAGTACGAGAGGATGGTAGAATTTGTAGAGAAGGTGAACGGTAAGGCATACGGTTTTGACTTGAAAAAACTGTTTGGAGGACTCAGAATCAACAAGAGGAAGAAGGGTGGCGGGGTTGAGGGTGGTGCTGGTGAAGGCGGAGAGGAGGGCAGAGAAGAGGGCGGGGAAGACGGTGGCGAGGAAGAGGTAAAAAAAGAGAGCGGCAAAGATGGAAAGAAAGAGAATGGGGAAAATGGGGAGGAGGGGGCCGCCGAGAGCGGTCGAGATACAGGAGGGAGCTACCAGTCTCTCGCAAAAAGTACTGATTCTCCAAAGACACCGTCAAACAGTGAAAAGAAGCGACCAACTTCAGGTGGCAGTTCTACCGGTGCAATGGGGGGGATCGCGGGCGTGGGAACCCTCTTAAGCTCCTCCGCTGAAAGCGACAAGAAATATTTCTGCAGCGAACTTGTTGCTGTTGCCATGAAAGAAATGGGATTAATGCTCGAGCGACGGAATGAGAAATATTTTTGGGTGAGTTGGCTTTTTGGTTTTGGCGGTATTTTTTTCTGGTGTGTGTGTATAGACCCCAAACTTTGTAATCAAGTCTAACGCACACCTTTTTTCTTGTTTTTTTGACAGCCTGGCGAATTCAGCAAGGGAGGCGCGCTTGACAAGAGTCTAATTGAAGGGGCAAGCTACGGCGACGAGATTATCATCGACTGCCAAATGCTCGAAATTGGAGCTGCGAGAACAAACGATGAACGATAGTGAGAGAGAGGGACGGGTAACAGAGACGGGTAAAGAAGTAAAAAAAGTAGATTTTGTATTGTGCAGGAAAGGCAGGAAAGGCGCTCTTCCTTCGTTACCTCAGTTTTTCAATTTAGCTACAGTACCTTCTCTCGGTCGTTGCCGCTCGTGCCATTACTACCATTGCTCCCCCACGCCCTCATTGTTCTTCTTCCTCCCCCTACCACCTCGCTTCGGCTTGTCCATTCCAAAGCGCTCGATTCTGAAAGAGCTCAAATTGTAAGATGATTTCCCTTTGACAATAAGTTCTGAAATCGCTTCACCGCTTCCTGGAGCCCACAAAATTCTGCATTGTTTGCAAGAGAGAAGACACAGTTGCTTGTTTGTGAGTAAAAACTTGGTACGAGCAAACACATGGTCGTTGCCATCAACCAAGAACGAGCCAACAGCAACAAACGATCTCACACGATCTCACACGATCGAACGAGCCATAGAACGAGCCAACAACAACAAACGATCTCTCACGATCTCACACGATCGAACGAGCCATAGAACGAGCCAACAACAACAAACGATCTCTCACGATCTCACACGATCTCACAACATCTCTCAAGCACTCACCCCCAACAGTTGTGTCC
>Ga0115556_1001778_pt1 | contig 14699 bp, 14 predicted proteins | sample COGITO_mtgs_1104_5_FD_87282 | JGI IMG/M metagenome (GOLD analysis project Ga0115556, IMG submission 87282) | Pelagic marine microbial communities from North Sea - COGITO_mtgs_110414 | ecosystem: Environmental > Aquatic > Marine > Epipelagic | place: Germany:Helgoland, sampling site Kabeltonne... | reverse complement strand
GGACTGTAGGTGTTCAGACCTTCTTCACAGACAGAATCTCTCACACCCTTCTCTGTCAGAACTTTGATCGAACCAGTCTCTTTCTCCATGTTTCTCTCTCGATTCTAATTCATCTTCGGGCTCGCTTGGTTTAGCTCGTCATCGTCAAAATAACCCTCTCGACTGCTTTGCGCACTGAATCATTCGCCTTTCGAATTCGCGTCGTCGAACTTCGCGCTCATAATCTCTCTTCCCTCTCTCGTCCAGTCCGATTTTTTACGTAATTTTCGGGCGCTTGTGCGTCCGAACGCACTCGTCACAAAACCACTCCGAATCGCTGTTTTTCAAGTTCTTATCCAGATCCTCTCTCGATGTTCCAATGCACTCGGGATGGAACCACTCTTTACATTCGCCGCACTCGACCATGAACAAATCCGGGTTATACGGCATCGAGCACTTACAAAATACTTGCACGTGGTCCGGTTTAAACTCGCTCGTCGCCGCTTTGTAGGCAAACCTGCTGAAGAAAGATTTTTCGTTGACCGATTGCAACTCTTGATAATCCGCTAAAGTGTACACGTGTATTTTACTTTCAATCGTGCTCGCTTTTACCCAATCGGTGTGGTCGCTCGCGAATACCTCGTGTTCGCCGTGGAACGCTTTCCGTCCCGAAGCCGATTCTTCCGGTCGGTAGTACCACGACACGTGCACGTTTATTTTATCCGCTCTGTTCTCTATTTCTTCGTCCGTTTCTTTCTTGTCTTCATTGTTCTTGTCCGCTTTCTTCTTCTCCTTCTCGTCTGCGTGCACGTCGAAGCGTAAAATTTTCGCAATGTACGGCTTTTCTCCTTCCGGTGCTTTCATGGAGACGACGTCGTGGACGTTGTACGTTTCGTCGCCAAGCTCTATGTATTTGATGACGTCTTTACTTGTTTTATTCGTGTTGTTGTTGTTGTTGTTGTTGTTGTTTTCAACACCACCTGTAGTATTCAACAACGTCGATGTTGATGGGGGTGGTGGTAACACATTCTCTCCGGCCATTCTTTTTTTCCTTCGCGTTTCCTCCTTTGTTGTTGCGCTTACGTAGTATTTATTATTATTATTATTATTATTATTATTATCTAACGTTCTTCTTCTTCTTTGTCTTCTTCTTTCTCTTCTTCTTTCTCTCCTTCTTCTCTGTTGTGTTTCTTTCCTCTTCGATTTAGAGAGACGAGGAATGAGATGATTTTGATTTGACGACAAAAGAGAGAAAGAGAGGAAAAGTGTGTTGGACGGACGAGAAAACAAAATAAAAATCGAAAAATTGAAAAAATCTCACAAAGTGATGAAAAGAGGCCTGTCTTTCTGTAATTCCTCCTAGTTCTGTCTCTCCTCTGACCACACATACAGACTCCTCTCTCTCTCTCTCTCTCTGAACAAAAAACTGAAGAAGAGACGATGATGATGATGATGATGAGAACGAACGAACGAACGCACGTACCACCAGGAGTAGTAGTAAAACCATCATCAAAACAACAACCAAAAACTTTCGCTAAAAACGTAATACTTTTAAGAAGAAGAAGAACAAAAAGAGGAGGAAGACGAAGATTTTGCGTCGTCGTGGTTGGTGAAAACGAAGAAGACGACGACGAGGCACAAAACGAGGAGGCGGAAAGTCCGCCGCGATGTCTTCCGGGTTTCGCGGTTGGAGCGATAGCGTCAACGATTCTGTTGTGCGGTGGTGGTGTTGGTAGTATTATCAATCCTGAACCGGCGAACGCGTCTTTTGTGTACTACCCGACGACGAATACTGATACAAATCCGTTCGAGTTGAGGATGGAAAAGAAGACGTACATGAGAGAGGAAACACCAAAGAAACTCTCCGAGATGAATCGAATGGACAGGACGAGAAATACGAAAAATGAAAGGACGCCGTTACCGTTACGACTGAGCGCGAATAAGGAGGAAGATTTTGAATTAGATGAACGATACGATATCGGCGTGCCATCTTCTTCTTTCAACGCAAACACGACGAGCAATCTTCTCCCTTCGCTTCGTAAAGAAGACGTCTTCTCCGCGCGAACGCTCTCGGCTTTGTTGCAATGGTCGTTTATTTTCTACGTCGCGTGCGCGGCCAGAGATGGGAGAACGAAAGGTTTGAAAGTTACGAAAAAGCTCGGATTAGACGGCAAAGCGCAGAAGGAGTTGATTAATAAAACCTTCTTGATAACTTTAGATTTTGGACGAGAGGTGGGAACTTGGATGCCACCGAATTGGGCGGCGAGCGGGAGACGCGTGATTTTACCCATTCGGGTAAAGTTTTTAGAAGACAACACGGTCAACATCGAAAGCGTCGGGGCATTTTGTCCCGTGAAAATCCTTCCTGGGAAAAGAAAATGGAGCGTAGATGGAGATACGCTCAGGTTTTCAATCATTTTAGGCGACGGCCAGAACGAACGGTTGGAGAAAGGCGATGTAGTTTTTGACGCGGAGGAAGAAATCACGTGTAAGTGCATGGCGTGGGGAGGGAAAGTTAGTCGTAGGGGTAAATTATTGATAAAGAAAACAAGATTTGGCATAAGAAAAGAGTGGAGATCAGTAGGGATATTCTCGTGCGAGGAAAATAGTGAAACAACTACGTTAGGAACGCTCAGAGTAAGAGAGAGATTTACGAGCGCGGAGATGATTGATTCTTCTTCTTCTTCTTCTTTTTAAGCGTTGGGCGTGTTTACACGCATAAGCTCTAGTTTAATAGCGATAGTGTGTATCCATAGTGCATAGTATCAGTAGTACCGTAGATGTTCATCTCAATTTAGCGCCCAATAACTCCTCCGCGATAAACTTCACGGTCTCCTCCATCTCCTCCTCCGTCTCGTTCGATCGCACGTGTACGACTCCATCCCCGGTATACGCCTCCTTCGCCTCTTCCACGCACTCCCCGAATATCTCGCACTCCACGTTTTGTCTAATCTTCTCTTTCGTGTACCCGTCTCTCTTCTCCAATCGTTCGTATAAAATTTTCGTATTCTCCCTCCCGCACGTCAAAACAATCACGTGAGAGAAAAATCGTTCCGGGAAAAACTCCGACGAGTGATAGTCTAAAATCATCCCTCCTCGACGAACGAGAGGTTCCAAGTGGTCCAGAATTTTATCCTCGTCTATGACGAACGAGTTCAATCTCTCGTCGAACGAATGGTAGAATTTCTTCGCTTTGCAAACATCGCCGACGTTGACGTATTCGTAACATATTCGTTTGTTGTTGTTGTTGTTGACTTTTTCCAAAACCAATTTCGCGAGCGTGCTTTTCCCAGTGCCTGGCGTCCCGCAAATTAAGATGTTTTTCAGCAGCGCTACCTTCGTTCTCTTTGTCCTCGTCTTCTTTGTCTTCTCATCATCATCATCATCGTCGTCATCTTTTTTTGTTGTTTTCGTCTTCTTCTTTTGTCGTTGATCGTCTGCATCGTCCTCCTCCTCCTCCTCCTCAAAGTCGTTAGTACTCTTCTTCTTTGTCTTCTTCTTTGCAAAAGCCATTAGTATTATTTTTTTTTTTCTGAAGCAAACGTTTGAAAGCAGAGAAAAAGTGCATTTGTGCACTTTTTCAGTTTCCGATTTGTTGTGCACAGCTGTCAGCTGTGTTGGACACCACACAACAATTCTGAACAACAACAACAACAACAACAACAACAACAACAACAACAACAATAACAACGACGACGAGTTGGACGACACAAAATGTCTGTCGTCTGACTACCGCGTGAACCCCTCAAAAAGAGAAGAAGAAGAAGAAGAAGAAGAAGAACGAGACAAAATGACGACGGTGGGAGGAGGACAACAATTCGTTCGAGTGGATTTTACAAACATCCGACCGAAAGAGAAAAAAGAGAGTTTTGTGGACGAGAGATTTCACGGATGTTTATCATCAACAACGACAACCCCGCGGTTAAACCAAGAAAACGACGACGACGAAGAAGAAGAAGAAAGAAATCAAATCATGTGCAGAAGATGCGCTGCTACTGCGGCTACGAGTAGTAGTTCTGTTACGGAGAACAAAGAAGTGCACGAATTGAAAGCAATCGTGCTGAAGAACGTGCTCTCGAGCGAGGAGTGTCGAGAGTTGATCGAAGGCATCGAAAAGAGGACAGATCGCGGGTATTCGTTTTGGAGCAGCGACGATACATCAGCTACTTCCCGTATTAATGATTCTAAGTCGTCGTCGACGTCTATGTTTAGAAACTCGGATACGGTGGAAGTTCGATCGAAAGAGATTGCGGAAAATTTATGGAAGCGCGTGAGAAAGTTCATCTTGGACGAAGAGCTCGTCATCGACGAAGATCATCCGTTACACGAGAGCGGTTTGGAAGGTAAATGGAAGGCCAACGGAATTAACGACCATTTATTGTTCAATAAGTACGTAGGAAAAGGACATTTCAGCCCGCACACGGACGGCGCGACCGTGGAGAGTTTCAACCGTCGATCGTTTTATAGCGTGTTGGTATATTTGAACACGTGCAAAGAAGGCGGGGAGACGAGTCTGTTTTATAATCAGCCGAAAGAGAGTTCGTTGTCGCACTTTGACGTGGACGAGCAATCTAGATATCGTTGGCCGAAAGATTGGATCGGAGATGCGGCGAAATGCGAGAGAGGAAGCGTGTTGATATTTAGGCAAGAGATTGTGCACGAAGGCGCGCCGGTTGGTGAAAACGCATTGAAAATAATCATCAGAACGGACGTGATGTACGAAAGAGTGGAGAAGAAGTGCAACGACGAAAACGGACGACGAGCGTACGATTTACACAAACGAGCGCAAAACGAAGAAAGCGAAGGGCATTGGGGAAAGGCGATCGAGTTGTTGAAGCAGTGCAGGAAAGTCTGCCCAGAATATGCCGATTTAGTTAGAATTTAGAATTTAGGTGAATGTAAGCAAAGATTCAGACAAGCAAGCGTACTGTACCTAGTATGTTGTGCTGTATTTCTACTTCTATTTAATTACTACTTTCTATCACTACTGCGCTACTCATCACTCCTTTCTACTCGAAGGTTTTCTTTTTACCTTCGAACGGAATCGTGCCGCCACCCCACGCATCTTGATCTAGCTTCAACTTTGCAGTCCACGAGGGGTGTAACGGTTTGTCGTCATCACCTGGTGTTGTTGATTGCATTTTGACTTTATACTCTCTCTTTTGAGTGCTCGTGGCCGCGTGCTTTCTACGTTCGCCACCGTCGTTATCAAACACAACTTTCTTACCTTTCCCGTTGTTGTCTAGAGGAATAATCATCGGCTTTTTTGCATCCATTCGTTTAGCTTTCCACGAGGGATGCATAGATTTGAGATCCTCTTCGGCTTTCCGTTGCTCTTCCTCGACTTTTTCTTGCTCAGCGATGACGTGTTTTGCGCTTCTGCCGTACTGTTGCTCGGCCAGTAGTCTACGTTGCCTTTGGCCCATTCTCGCTTTTTGCTTCTTCTTCTTTGGCGGCGGTAACGGCGCCGATTTCAACGGGTCGTCGTCGTCATCATCGTCGTTCTCATCATCGATATTCTTCTTCCGTTTCTTCTTCTTCTTCTTCTTCTCTTTCGCTTCTTCTCTTGCTTCGCGCATGGCTTGTCTCGTTTCTTCTGAAAGCGACAGACTATCGTCGCTCTCCTCGCCGCCGCTCGAAGAAAATTTTTTCTCGTCATCCTCCTCGGACTCCTCGGATTCTGATCTTGACGACTCCGAATCGCCTCTGTTTGTATTATCGTTACTATTGCCGTTACCATTTTTCTTCTTCTTCTTCTTCTCTTCTTCCTCCGCTCGTCTCTTCGCCGCTTCTTCCTTCTTTTTCTTTTTCTTCTCCAGCCTCTCCTCGCTTCGTTTTCGCGCCTCTTCGATTTGCGTCGCACGCGTTTGCACCAACAGGATCCTCGCTTTCAAACTCTCCATCTCTTCTTTCACGCAGTTGGCGTGCGCGATGCGTCGAGCGACGACTTCTTTTGCTCTCTGCAAATCTTCATTTCCTCCTTCTTTTGAGGAGGACAGCCGCGATGACGCCGGCGGCGGTAAAATCCCGCCTTCTCCTTTCCCTTCTCCTCCTTTTTCTACTTCGTCTTCTCCTTTCGCTTCCCGAAAGCAGTCGTTCGCTAACTTCTTCGCGACGAATTCCAAGTCCTCCACAGAGAGCGTCTTTGCCGCCTGTAACTGCTTTTCCGTCGCTTTCTTCTCCGACGACGACAACTTTTTCGTATTCTTACTGCTGTTGTTGTTGTTGTTGTTGTTCTTATTGTTCTTCTTCTCATCATGCATCGTCACGCGTCGTTTCAGTTTCCCGACTTCAAAGTTGAGCGCTTTCTTCAGTTGTTTCTTCAAGCATTTCACGCCGTGAAAGCACTTCTTTTCCTGTTCTTTTTTTAATAAGATCTCCTTGTTTGTCTCCTCTTCCCCGTCGTTGTTGTTTTTCTTCTTTTTCCATTTTGGCGGCCGCCAGGAAGAAGGAACAACGACAGGATGCATCTCGTGTATACTGCGTGTGTTTGTGCTCTTTGTCTTCTTCTTCTTCTTGACTACTACTTCTTCTTCTTCTTCTTCTCGATGTGCAAACAAAAAACAAAGGGGGGTGGTCTTTTTTGACGGCGGGGAAAAGAGTCTGTGTTGTTTTGTTCTTCTGTGTGTTGTTCTCTTCAATCAAAAATCAAAAAAACGCTTCAATTTTTGTTTTTTCAAAAACACATAATCTACACGCAATACACGCTCTCTTTTTGCGTATTGTATCCGCGAGAAACCTTCTTCTGTCTTCTGAGCGCGACACTGCTTCTGGTATATACGCGCATAAAGAGGTGCGCGCGTTGTGAATCTCTTTCTTTCTTTCTTTCTTTTCTTTCTTTCACTCGTGTCGCCAGGAAGCGTTTAAAGCGCATTTTTTTTTAATCTCGCATGTGGACGACGAATTCTTCTTTTGCGTTTGAAACAAGAAAACGACGCGCGCGTCGTGATGGGAAGTGACAAATCTCTTTTCTTTATCCCTCCTCGTCGTTCTCGTGAAACAAAACATGCTCGGACGCACACGCACGCGCACACGCACAGGTAGCATCAACAACCAAGCATGGCTAAAATCACCGATTTGGACAAACCGTCGGAGAAAAAAAAGAAATCTTCTTCGTCCAAAAAAAAATCCCTCAAAGAGCACATCGAGGATGAGGACGAGGAGAATAAAATCGACACGACGCACCTCTACGCGGATAATTTAAACGGTGATGTGTATACGGAGACGAACGCGAATCCGAAAGCGAAAGTGCACTCCACGGAGTGGATGAAAATCTTACACGGCGACCCGGTTGAGATTAATCCGTCGTTAGGTCAGGGGATGAAAATCATGACCGTCGCCGAGTGGACTTCGAGGTGGAAACAAAACGACCGGTTTCCGGATTGCCTCGCTTGCGGAAGCACAAACACGAAAGAACACCACTTCACGCAAACGTGGTGCAGAGGTAAAAAAAAGTTTGAATCGGAAACGATTTGTATGGATTGTCACATGTGGAGTTGGAGATCTTACGTGGATCCAGATTTCTTGACGCCGGAAGAGTTCGATAAGATTCGCTGGGAAAAGATGGTGAAAGAAAACGAGGAAGCCAGAAAGTTGGCGAGAGCGAAGAAGAATTGAAGAAAAAAAGATAATTGAAAGAGAGTCCATAATACTCATCCAATCGTCGTCGTCGTCGTCGACGCCGTCGTCGACGCCGTCACACAAAGTACTTCAACCGACGTACAGTTTTTAATATATATTTTTACAACGCGATACTATCGGTAACTAGAAAACTAGACATGGTTTTACTTTCTTGCTCTCAACGCGTTATCTTTCTTAATCTTCGCTCTTCTCACCAATTTCCTCCACTTCCTCATTTCTTCCCAAGTAAAAGCGTCTCCCCAATCCGAATTTTCTCCGTGCTCGCTGCAATACTCTTCTTTTCGTTTCTCGTAATCCGATATTTTCAACTGCGGCTTCGCTAGCTCCCACAACCAGTCCGGATATTCCTCGTCCGGTAAAAGTTTCGGGTCTTCGCCGGTTTTGAAGTAGTTCGCTCCGGTGCAGTGCGTTAAAGACATCCCTCCTTCTTTGTTATTCGATGAACCTCCTTTTTTCTCGTCGTTCGTTTCAGAGGATGTGCTCGCTTTCCCTTTCCCGCCTCCTTTCGCGAACTGTAAAGGGTTCGTTCTCGAGTTGAAAAATTGCCTCTGAATCTGAATGTTGTTGCTAAAACTATTTTCCCGAATATTATTATTATTACTACCAATGGTGTTGTGTATCGTTGTCGTCCAGGACAACACGGGAGAGGAAGAACACGAAAAACTCCGATCTCCTTGGGATCCTTTCAGGAATCCTTTCCCGTCGTAAAAACGAGTGGTATTAAAGTCGTTCTTCTCGTCGTTCGCACGAGTCGTACTCGCATTCGAAGAAAAAAAGGGTCGCCGTCCTCCACCTCTCCTCGCTTCAAAAACAGAAGCCGCAGAAGAAGAAGAAGAAGAAGAAGAAGAAGAAGAAGAAGAAGTGGATGCAGATGCAGCAGAAGAACGGAGTAAAGATTGCCCCACGATCCGTCCTCCTCTTCGGCATCCTTCTCGCGTCGTCGTCATTCTTCTTTCTTTTCTTTTATTGTGTTTAGCGTGCGCTAATATAACGACGAAAAATTGCTCGTAAAATTCTCGAAAAAACGATTCGCTCTTTTAAAAAACATCAAACTCACATTTGTTCTCAACTCACTTTTGTGCGTCGTGTGTCTTTCTTAGAACGAAGAAGATACACACTTTACATTTTCGATAGAAGAGCATTCAATCGAGTTCGAGTTCGTTCGCTTAGAGATCGGCGGTCTTCCTCTCTTCCTCTTCTTCTTCTTCTTCTTCTTCTTCTTCTTCGCGCATATACTAAAACTATATAAATGTCTGAGGCGTTGGAAAAGGACATCGAAATGGGCGATAAAAATAGCATTAGTATGATGACGACGACGACGACAAAACCAGGCGCGCCAACGCACCCACCACCATCACGCGATACAAACTTTCCACCCAGTGCTGCGAATAAATCCAAGTCTCGTTTAGAACGGACGGATACGACGCACATGAACATGACCCATATTAAATACGAGAAAAATCCATTCATCACGTGGAAAGCGATGGTGTTTAACTTGATTTCCAGCCTGTTCGGGGTTATGTTTTTAGCGATCACGTGCGCGGCGTACCCGATATACGCGTTTGCTATTCCCAGACAAGTGTGGGCGTTTCTCGGAGAGAAAGGGTTCGGGATTATATATTACATCTTTGCAAACTCGAGCATTTTACGGTACATCCACTTGCGTTCGATTGCGAAGAAACACGAAAACGACAACGGGGACGTGTTGAGAAGCATACACTCGTTCACGCAAACAGAAATGCTTTCGTCTGCCGCGGTAATTCCAATTCCGTTTTTATCGGATAATTACTCGTATTTGATCGTAGATAGGCAGTCGAAGACGGCGGCGGTGGTGGATCCATCGGATCCCATTAGCGCGTTGGGGGTAGCGCAAAGAGTTGGCGTGGAGTTGAAGATGATTTTGTGCACACACAAACATCATGACCACGCGGGAGGAAACGTGCGATTAAAAGAGTTGATGAAGAATGAAAATTTACCGGTGTACGCGCACAAGATGGATAATTGCCACGGGGCTACCCACTTTGTCGAGCACGGCGACGTTATTCGATTAGGAGAGGACGTGGCGTTGAGCGTGATACATTTGCCGTGTCACACGAAAGGACACATAGCATTCGCGTTGCATAAGAAAGGAAGTAAAAACGTGGAATCGTCTGATGAGAGCACCGTAGAGGCTTTATTTTGCGGAGATGTCATTTTGAATGGGGGCGTTGGTGCGTTTTTTGAAGGTCGCGCGAAAGAATGCGCGTCAAATTTACACAAGACTTTACAAAACGTTCCAGATTCGTGTCTCATATTTTCCGGGCACGAGTACATGACAATGAATCTACGGTTTGCAGCGTACTTGGACGACGACGACGATTTTACCAGATTAGTTTTGAACACGATAGTGCTTGCGAGGAACAGATCTTTAGCCACGCAACCGAGTTCGATGAAAGTCGAGCGGTTTGCGAATCCGTTTTTCCGCATTCGAGAACGGGCGTACGCCGGGCGCCTTTTGCTATTGAGACAAAAGTTGCAGAGAGAAGCAAAACGGCCGTGGTGGCGACGATACGTGCCGGAAAATAGAAATAGAATTGGGTATTACAAAGAGTTGAAGAGTGAATCGATTTTGTTGGACAAAATTCAAAGAGAAGAAAACGCTTACAACAATAACAACGACAACGCCGGCGGTATGGGACACGCACAGACGCCGTCTAAATTCATCGAAGACGAGGACGATTTGACCATGCTGACGGAGGCATTAAAATACGTGCTCACGAGTGGAAGAAATGAATACGATTTCAGCGAACCGACGGATTCGGAGAACAGACATTTCAACAATTTTATGAACGCTTTGAAAGCAGAGAACGATCCGAAATCGATGAACAGAAGAGTGCACCAGTTGTAACAGGAGTAGAAGTATTTGTATACTGTACTAGAAAAAGAGAAGAAAAAGAAACAGAGACGGCCGCGGCGGTGCGTGTAGACGTGATGAAGTTTTTTAAAGAACGTCGTCTAGATACGGTAGATTGTGAGTAAATTATATTATTATATAAAGTTTTAGTTTTCATTTACTTCTTCACGACCAACTCGTTGAATCGGGCGACTTCGTTCGCGGAACCAATCGCCAACGCCGTTCTTTGATCGACTTCGTTGATTTGAACGTCCAGGATACTGCCGCCAGTAACCCCATCGGAAGTCTTACCGCCAGCCAATTCGACCAAGGCACCAAACGGCGCGGCTTCAAACGCCAAACGCAACTTCGCCGGGGAAGTCTTGGAAGTCGGGTTCGTGAAGACGCCCATGTTCTTCGTGAACTGCTGGTACACATCCGGCACCAAACCGCCAGAGTAACGCAAAGTGTATCTGTTATCCATGTAGTAATCCAACAAAGCCTTGTAGCCCGGAGTGTCTTGGGCGGCTCTCATGTTCGCCGGCGCAAAGATCTTCGAGTCTTCGTTGATTTTGATGTTCATTCTGGAGCAAATCCACGGTTCGAAGGAACCGTCCGGCAATTGGCAGCCTTCCGGCGTGCACCCGTAGGAGAATTCGTAGACTCCATCGTCCAAAGTGACGATAACCGTCGTTCTCGGGCCGTACAACGCGACCATGGAGCACACTTGGTCTCTGCCAGTCGCGCCCAACATGCCGTCGTCGCCGGTGCCAGTGTTCTTCGGCCACACGCCGACGATGGTACCAACCGCCCAGTTGTTGTCGACGATACTCGAACCATCTAACGGATCCCAACACACGGTGTAATCAGAACCACTGCACTTGACCATCACCGGTTCTTCCTCGGAAGCGCCGAAGGCAATCGTCGGGGAAGATTTGACCAAATCCCACATTATGTTATCCGCGATGACGTCGACGGACAACTGTTTGTCGCCAAAGGAGTTGTCCGTGCCTTCGACCGTCACCAAAGCCGATCTCAACGCTTCTGTGATGTCCGCGCAGCCGTCCAAGAGCTCCTTGATGCACGCTTTCAAAGTCGCGTCCGCGCAGTGCTTGTCCAAGATGTTCTCCAAAGATGGGTACGAGTCTTGTTTCTCCGTCGTCGTGTAAAAAGACGTGCCAGAGGCGCCGTATTCGCCATCACCCGCACGAGTGACGGTGCGAATTCTTTGCGATTGTTGTTGTTTTTTCGCAGAGCGAACCGTGGACGAGCGAACGGCGGCGCGCATGGAAATTTGTTGCATCTGTTGTGTTATTTTTGTTGCGCATATAAAAGTCAGAGAAGAGTCGTCAGTTTTTGTTTCACGCGATGAAGAACGCGCTCTGGAGTGTGTATAGTAACGGATTGATTATTGTTTTGAAGAAGATAAAATCCAGGTGGGATCATAAAACACCAACAACACATTCCAGAGAGAGAGAAAGAGTGAGAGAGTAAGAAGAAGAAGAGATAAAGAGATACTAATACGAGATAACTACTACTCACAGCCGATGACATAATGATGGTAAAATTTGTGTGTAAATGTGAATGTGAATGTGCGTCGGGGAAAGTATGAAGGAACAACGCGTGTTTCAGAGAGAGAAAAGAGAGAAAAAGAAGGACTAATTTTTAAGAGAGATATCCAAAAAGAGGAGAGAGGGAGAGATATCCTCCTCCACAGAAAAACAGCCACAGAAAAAGAGAAAAATCTCTCTTTTTTGCCTCCTTTTCCTCAAAAAGAGAAGACACACGAATATTATTTTTTGCCTTCGAGATGACGACGACGGCGATGACGACGAGCAGCTTCTCCTGCGGAGGAGGAGTACTCCCAGCAACAAAAACAGTGCACCACCACCACCACTCACGGGGACGCAACAACAAGAATACTAATACTACTAACAACAACAACAACAGTAACAACATCGTTCACTTTTCGCGAGCGACGTCTTCCACCTCCTCGTCGTCGTCTTTCTCTCTCTCTGGGGGGTGCGCGTCGTGTTGTTTCTCGTCCTCAAAATCATCAAAATCGGTATTAAGAAGAAGATCATCATTCAGAGTGAGAGCCACGGGGACGGTAGAGGGAGAGAACGAAGAAGAACAAGTAAAGAGCGATGGAAACAACAACAACAACAACAACAATTTCAACAATGTCAACGGGGGCGACGATCAATTCAAGCGAGCTCCCGGAGAAGATCAGGAAAAGTTTCAGAAATCCGTCGCCGATTCGCCTTTTTCGAGAAAGAGAATACAACCTTTACCGAGTAAGTTTGGCGTGTCCGATCGAGCCGCCGGAGCGAAACAGAATTTACCGTTTAATCAAACCACGAATAGAGCAGGGAAGGATGCGCCTACGAGCTCTTCTTCTTCTTCGGCAGGAGAGAGTAGTAGTTTCGCGGCGGCGGCGGCGGCGAGGAGTCCCTTCGATAACGTGTCGCCGCCGAAATCCGCGCCGCCGACGCCGCCGAAATCTCCATTCGCTGCTTCGTCAGCGGCGGCGAGCACTAGCACGCCATCCTCGCCGTTTGCGAAAGTTTCTTCTGCCACCAACGCGAGTGCATCTCCGATGGCGCCGATGAAGCCGGCTACAAAGGTGAAGAATCCATTCAACGAACCGGACGCGGCGACATACGGCGCGAAACCGATGAAGGTTGATAAACCGAAAGAAGTGAAATTCGAAATTCCTAAGGTGTCGTTTGGACAAATTTTCATCGTTTTATCGTTCACGACGATTATTGGATTGATGATTGGAACGTTTTGGGTCGTGTGGAACTCCGGAGGTATTCGTTTCAACGAGACGTAGAAGAGAGAAAAGAGAAGGATTTGCGTTTAGGAGTAGTCAACAATATAAAGGTGTATTACAGTGATGATGATATCATGCGTTTCTCTCAAACAACAACTTTTTTTTCTCCCTCTCCCTCTCTCTTTCTTTCTTTGTCTCTGGTAGTGCACTTACTCAACTGTTTCCGAACGATTTCTTCCTCTTCTTCCGCTTCGCGGCTAACTCTTTCCAATATTTCGCGGTCGAACTCTGTATCGAGTCCAACAAGCCTTCATTTCTAAGCTCTTTAAGAATTTGCTCCGATCGAAGTCCCTCTTTTTTCGATCGTTTGTCTTCTTCTCCTTCTTCTCCTTCCTCTCCTTCATCGCCTTCTTCTTCTTCTTCTTCTTCTTCTTCTTCTCCATCTTCCTCTCTCCTCCTTTCTTTCGAGACGATCTCTTCGCCGGCGTACGAAAACGACCGCCCGGACTCGATTCTCGCGACGACGCTGTTGTTGTTATTATCCTTCTCTTCTTTTCCACCTTCTTCTTTATTTCCTTCCTTCTCCTCGCGTGGCGTAGATATGCTGAAAAGAGTAGTCGTGATACCAGGAGAGGCAACCTTAACCTTTCCTTTGTCTCTTTCTTCGTTTTCTTCTTCCTTCTCTCTTCTCAACTGTCTTTTCCTCTCTGCCATCTCCACCGTCGTCTTCTTCCTGATCATCGGTCTCGCGAAAGCATTCTCTTCGCTCGGTCGACCTTCTGTGCACGCGGTGAACGCCGAGCCGCACGAGGAGTTCTTCGATGGATTCTCCTCCTCTTCTTCTTCTTCTTCTTCTTCTTCTTCTTTATCTATATCTCTCCTCCTCCTTCTCCTCCTCCTCTCGGAAGAAAAAGAAAGAGGCGCGAACCAGAGAGAAAACGGCAGACACCAACCGGGGAAGAAGAAGCACATGTTTTTCACGCCGCCAAAAGTCCTTCAGTCGTCGAGTCGTGAAATCGACCTCCGCGCGTTGTCGCTACAATAAGAGAGCAGCTACACGTCGTCGCATTTAAGTCGTGAGAAATGATGTGTGTGCTTTTTATGAATCGCGCGTATTTTTCAGAAATTTCGAAATTCAGATGAAAATTTCGATATTTTGGGGTCATTTTTTTTGGTTTACACAGCGGCCTCAAAAAAAAACGATTTCGATTGATTCTTTTTTTTTTCACCTCGAAAACCAGAAGAATTTTATATTCAAAAATGTCACAACAACACAAAGAGACGAATAGGAATACTTTGGTGAAGAAAGGGTGGAAGAAGTCCTGAAAAGAGAGAAGAAGAAGAAGAAGAAGACAACAAGAAGAAGGAGAAAAGCTCAATAAGTCTCCTTTTCAAATGTATCGTGACTGTGTACAAACGTACAAAAACGCG
>Ga0115556_1001770_pt1 | contig 14741 bp, 9 predicted proteins | sample COGITO_mtgs_1104_5_FD_87282 | JGI IMG/M metagenome (GOLD analysis project Ga0115556, IMG submission 87282) | Pelagic marine microbial communities from North Sea - COGITO_mtgs_110414 | ecosystem: Environmental > Aquatic > Marine > Epipelagic | place: Germany:Helgoland, sampling site Kabeltonne... | reverse complement strand
TTCTTCTTCGCTGCTGCTGCTCGTCGCCGTCGTCGTCATTCGATTTTTCTGCATTCGTCTGATTGTTCGCGTCCTCCTCGAAGACGCGGAAGGAAACCTGTCGCAAAGGGTGGTGGTCGCTCTGCACGTCGTCGTCGTCGCCAACATCTCTCTCTATTCTATTTCCTTGCTCAAAGTGTGTGTGTGTGTGTGTCTGTCTGTCTCTCCTTTTTCTCTTCTGGAAGTGGTGTGAAGAACTTACTCTAGAAGAACTCCTTGTGCTGACGTTTTTATGGATTCGCGACTCAAAATCGTAGGAAGGAACAATTCGTGGTGTCGTCCACTGCCAACTGGGCACTGGGCCAACTGGATAATTTTATTCTTCCTTGCTTGCCGAGAGCAGACCGAGAAGAGGGGCGAGAGAGGCTTACCCTCTTTTTTTTCACCCTCTTTTTCCCCACCCACAGTAGTTTTTTACGCCAAAACATAAACACGTATTCTCAATCACACACCATGTTCGCTGCCACTAACGTCCAACAAACCGCCTTCGTCGGCAAAGCCGTCGCGATGAAGTCTCGCACCATGGTACGTTACGAATCAGTCGTTGGATATGTTCGCGTCATCGTTTACTGCTTTCTTTCCGGAGTTTAGCGCGCGCGGATTTCCGCGAAGGATTTTTCCTTTTTTTTTGGATGATGGATTTCTCTCTTTTCCGATTGCTTTCCTCCTTCTCCCGCTCGCGTCGCCCGGTGGTGTGCATTTTTCGCGCGCGCGCGGTGTGTGACCACAGAGCGCTCGCGCCGCGCGAAACACCGCAAATCGCGAAGAGTAAACGCGTGATACTCATTTCGAGTGAATAGTTTCGCGCGTTTCGTTTCGCGCGTGCGCGAGAGGAAACGAATTTCGAACCTCCACGGTGTCGTCGTGTTCCGGCCTTGTTTATCTCCGCTGGTGAGAACACCGAGAGAAAGACGACGACGACGACGATTAGGGTTTAACCCTAAATGGGTCGGTCGCAAAAAAGTAAATTGACCTTCTCCTTCTGTTATTCTTAAAAACACCAACAGAAAGTGCAAAGAGGCATGACCATCATGAACTTCACGGTCACTTTGGAAACCCCGGAAGGCGCCCAAAAGATTGAATGCGCGGACGACACCTACGTTCTCGACGCGGCTGAAGAAGCTGGCATTGACTTGCCGTACTCCTGCAGAGCGGGCGCGTGCTCTTCGTGCGCGGGTAAGGTTGTCGCGGGTACCATCGACCAATCCGACCAATCCTTCTTGGACGACGACCAAACCGGTAACGGCTTTGTGTTGACTTGCGTTGCGTACCCGACCTCGGACTGCACCATCAAGACGCACATGGAAGAAGAACTCTATTAAATTAACATTCAAGTAAAAAACTAACGGGTAGTTTTTTATAGCTAAGAGGGAGTTATTAATAAAATAAAAATACGACGTCTGCGTTGTGCTGAAAGGAAATACAGTGTATGCCTAAGATACCTCTTTTAATTGTCGTTGCTCGTGTGATTGTTACAAAAAACGCTCATCTTTTCTCTCTCTTTCTTTTTCTCTGTAAGTAATAAGTCGGAAGACCGACCGATGAAAAAAGAAATCCGTATCCGTATTTTATTACTTGTCGTTTTCGTCCACGGTGCTTCCGATATCGGTTATTTTCAACAAAATTTTCGTCTTTCTGTGCTTCTCGCACGCGTGCTCCAAAGCTTCGTCAAACTCAGTCGATAATTCGTACTCGGTGTACTCGACCGCGATTTTGTTCGCGTTGACCAACTTTGCCAAAGTTTCCATCATTTTCGGCGTCTTCTTCTTGTTTTCCTTCATCCAGTTTCTCAGCGAAAACCCGCGCACGATCAAACCTTTACCGACCCAATGATGCCACGGAAACGTCGCCGCGCGACCAGATGCGCACGCGTAGACGATGAGAGGACACCCTTGATGCAAGGTTTCCGCCAAACGCACGGCAGAAATACCCCCGACGCCGTCTAACGCCAATCTCGGTTTCGCGAAGAGGCGTTTTTCTTCCAACTCGGCGCCCAAATCGCCCTCGTCTTTGAAGACTTCAATCGCGCCTAAACTTTTGAGCCACTTCACGGTTTTCTCGAAGCCTGGATGCGCGCGACAGACTAAAATCGGACGTAATTTGAGCATACTCGCGAGTTGACAGACCACCGTGGCGATTAAGGAGGTACCGGCGTTCAGAATAACCGCATCGCCTGGTTTCAACGCCCCGAAATCTTCCAACAAACGATACGCGACGCACATCTCTCGCATCATCGCGCAATGGTTTTCCGACGTCATTTCTTTCGGAATCTTGATCAAATCTTTTTCTTTCCAGACAGCCAAGGTTCTCCACGTGCCAAGGTTTGGAACGTACGGAATGACCCAATCGCCTTCGGCTAAGGACTTGACGCCGGCGCCAACTTTCACCACGGTGGCTAAACAATCCGAGCCTGGGATCTTGCGTTCGTTCGATTCGTTCATGTTGTTCTCGAAAGCGCCTTTTCGCGGATTCAACATCGAATCTTTATGAACGTTCGCATCGGATGCGTTGTTTCCATAATTGGACGTAATGAACGACATGTGGTCTTCGTAAATATCGTGCGCGTTCATCGGCGCCACGCGAACGCTCACTAAAACTTCGCCCCACTGTAAAGTCGAGGCGATTTTCGTCGTTTCAACTCTCAAAGCCTCCTTCTCGTGCCCGGCGACGACTTTCTTCCCGGCGGGTTGATTCACCTCGTACGCTTTAATCTTCGGCAACTGCACTTCATCGTACGATCCTTTCACGACGCCGAACTGATTGATGATATCGTCCACGCCAAACGAGGCGACCGAATCGCCCCTGGATCGCATAAACGCTTCGAATCCAGACGTGTGCGACCCTTTGTTCTTCTCCACGGTTTGAATCGCTTCCGCGACGGACTCTTTCCGCTGGTTCTCCTCGTTCAGTTTATCGCGAAATACGCCGCCACCGAAAGAATCTAACAACTCCTCCTCGACCGATTTCGAGTACGTCCCGGTCGAGTCGTATTGTTTGCGCTTGTCGGTATCCGAGAGAACGTCGTAGGCGCGTTGGATCAACGCGAACGTCTTCGCATCGCCGCCTTTATCCGGGTGCGCTTTGGTGATTAAGTTCCGGTACGCTCGGCGAATCTGTTGATTTTTCAATGGAAGGGAATACAAAGGGAGGAGAAAGTGTGTCATTGTGCGTCTAATGTGAGAGAGAGAAATAGAGGAGCGCGTCCATCGGTTTCATCGCGAGATTTAAAAAAACGCTCAAGAGACTTTTCGGATTCTCAAAAATCCAATTTTGGAGTGCGCTCCTCCTCGCATACCGCGTCGTCTTTGCAGAACGAAAGAAGGCTATTAAAAGATTTCTTTCTCTCTCTCTCGTCGTCTTTATCAGGATCGGATTCGCGCCTCCCGCGCGTCATCATTTTCACCGCGCGACGATGATGAAAAGTTTCTCGCGAGAAAAAAAACGAAAGAGAGATCAGAAAGAAGACACATGCGAGATTTAGATATTAAAAAAGAAAGAAAGAGAGGCATACCTCGATCGACGTCGCCGTGTTCTCCACGTTCAAAGCGCCGTACAGATCCGGACACTCGTCCTCTTCCTCTCCTGTTCTTCTGTTTTGCTCCACCATAATGTTTTATAAACTGTTGGGGTGTTTTGTTGTTCTTGATCAGTGGGTGTAAAATGCAGATTTTGACTTGTGACGTTTTTTTTTTCTTCTGAGAAAATCAAGCGTTTTTCGTGCCTTCATCTTTCCCGTGTCTTATCTTTCAGAGAAGGAATTTCCGGACACTTACGCAGCGAGACAGACGCGGAGAGAGAAGAACGTCCTCTCGTTTTTATAACACGCGCGGTAAAAGTGTTTTGTTTTTGGGTTTCTGCGTCGCGTTGTTTTGGGAGTAGTGCGTGTATATCATAAAAGAGCGGAGAGGTTGGCCCCAGCCGAGAGATAATATTCCATTTTTGAATTATTCCATTTTAAAGTAGTTGTTTATGAGCACGACGATAAGCATGGCAAAAGCAACGGATACTACTAATACTAATAATGATAACAGGAACGACGACGACGTGGAGAAACACGCCTCCGCGGGTGTTTCTCGGGCGTCGTACGGAGACATTTTTCGAGCGTTCATCTTGATGGGCTGGACCGCATTCGGTGGGCCAGCTGCACACATTGGCATTTTCCAAAAAGTCTTCGTCGATGGTAAAAAATGGATTTCGAGCACCATTTTCGCGGAATTGTTGAGTTTAGGCCAGTGCATGCCCGGACCGACGAGTACGCAAGTCAGTTTTGCTCTAGGCGTGACGCAGAGAGGCGTTCTCGGTGGCCTCTTATCGGGAGGTTTGTTTCAATACCCAGGATTGATTTTGATGACTTTAGCCGGGGCGGGCGCGGCTGAGGCGCTGACGAACCCGTCGAGCTTTTTGAAAGGGTTAGTCAGTGGTCTCTCCGTGGCTGGCGTGGCGTTAGTAGTGGACGCGGCGGTGAATTTGTCCAACGGGCAGTGTAATAAGAATAACATGACGAGACTGTTGGGACTCACGAGCGCGTGTTTCGCGTATTATTACAAAACCGCGTGGCTGTTTCCGTTGCTGATTGTTTTTGGCGGTTTGGTGAGTTATTTCTTCGGCGCGGATAAAGATATCGCGGAAAGAAACGAACAAGACGACGAGGTGGCGAGTTACGGGGCTACTAAAATCGTTGGCGGTTTCTTGATTCTTTCCTGGGCGATCGTGTTGGTGCTCATGGTCACCGTCGCGAGTCAAACGAATTACGATTCGAATCAGTATTCGCACTGGTTTGCGGCGTTTTTTAGAACTGGGAGCATAATCTTCGGTGGCGGACAGGTTGTTTTACCTCTGTTGTTAGACGATGTCGTTTCGTACGATTCGAGTCAGCCGGATAACATCGCTACGAACAGTTGGGTTACCGAGGACCAGTTTTTCGCCGGATTGGCGCTCGTGCAAGCGTCTCCGGGGCCGATGTTTAACTTTGCCGCGTATTTAGGTGCCGTGATGGCGCAAAGAGCCGGTAAAAGTGTCGTCGCTGGAGCGTTGACGTGTTGGACAGGCTTATTCGCCCCGGGCGTGACGTTAATTTTCGGCGTCTTGCCGTTTTGGGGTTACATTCGAACGTTTCAAGCGTACCAAAAAATGCTTCCGGGTTTGAACGCCAGCGCGGTTGGTTTAGTCGTCGCCGCAGCGGTGCAGATGTTTTTGAAAGTCAGAGAAAACTCACCGTTTCCGAAATTTGCCGTAGTCATCGGTATGTTGACCTTATTCGGAACGAGGTACGTGAAAATGCCAAATCCAAAGTTGGTCGTTTTACAAGCGCCTCTCGTCGTCGCTTTCGGAGGTCTGCTGGGGATACTCGCTTGGGCGACTGGATGCGATTAAAGTCAAGTAGTAATAGCAGTAGTAATAGGGATGATGTGTATCGTCTTGCTAGTAGTAATGATATACTGGCAATATCAGGCCAATGCGTATTTCTTCTATTTCTTCTATCATCATCATAAACTAACGACAGCGTCATAATGCTCCCCTAGCGTGTACGATTCTTTCATAAACGCCACGCGCAACGGAAACGACGATCCGCCTTTTCCCTCTTCTCCTTCCACACCGCTACCAACACATTCGACGACCATCTTCTCCACCTCTCCACCTGGCCTGACTTCAAAAACCTCCACGTTCCTCCGCAGCGCTCTCGCAATGGCTAACATCTCCACGTGCCCGCCCCACTCGGCTGTCGATCCCACCTTTTCGCAATACTTTTCGTACGATCCAGCCTCTTCCATTTCCACGAACGCTTCGTACTCTTCTCTGTTCTTCAACATCTCGTCCTTGCACATCGTCCTCACTTCCCCGTACCTACTCTCCTCTTTCATCTCATCCACTTGTTCCGCTACCGCGCGATACAAACAGTGTCCGTCCGCTTTCACCTCCCTCAGCGTCAAATCCAACGCCTTCAGCGCTCGCCGCATCGCTTCCTCTTCGATTTCTTTCTTGGACGGTCCAGACTCGCGAAGTCGCGCGCGTTCCATCTCGATCGCTAATTCTCTCGCTTTCTCCTCCGCCGCTTTCTTTTCCCGTCGCTTCTGCGCTTTCGTCGGACCACCTTGCTGTTTCCTTTCCTCGCTCGCTTCCTCTTTATCCGTTTTGCTCTTGTCTTCTTCTTCCTCCTCCTCGCCCTCACTGCTACTCGCGTCTGGCGTTCCAAACACCCTCCTCTCTAGCGCATTTTCCTCCTCCAAGTGTCTGTCCGTGACTTTCCCTTCCTCTATCATCGCTTTCGTCTTCGCTTGCTTCATCCCGCTTTGGAAAAACTTCTGGCAATACTCCCGAACGCTTCGTATTTCTCTCGCGTGTCTTTGTCTCATTTCCTCGAGCGTTTCTCGCTCTACATCGATCGGTGTCCCGTTCGCGTCGGTTGGCGCACATTGGAAAAAACCATCATCGTTACCAGTACCATTACCACTGTTCTTCTTCTTTTTGCCCATCGTCGTAAGCTTCGTAAACCCGCTCTTAGTTTTGGAGTTTTTCTTGGGAAATTCCTCACAAGAATTTGGGGAAAAGACACTTACATAAAAGATATGAACGTGGTCTTCGAACCGGTCGGGATAGGCGAATATTTGGAGAACTTTAAGAACAACAGCAACAACAACACCAACAATTTATATACTTCGGACGACGAGAGAGAGGAGGAGCGTTTGACGACGACAACAAAAGATGAAGACAAAGAGGAGAAAAAATTCAAAATTGGACAGCAAAATCAACATCTGGAAGCGGAATTCTACGCGCTCAAAGTCCGGAACGAAGTCCTCGAACAATCACTCAGCGCCTTACAGACGAAGGAAAACGTGATGTCGATTGAACTGGAGCATTTTATGCGAGAGCGAGTAGAAAGAGATGCGGTTATTGAGCGGTTGAAGATGGAATTGGAAACGTCTTGCTCCAACACCATTCGAAAGGAGGAGGAGAGGAAAGCTTTGTTACGCGAGATGACGAAGAAGTTAAAGAAGATGAAGAAAGCGAAGAAGAGGACTTTTGAGGAAAGTTTACGTTTGCTGGAGAAAGCGACGAGCGCGTTGGAGTTGGCGAAGGCAGAGAACGAGTCGTTACGCGCGAAGCTGAAAGAAGAGAAAACTTTGAAGACGACGACGAAGAAGAAGAAGAAGACAAAGAAGAAAGAGACCGAGCAAAAGCGGCGAAGAAGAGAGCGTCTTCGGACGACGACGCCTTTGCCGGAAACGCCACCGTTCGCGAAGCAGTTTTGGAGCTATAGAAACGACGAGAGGAGACGATTGCACGAGGAAAATAAGGTGCACCATCATCCGCTTCAGTTTTCGGATGACGACGACGATGACTCTGATTCCGACGACGACGACTTCTACTCGGACGAGGACACCTCCTCCTCGGAGGAAGAATCATCATCGTCGTCATCAGAATCATCATCATCAGCCTCAGAAGAAGATGATGACGACGACGAAGAAGAATACCAACGCGACGCCACCAACAACACCAGTTATTCCTCCATCGACGAACTCCTCGACCGATCCGTCGTTCTGAACACGCGCTTGGAAGCTTTAGAACGACGAGCGAGAAACTTAGTCGCACTCGAAAACGCAAAACCCTCGGCGAAAGCCGACAGAGATGATAAAACTACCGAGTGACAAACGACGTCCAAAAAAGATAGCTCTATAGCAATACCCCTTTATGACAAGCTGCTGCTTCTCCTCGAGAACTCGGAATTAGGTTTTAATACCCTAAACTCATTTTGCCCTGTTTTTTTCTCCCTTTTTATTCCTCATTACAGTCGCTCTTTTGATACCATGAGCGAACTCACGGAGCGATCGAAGTGCGTGTTCCAAGCCAAGTTGGCGGAACAAGCGGAAAGATACGATGGTACGACCACCATTACCTTTCGTTTTATGTGTGCATGTGCACTCTTTACGCGTGCACGTGTGTATATATTTGTGCTCAATTGGAACCATCAGATCGGGTCGTTTTGTTCCATCATTTTCTCGTTTAAACGTGCTTCGTTTGGTTGCGTTTATACGTGCAAAGAAACTAACACCATTGCTTTCTCAATACTCACAATACTACTCACACAATGCAGAGATGATCGTGGCTTTGAAGAAACTGTGCGGGATAGCGGATATTGAGTTGACGGTACGTTAAAAATTGCAGACACTTTTGAAGGGCACACGACTCTTCTAAAACTCCGTTTTTTCTTCGCTTTGGGGCATTTTTCTCTCTTTTTTCAATCCCTTTCTCTCTCGCTTCGCGAACGACTTTTTGTCGCGCATATGTGCGCATATACTCACGCGTTGTTGTTCTCTTTTTCTTACGTGGTTTAGGTTGAAGAGCGTAACTTACTCTCGGTGGGGTACAAAAATTTCGTCGGCTCTCGCCGAGCGTCCTGGCGCATCCTCTCGGCGTTGGAAGACAAAGAGAAGACGAAAGGACGAGACGAAAACGCGGCGAAGATAACCGATTACCGCTCGAAAGTTGAGGAGGAGTTGGAGAAGATATGCGCGGAGATTATCGATACGTTGAAAGAGAGTTTGATTCCGAGAATGGAAAAGTCGGAAAGCGCGGACGCGGCGGAGACTTCGGTGTTTTACCATAAAATGTCGGGCGATTATTATCGATATTTGAGCGAGTTTCGAGCGTCGCCGGGGAGAGAGGAAGCGGGGGAGAAGGCGTGTGAGAGTTACGAGAAAGCGTCGGAGATTGCGAGCGGGAAGAATGGGTTACACCCGACCCATCCGACCAGATTGGGGTTAGCTTTGAACTATTCCGTGTTCCATTACGAGATTTCAAACGATCCGACGAAAGCGTGCGCTTTAGCGCGAACGGCGTTTGACGAAGCGATTACGGATTTGGACACGTTGGACGACGAATCGTACAAGGATTCGACTTTGATCATGCAATTGTTGAGAGATAACTTGACCCTGTGGACGAGCGAGTTAGCGGACGAGGAAGGTGAATAATAATATATTTTAAACATAAAGAAGAAGAGTGAGGAATACGCTCGAACGAATTTGAAGAATTCCGCGGAGAGCGAATTAAAAATTTTGTATTTAGAAGAAGAAGAAGAAGAAGGAGGAGGAGAAGGAGAGAAGATCCAGTCTTGATAAGAACTATATAAATGTCTTAGCATGTGTAAGTAAACTTAATCGCACATATATTGATACGCTAATTTCCACAAACTATTCTACTGTACATCTCTCCTTAAAAAATACATCCTTCTATTGACTTTATGGGCCTCTACTTACTTTACATTTCGCTTTGAAGAACTGCGCGACGTGTCTAACCGCCTCACCGAAATTTCCATCCACAACTTTTAATTCTCTCGAAATCCACCCGGGAAGAGTTTGTTGATATTTTCCTAACGCTGTATTCTGTGTTGTCGTCGTCGTATTTCTCTTATCCTTCTCGCACCATCTTTGATCCAAGAAAATCATAGTCGCGTAATCGTCCTTGTGACGAATGGCGCGACCGACGCTTTGGTTCACGCCCCGGGCGCACAAGGCTTCGTAATACGCTCGACCAGCCGTCAATGAAGAAGAAGAATTGTTGGCGGCTTGCTTTTGTTGAATATCCAGGTACTCCATCCTAGCGCTCAACTCTTCGTCCTTCACGTTGGCAAACGGTAAACCGACTACGATCACCATGCGTCCGAGATTGTCTTTGAAGTTTATGCCTTCCGAGAGCTTTCCGTTGACGACGCATAATAAAATAGCGCCCGTCTTCGAGGCGAGCTCGTACGTAGGATTTTCTCCTCCGCACGCGCTCGAAAACTGAAATAACGTGCGTTCGAGTTGCGCGTTATCGCGAGGTTCCTTCAACACAGTTTTCCCGACTTTGCGCATCATTTGCAACATCGAAGAAGCGTCGGCAGTATTCGCGTTGTTGCTATTACTCTGCCATCTCTGAAAGCATCGGTCCATCAACGAGAAACTTGGAAAGAACACGATAACACCACCTGTTTTCACGCACACTTTCGAGAGGTTCAATACGCATCGACCGAGATCGTCGAGTAAATCGTTTTCGCAAAGCTTCAAATTTTTTGAGGTGAAATCAAACGTCTTCCCGGACGGTCCTTTTGCGATTGCAAGAGGGAGCACGTTCGACTTATCCACCACGTGATCGCAAGAAAACAACATCGGTTTCGGAGATAACGGAGAGAGAGGCGACGAAGAAGATGTAATATCTGCATCATTCGATGATAGAATACCACTTTCCTTATACCCGACGAGTTGCGTCAACAACTCTTCAAACGGCGCTAACGTACCGCCGACAAGAAGCGTTGCTCGGCACTTCTTCACGATATCCTCCCGGAACCGCGACGCGACATCGAGTAATACAAACTTGACGCTGCTTTCTTCCTCTTCGGTTCCGTACATTTTCTCGACCAATACGCGCCCATCGGCATCTTCCGATCCTAACGCGTGGATAAAATTTGCGATAGCGTGAACGGAGGCTACGTTTGCGCTGTGTTGATTCTTCTTTGTTGTAACAACTCTTGCTTCCAAACCTGCGTCGGTATCGAGCGTTTCCATTCGCACATCCGTGATGACCGTCTTTGCACCTTCCCAAGCGCCGCTCCAATCACGATCGTCAGAACCAATCGTGCCATAGGCGTCGACGCCGTTTTCCTTCATTTGCTCGACGTATTCGCCGTATCCGGCAATTTTCTGCGCAATTTTCGTTTGCTTCAAGAAACGAACCAGTTCAAACACGTTCACGTCGTCCAGTTTCGCGCTGAACAAGAAATCGTTCAAAGACGAGAGTTTTTTACGATTCGTCTTCTTTTCTTTCTCTGTCGAACTCATTGTGAGAACGGACACCAATCTTTTCGCCACGCTCAAAAGAACCTTCAAAACGCGTAAATTATCAGCCGTCAAGCGCTCTTTGAAACGATCGATGTAGTTTTCAATCATACTAATCGCACGATTCACATCTCGTCTCGTCATCGAAGCGCTCGATGAGCTTCTCACGGCATCGGCTACGTTATGCGCCTCGTCGAAAATGACTACCGTGTTCTTCGGATCTAACTCAATACCTAAGGCATCTCGAGTGTCCGGCGCGAGAAGACTCGCGTACGGCATGAATATAATATCCGCATTTTTCGACGCTTGCCTTGCAGCGTAGTACGCACACGATTTCGTTTTTGTTGCCATGGAAGATAATTCCTCTATATCGAGCGGCTGGACTAACGCGCGATCGGCCAACGCCCGCGTAGCTTTCGACCGCGACACCAAGTATGGACACCCTTTTTCCTTCTTCTCTCCCTTCTTCTTCTTCTTCTTCTTCTCTTTATCTTTCGTAGTCGACGCCGAAGTATTCGCTGATGATTTTCGTAAATCCAAACACGTCTCGTTTATCCTTTGCGCAGACATCAATCCGTTGTTCACTTTCGGATTCACGCACAACTGTTTCCTCGACGCGATCGCCGCGGACGAAACGCTCTCCCGAAACCGCGTCCTCTTCAGCTCCGACACACACTGCGATAACTGCGAGTGCGTTCTCGAGCAAAAAATAATCCTCGTTATCGGCAACATGCTCTCCGAATCTGAATCTGAATCCTTATCGTTCTCGTCGTCCGACGAAAACACGTCCAAATCGTCCTTCTCCGCATCCTCGTTCTCCACATCGGACGGTAAAAACTCCAATTCTTCGTATAATTTATACTGCTCGGGGTCTTTATGCCGCTCTTCTTCTTCCGTCTCTTCTTTCCCATGACTCTTTCTTTCCTCGTTAGTACTCCCAGCATCGCTAAACAAATGTTCTCTCAAATGATCCCTCTTTTGCTTCTTCTCGCTTCGATACTTCACCGTCGTCGTCCTCCTCTTCTCTTCCTCCTCTTCCATTCCTCTTCCTTCCCCGGATAATCTGGTCAACTTTCTCTGCTCTCTTAATTTTATCCGCTTGATAGTCTCCTCTCGTTTCTTCATTCGTTTCTCGAACGTGTTCATCGCCTCTTTCGATTCCTTCTCGTCGATGAAATTTTTCATCCAATCCGGTTCCTCCTCCTCCCCTAAAACTTGAGGAGTCTCTTCACCTTCGACACCTTCTTTCGATGATACCAATCTCTCGTTCACTCTCCCGTCCGCCTCCTCCACTTTCCCCGCGCGTAAAAGCCTGTTCCGATCTTCCATCCACGTCAACGCGGAGCATAAAATCGACAAGGTTTTCCCCGTCCCCGTGGGTGACTCGAACGCGCCGATTGGAATTCCGTTCCGGCAGCACTCGTACGCTTTCGACATGAATTGGATTTGTTGCTCGTACGGAGGGGAATACGGGAAGGAATAAAACGTTTTATTGGTGGTACTGTCGTCATCTTTTTGGGGCAACGACGAGGACAACGACTTTGAGGGAGGAGGAGGAGGGAACGAGGAGGCCATGTCGTTTGATGATGTTTGATATTCTTTTCTTTTAGAATTTCATGTTTCTTTTGGCGGGAAAAGTGTGGATTTTTTGTCAACAAATTATTACCACTGCTTTGCCATGGACCGTTGTCCTTTCAAGACGGGCGAAGACCCGCCTTGGAAAACCAACGCGCCGGTTCTCCAGGCGTTATTTATGACGTTGAATCTCTGCTCCACGAGAAAGAGTCGGACGCCTCTCTGGCCGTTTTCGTCCTCTTCGCCGTGCGCGTCGACGTATAAGGACGGACACATTCGCGCGTATTGATCGTCCAGGATCAACGTTTTGGTGAGATGCGGGAGGACGAAGACGCACGTGCGTTGGCCGCAGAGGCGCGCGTGTTTGTAGAGACCCCATTCACCTTTGCCGCGTAGGTTACGGTTGTTGTTGCGCGCTATGACATCGAAGGGCGTGAGGTTGCGTTCGTTGGTGTTTGGGTCGCCCTCACGCTGTGTGCACAATTCCGGGTTGCAGAGCTCATCGGCGGCACAGAAGATATCACCGCAGAGTAAACACATGGCAGCGACTTCTGGGACGCGTTGACAACATTTGCACGGCTCTTTCGAGGCGAGGAGAAGGTCTTCGTGACGTTTCGGCGGTTTGACCAGAGAAGGCGCTTTTAAGGTGTTCGAGTCGTACCTTTTCTTTTTCTCGCAGATTTCTTCAATTTCTTTGTAAGACGCGACGGTGATTTCTGGGTGCGTTTTGGAACCAAACACGTCTTCTAGCGCCCACGAAAGTATATTATTGATACCGCCAACGTCGTACTTTCTTGGCATTTTGATTCGAACTGAACTTTCGCCGCCAGCCTCACCACTCTTAGTCGAAACTTTCGCAGCGTCAATCACCGCGCCCATTCGAAAGTGTAACGAAGATAAATAGTCCAAATTTTCGCGCAAAATAAAGACATTTTCTTTCTTCTCATCAATAACAAATACCCCCTTAACATAAACTCCCAAGATATCCATTCTCAATCGCGTCAAAAACTCTTCAATATCGTCCTCTTCGAGAAATTTTTTTGGCGGCCAAGATTCGCGCTGGGGGAGTTTATCGAAAACGTCCCAAATTTCTTCGTCTTCTTCGTCATTTATTGAGAATCCCTGGCGAATACTTTCAAAACACCATAACATTGTGTGTACAAACTCGAGAAACGGATCCATGCCATATTTTTCGAAATTCTTGTCCTTCGCTTCATAACTTTCCCCTTCTTCTCGGTTCATCGTTTTAAGCATCCAGACACTTTCACCAGCGAGGTAGGTATTGACTGAGGATGAACGCGTATCTTGCCGATACCTCATCGTCTGACGAGACGAAGGGAAATGCATAACTTCCATAACACCTGATTCAAGTACGCGCGCATAAGTACATATATTTCGATCTATAGAGTAACCCGTATTTCTCTCGATTACTTTCCAATCCGTGTTGTTCAACTCTTCTTCCATATTAGAATTTTCAAAATTAGAAAAAAGCCAAGAAAAACCGGATGCTTCAAGAAGATCCAAGCGCCGAAGGACCAGGTATAATCTGCGTTTAGAAGGGCTGATGAAACGGAAAATACCCTCTTCACTCACGGAATTTGGCTCATGGAGGTTGAGGTTGAATGCGTTATCGTGTAGTATCATGCTAGAAGCTCTCGATGAGAAATTCATAAACGCGAACGCCAATTTTGCAAGCGAAATCGACGCCAACCACGTGGCATCGATAGACAAATTATTCGCTTCATCTCCCGCAACAGTAATTTCATCTCTCAGTGTCGGGCGCATGGCTAATTCGCAAAAGCAAATACCGGCAATCGCACTTTTCCACAGCGCGTTGTAATCTCTTCGTGTCGTAAAGCGGGTAATATCTTCCAATGCAATACCTCTGTAGGCTTCAACTTTCATTCCCATACTATTAATATGATATTGCAAACTCGTCAACTCGTTTTCCATGGGAACTACGTCGTCCCAAGCCGCATTTTGTATGTGTGGGTGCCGAAAAACAAAATAATGCCCGTAAACCTTGATAAAAGAAGAGAGATGCAACCAGCCTCCGTAGTCAGCCGAGGCCAGGTTGCAAAATATTGATTCGACGAGTTCACGTTCTAACAACACGCGCTCCATATTGCACATATCGCTCACGTCCACTGCACCCCTTGATGATTTTGATTGATCTTCAAGGATTGGAATAGCACAATCCGAGACGCGGCGACACGTAGGACAGTGAAACTGTCCATGGACCAAACCGCCTTCGCGCCTGATAAAGACTTGTCTCCTGCGCTCTTCTCCGTTTGCCCAGAGAGTATTTTCTTCAGG
>Ga0115556_1001764_pt1 | contig 14778 bp, 13 predicted proteins | sample COGITO_mtgs_1104_5_FD_87282 | JGI IMG/M metagenome (GOLD analysis project Ga0115556, IMG submission 87282) | Pelagic marine microbial communities from North Sea - COGITO_mtgs_110414 | ecosystem: Environmental > Aquatic > Marine > Epipelagic | place: Germany:Helgoland, sampling site Kabeltonne... | reverse complement strand
TACCCCAAGGAGGCCGTAGACATAGAACGCAACTTGCCAGGAGTAAGTGACAATGAGCAGCGGCGTCATGGCCAAGGCGATGACACTGCCGCCGGCAACACCAGAATTCATAAAGCCCACCGCCGTTGCTCGACGATGCTCGGGCACCCATTGGGCATAAAGGGCGTAAATAGACGGCCAAGTGACCGCTTCAGCGACACCCATAAAAAATCTGCAGGCCAGTAAAATGCTCAGACTCACCGCTGCGGCTGGTGGCGTTAACAGGGTAAATACTGACCAAAGCAATACACCGATACCCAAAACCCACTTACCACCAAAACGATCGGCCAATAAGCCCGCGGGAATTTGTAAGGTCACATAACCGAGGAAAAAGGCCGCCATAATGGCGCCCTGAGTTGAGGGACTCCAGCCATTGTCAGCAGCCATGGGGATAATAGCGATGGAAATAGCGATGCGGTCAATAAAACAAATATAGACCGCAATAACCGTTAGGGTCACCAACCACAGGGGTGACTGACGAAGTCGTTCAATGAAGCCGCTATTATTCAGACTGCCAGCGCTCATGGAGATGTTTCTTTGTTGAAAGCCGGCTACTTTACAGGGGCGAACGCCGATGAACCAGCGTCTTCAGCAGTCTATTAGCCCAGAGACATGAGCATGGCTTTTTCAAAAGCACGCAGGCCCGAGATATCCCCTTGGCGAACAATATTGGCCCAATCTGGATTAGCAATCAGTGCCCGCCCCACTGCGACCATGTCGAAATCCCCCCGGTCGAGCATAGCAATGAGTCGATCAATGGATTCAGGCTTACCGTCTCGAAAAACCTGTTCCCCCGGTAATGGGATAAAGTCTGCATCTAAACTGACACTGCCCACAGTAATGCTAGGCAATCCTGTTATTCGCTTCACCCAACCCGCTAAATTCAGGTCGCTGCCAGGAAATTCTGGCTCCCAAAATCGCCGCTGACTGCAATGAAACCCATCAACTCCCGCCTCAACAAGCGGATGTAGGAAGGCTTCTAATTCCTTCTCAGTAGTCACCAGCCTCGCCTGGTAGTCCTGCTGCTTCCATTGCGACCAGCGCAAGATAATAGCAAATTCAGGACCCACTTCTGCGCGGCAAGCGGCAATAAGCTCTGCGACAAACCGGCCGCGATTCTCCAGGGAGCCACCGTATTCGTCGGTGCGCTGATTGGTGCCCTCCCAAAAAAATTGATCTAGCAAATAGCCATGCGCGCCATGGATTTCCACCCCGTCAAAGCCGAGAGCTTTGGCATCCCGCGCTCCTTCCGCAAAGGCACGAATGACGTCGTCAATATCTTGCTTGGACATTACGTGCCGATTGACCTTACCCGGAACATTCATTCCCGACGGCGTATATCCGTCCACATCGCCCTCGGGCAGTGCGCCTTTTTTACGCATGCCACCGCAGTGCCACAGCTGAGGCACAATACTCCCGCCCTCCGCGTGCACGGCCTGAGCAATCGCACCCCAAGCTGCGAGTCGTTCTTGTCCATAGAAGTAGGGCACATCGGGATAACCACTGGCAGCAATGTGATTCACACAGGTGCCCTCGGTAACAATAAGCCCCACGCCACCCTCGGCGCGCTTGCGATAGTAGGCGAGGCTTTTCTCGTTGGGGATGTTATCGGGCGACTGATTGCGCGTCATGGGCGCCATGACAATACGATTTTTGGCCTTGATAGATTTTATGGATAGGGGCAAGAATAGTGCGTCCACGTTACTCATAGGTATAGCTCAACTGTGACTGCGAAGGAGAGTCGGAGTTTACTGAATTTTTGTGTTTTGTGCCCGCCACAACAATGCTAAATCGACTCTGTCCTCAGTGTTTGACAGACCAGTCATCCATGCCTTTCTCTGACCCGTAGTGAATAGACATACCCAACGGTGAACCTTCGATGCGCCACTTGCATTGGTTTCAAACTGATCTTCGTATTACCGACAATCTTGCGCTAGCGAGTCACTCAGCGGCTGACAGCTTGCTGTGTGTCTACCTCATGCCTAAACCGCGGCCCTGGTGCAACAGTAATGGCTTGGGTGGTCAGCGTGATAGATTTTTAAGAGAGTCATTACAAGCGCTCAGAGAGTCGCTGCAAGATGTAGGGCAAGACCTTATGGTTTTAGAGGGTTCTCCTGAACTGGTATTGCCAGATCTAGTGGCACGCTTTGCCATTACAGAACTATCCATGTCGTTCACGCCCGGCTATTACGAAAGCCAGACTTTGCTTCATCTACAAGCTGCACTGACGATCCCTGTTGAGGTGCATCCCGGTAACTCACTGTTCACTCAGTCTGAGCTACCCTTCGAGCTGCCTGAAATGCCCAAGGTTTTTTCGCCTTTTCGCCGACAGGTGGAAACACTGGCCGTGCCCGGTCCAGGACCGGCTATCGAGCGACTGCCACCCCCACCGGCAGCCCAATTTGATGCTATCCCGCGCGCCAACAGCACACCGCATACCGCACTCCCACTGCCGGGCGGGCGTGAAGCAGGAAAGCGTAGAGTGCGGCAATTTATCTTTGATCAAGCCGCTATCATTGACTACAAAAGCACCCGCAATGGCCTTGACGGTCTTGACGGGTCGAGCACGTTTTCTCCTTGGCTCGCCAACGGCAATCTATCGGTTCGTGAAGTCGCCCACGATATTTTCCGCTTTGAGCGGGAGCGGCTGAGTAATGAATCCACTTACTGGTTGTACTTTGAGCTTCTTTGGCGTGAGTTTTTCTATTGGCGGGCTGTGAGCGACAGCCGCGCGCTGTTTCGCTCAGGTGGGGTTGCTGGAAAAGCCGGGCAGTCTACCTTCATAGCCAGCGCTTTTGCCCGCTGGTGTGCTGGCAATACCGATTACCCCCTCGTCAACGCACTCATGCGACAACTCACCGCCACCGGCTGGATGAGCAACCGCGGTCGCCAAATAGCAGCTAGCTGCTTGATTAACGAGCTGGGAATCGACTGGCGCTTCGGCGCTGCATTTTTTGAAAAACATCTTATCGATTACGATGTAGGCAGTAACTACGGTAACTGGCAATACATTGCGGGCGTCGGCAGCGATCCACGGGGCGGGCGACATTTCAACATTGACAAGCAATCCGCCCAGCATGATCCGGATGGGCTATTCACCAAGAAGTGGCAAGGAGTTAGACCAGCTCAGCCGGTTGATGTCACCGATGGGGCTGATTGGCCTCTGGCACCCGACTAATGGCTATGCGTAAAAAATCAGATCTGCCCACTAAAGTGTGCCCGGTGTGTGATCGACCGTTCAGCTGGCGTGCCCGCTGGAAAACTAACTGGCCCCATATTGTTTACTGTTCGCGTCGCTGTGCCAGTCAACGCCATCAACGCAAGGATCCCTAGCGGGGTTCGAGAAAAAGCCTGGCCACATGCCACCCCTGTCGGGCGTCGATTCACGAGTGAGTCTGTCTCGACAGCCTAGCGCCAGCGGAGGTTGTGGCGTCCGAGATCCGCGATAGATTTAGCGCCCATCAATTTCATGTCACGCTCAATCTCTGAGCGCATATTTCCCAGGGCTCGCTCTACACCTGCCTGACCTCCCGCTGCGAGGGCATACAGATACCAGCGCCCTCCAGAGCACGCTTTAGCTCCAAGAGACAGCGCTTTCAGCACGTGGGTGCCGCGCTGGATGCCACCGTCACAAATCACATCAATATCACTACCCACCGCATCAATAATCTCCGCTAGCTGATCGAAGGGCGCACGAGCGCCATCGAGCTGCCGCCCCCCATGGTTGGATACCATAATCGCGTTCGCACCGATATCCACAGCGCGCCTGGCGTCGTTTACCGACATGACGCCCTTCAGGCAAAAGGGGCCACCCCACCGTTCTCGAATATCCGCTGCAGCATTCCAATCCATAGATTGGTCCAGCATTGACGAGAAATAATCTGATACTGACACGCTAACATTTGACCCTTCGGCAATGTGGTCTTTTAAATTTGACAACTCAAAGGCGTCCCGAAAAAGATAATTCAGCGTCCACTCAGGATGCAGCGCAAAGCTGGCAAGGCTGCTGGGAGTCAGTCGCGGCGGAGAGGTGAAGCCGGTCAGTAAATCGCGCTCCCTATTTCCGCCGACAATGGTATCGACGGTCAAAGCTAAAGCATCAAATCCCGCGGCTTTACAGCGATCAATCATGCCGTAGGTGAGCCCTTTGTCTTTGTGGTAATACAGCTGGAAAATCTTCGGCGTACTAATCATTGCGCCTATTTCTTCGATACCCACGGTGGCCAACGAGGAGATGCCAAATAGCGTACCGTGGGCTTGAGCCGCTCGGCCCACTGCCCGCTCACCTTCATGGTGGAACAGTCGCTGCAGTGCGGTGGGGGATAGAAAAAGAGGCAGCTCAATGTCGAGACCCATCACTTGGGTGCGCATATCAATGGAGTCGACACCCGACAACACGTTGGGTACCAAATCACAGTCGTCGTAGGCGGCGGTGTTGCGACGATAAGTGACCTCATCGTCGGCAGCGCCATCAATATAATGGAAGATGGGACTGGGCAGGCGACGTTTCGCGAGTTTGCGAAATTGTTTAGTGTTAAAACAGTGTTTTAATGACATGTCGCCACTCTATCCCAGCCGGCGTCTCTGAAACAAGAAACCCACCGTCAATTCCCGGTATTCATGGGCACTCGGCACCAGCCTGACCCACACCCTTTAAGCGGAGAGCTTCGCGTTTATCGCACGGGCCACGACCCACAGTCGGTCTTGTCCCCATACAGCCAGCTGTTCCTCACCATGGGCATCCAGTAACCGAAAGCTGGGCACTCCCCACAAGCCCGACTGGTACATCATCTGTCGATTAACCTCAAGAATCTCTTGCCAGCCATCGCGGTCCAGATGCGTCTTGGCGTCTTGCCAATTGAGATCGGCGGCTTCAACTACCTTGCGCAGCCCCGCATCATTATTGGTATTTACGCCCAGTACAAAGGCATGACGCAGGAAACTAGAGATCAATGCGACATCTTTGCCCTGCTCTCTCGCCCAAGGATAGAGGGAGTAGCAACGCCGCGCGGGTTCGCCAATGGGGTCATAGAAATGACCATAGGGAACGCCTTGATCATGCGCTTCCCGGGCCGCATCCATAAAGATGTACATGCCTTTTTCCCGGGTCGCCGGTACGCCGCGCATCACCATAGGCAAGACAGGTCGAACGTGAAGATTGACCCCGGTGCGGGTCGCTAGGTCGACCGCACGGTCAAAAATAACGGCGGTATAAGGGCTTCTCAAGGAGGCAAAAAGCTCCAGAGTCAGCGTGCCGGTATCGCGTTTTTCCCCTAGGTCAACGGCAGGTTTTGGCGCGATGATAGGGGTGCCCGCCTCGGTATCCAGCCCCAAATCAGCCAGCCGCTGCTCTAAAAAATGTAAGCGATCAATCCCCCAGTACCATTCGCCCTCATAGTAAAACATAGCCCCCAAATAATGTTTGAGTTCACGCCGGCGCTCATTACCCGCATTCACCGCCGCTGCGCCGGTCTCCCGGTCGAGTTGTCCGACAGTGGATGCTAGCTCCTCTAGCCCCTGTTTATCGCCAAGCCACAGCAAGCGGCTGACTGATTCACTATGGTCGATGAAGGACGCGTGGTCTTGAGCGGCCAATATTTGCGTCGCCAGCGCTACCAGCATTGGCTGAGGCGGTTGCGGATGCTCAGGGAAATCGAGTCCATAACCCGGGGCAATCAGCTGCGCATCATAGCGGGATAGGCGCGCCAATAAATCGGGTTCCGCAATATTTTTTCCCGACGGCACTTGCACCAAATGGCAGATAACCTCAACGTCATAACGACTCGCTAATGGTTTCAATAGACAAGCAGTGAGGTGGCTGTAGCCATCATCGACCTGATGAAAATACTCAATGCGATGAGGGCGTGATGCTTTCCGACGATTCTGCTCGGCTTTAGCACGGCGCTTGCCCGTGCGCTTGGTAGTGAACAACCGACTCATAAGGGCCGATGTCAGCCAGCGCTGAAGTGAACTCGGGTCTGATGTTGCCGCCCCGCCCTGATCTTTAAACTGCTCTGCCATGAAATGACCGCTCCCTTTTTCGATGCTACCAGTACGCCTATTCTCAGCGTCTGCCTATGCCGCAAACCATTGACCCTCTGTGATGTCGAGCCGCCCTCACGTTAGCTAGCAGGCATGGCCAGATTATCAGTAACCCGCCGTACCCTCGCACAACTGCCGATACACCGCCGCAGTCATGATCTGATAATCACCCCCGGCCGCCGGGCGCGCATAGATAACATCGTCACCCACTCGCTCGGGATGAAAGGCCTCTTCGCGCAAAGCGGTTTTCACCAACTTAAAGGTGCCGGTGGTCTCCAAGGTAGTTTGCAGGCGTAGAAACACCGGGCGCGCATAGGCAGGTAATTGTTCATCGACTAGCGCCGTCAAGGCGGCTAGGTCGAAGGCGGCCACTGACGGCACCGCCAGGGCAGCCATGCCCGCTTTGCCTTCTACGCCCGGGAGAGCAACACCATACACATTGGCCATCAGCACCTCGGGGTGTTGATTGATCACCTCCGCCACTTCGTTGGTGGATACATTTTCAGCCCGCCAGCGAAAGGTGTCCCCGGTTCGATCCACAAACTGGTAATGCGCTAACCCCAGTGCGAAACCTACGTCAATTTCTCTGACTAAATCGCCGGTATTGAACCACCGATCGCCCTCTTTCACGACGTGCCCAACCACCTTCTGCGCTGTAGCCTCAGTATTGGTGTAACCCTCGAAGGCATAATCCTTGGTAATCTCACCCAGCAACAATCCGGGCTCACCCTTTACTGCCTCAATACAGCGTCCGTTCGCGTCGCGAACGATTTCGTCGCGCTCCAAGTCATATTCGACCAAAGCCACTTTCGCAAACGTCGCGCCAATAGTTTTATCTTTATTGAAAAAGTTAGCGAAGGTGACATTGCCTTCGCTACTGCCATAGATCTCACATAAGCGGCGAATACCAAACCGCTGTTTGAATTCATTCCAAATATCGGGTCGTAGACCATTACCGAGCATTTTAGTGAGCGGATTAGCCTGCTCTTCCGCACTGGGAACTTGTTGCATGAGGTAGCGACACAATTCGCCGACGTAAATAAAACAATTGGTTTGATAGTCCAGCGTTTCACGCCAAAAGTTTGACGCCGAAAACTGTCGGCGAAGAAAAACGGACGCCCCTGACAAGATGAAGGCTAATAACCCCGGACCCAATCCCGTGGCATGGTAAATGGGCAAGCACAAATAGAGACGATCGCTTGGTACGATACGAAAGCCAAGTTGACCGAGTACCGTACTGGCCGCTAAGCCCTTGCGATGAAGCAGGATGGCGGCTTTTGGCATGCCCGTGGTACCCGATGTAAATATATACAAGGCAATCTCACCCGCAGTAATGTCACGGGTAATGGGTAAATTGTCCGCTGACTGTGCCGACATAAGTGACTGTGCATCGACACACCAGTCTGGCGGAGCGACGGCTTGAGTATCTGCGAACCAGAAGTACAGTCCGTTTGCGGGTAGATTAATCGCCGATCGCGCTTGGTCCACGACGCTCGCGCGCTCGTCTCCAACAATAAAAAATGTCGCGTCGGTCGCCGTTACGCAGTGGGCGAGACTGCGACCAGTAAGACTATTGTTGATGAGTGCACAGCGCGCACCCAATTTCATAGTGGCCAACATACTGAGCACAAACTCAGCGCGGTTTTCCATGAGCAGGGCAACGGTGTCACCCCGGTTTACACCGTGAGCTGCCAGCACTCGCGCAAACCGATTCACCTGTGCATTAAAAGCCTCATAAGTCCACTGTCGACCTTCAAATAGCAGCATCATGCGCTGGGGATGCGCCGCTACCGTATCCTCAAACGCACGCCCCAGAGACTGTTGGTCTCCATGATCAGGCAGCTTGAATGTCAGTGCAGGAAGTATGTGTCGGGCTTCCCCCAGTACTCGAAGTGCTTCCGTCACTCGCTGCCCTAAGACGCGCATGATGATTCTCCCTAATGGCGGCATGTCCCCAGCCGGCTACTCGCTAGTTATGTATTCAGTCCCGCGACGCCGCGCTCATGTTGTCGAGGTCAGCGCGCAGTGCAGTCGGTTCATTCCCCGGATCCAGCGGTCGTAGTCCGCGGTTTTACGCTGCATGTATTGGCTCACCTCGGGGTGAGGTAAAATCAAAAAAGTTTCTTGGGCGAGACCCTTGACCACGCAATCGGCGACTTGTTCGACTTCAAGCATGCCATCGGCTGCGGCTGCGGCCAATCCTTCACCGCCCATTTGATCATCACTGAGGGTCGTCATCGCTGTGCGCACGGCCTGAGGACACAATAGAGACACCTTGATACCCTCGTGGCCATAGGTCATAGCCAGCCACTCACCAAAACCAACAGCCGCATGCTTAGTGACGCCATAGGCTGCACCACCCACCTGATTGAGCAAGCCGGCGGCCGATGCGGTGTTGAGCAAATAGCCCCCCCCTCGAGATACCATGCGCGGTATAAGATATCGGGCGGCAAAAACATGGGCCATAACATTGACTTCCCAACTGGTTTGCCACTCGTCGGTAGCAGACTGCTCGCTAGGCCCGAGAGCAAGTCCGGCGTTACTGCAAAACAAGTCGATGGGCCCAATGTGGGCCTCGGTGTCGTCAATCACCGTTTTTATCGCGTTCTCATTAGCGACATCCGCGGTCATCGCTATGCAGCCGACTGTGTCGGCGGTACTGTTGGCCTGGGCGGCATTGATATCGACTGCCACCACTTGTCGAGCACCCTCGCTAACGAAGCGCTCTACCAGCGCCTTGCCTATGCCACTACCGGCACCGGTGACGACAATAATTTTGTCAGTGATATCCAAGACTCGCTCCCTTGCTTCGGCCAATGGCGGCTAAGTCTGTCAGTCGCCCTTTGTGCTCACACCTGACGATTGTTTGACTCTCCTAGGTTCGACTCAGATCGGCAACCAACACCAACCGGCAACACCGATGATCCGTACAGGCAAGCCACTGATGAGTGGTCCAACGGTTCAAAAAACCCTAACCCGGCGCCCTCGCGGCAACGGTGTTTTTTCTGACGCCGGCAACTGACAGAGTCGATCCATGTGGGTCACCGATCCATCGATATACTCCCATACCAATTGCTCACCCTCAAGATAGCGTCGGACCACCTTGGGGCCCCAGCCAAAGGCATAGAAATTGAGAATGCCGCGCTGCCAAATCATGCTAGCCGATGTACGCATACAGTAATCGGTGTCGCCGGCGACAAACAGTACTGAGCCCTCGGTATCGTTGGTGTTCAGGCCAGCCGATCGATTGGGTCCGTAATCATGGATGAGCCCAGCGCTGGTCACGACAACACGACTCCCGCACTGCTCAACGCGTTCAATATGACCTTGGTGGCGTCCCGACACACCCATCCAGAGTCCGCGGATATCATCGGCCTGTGGCGTCAGCGGTTCAGTGCACTGCGCGAGTACCGGCAGCGGGAAGTGCTGGTAGGCACAACCGGGGGTGTTGCCCTTGGGGATATCAATGGCCAACTTCCCACTGCCATCAAGCACCGGCAGCTCGCAGTAGTTGAGCGCACTCCCATCTCCAGCCAGCGTTGCTGGATCTATGGTCAACGGCGGTCGCGGTGAGAAATACGCCAACCAAAATACCACCAGCGCAACTGCACTGACAGTCAGTATGAGTCGTTTTATCCATCGGGTCATCGCACCCCCCTCACTGATCATGCGCCCTCGCGTATCGACTCCATGCTAGGTCACTCGTCGCCATGGTTCATGACATCGATAATGGCCTGAACACATTGCTCGGGCTGGTCCTGCTGGACAAAGTGTCCCGCTGGCGCAATGGTTCGATGGTCGATACCTCGGCACCCCGGCACGCGCGCCAAGAACGGTTTATCGCCTCCGGCAGTCACAGGGTCATTATCCGCAAAGGCCAGCATGAAGGGTTTGTCAAATTGCTCCAGGACTGCCCAAGCGGCTTTGTTTTCCGCTACCTCAGGCTCGTCATGGAATAGGGGCACCAACGAGGGAAATCGTCGCGCGCCCGCCGCATAGCTGATATCCGGATAGGGCGCATTGTAGGCATCGATTTCGCCTTGACTCAGCGACCTACCGGCTAAGCCGTTGATGATATGGCTGCCCGGGCTGGCAATGTCAGGATTTTCAGCGGCAAACTTCCGCCAGTAAAAAAAACCCGGAATCCCTGAGGTGTCCTGAAACCGAGCGGGCAAGTCCTTAGCCTGGGGTACCGGTAAGGTTTCGTAAGCGGTTTTGAGCGGCTCAGTAAACTCCAGAGGTATGGCCCCCGCAGGTAGACCGCCATTGGATAGCACGACACGACTGAACCGCTCCGGGTCGTTAGCCACCAGACGCAGACCAATGAGGCTTCCCCAGTCTTGAAAAAAGACGGTGATGCCCGTCAAATTAAGCTGCAGGAGCCAGTCACTCATCCATGTGACATGGCGAGCGTAGGTGTAGTCACTTTGCTCGGTGGGCTTGTCCGAACGACCAAAGCCAATAAGATCGGGCGCCACCACCCGCAGACCCTCTGCCAACAATAGTGGAATCATATCGCGATACAGATAACACCAGGCGGGCTGCCCGTGCATAAGCAACACCACTGGCGCCTCTCGAGGGCCCTCATCAATATAGTGCAGTCGAAGGGTGCCGCCGGCACCATCGTCAATGTTGATGTACTGGGGTGGATAAGGAAAACGCTCAAGATGATCAAAGCGCTCGTCGGGTGTTCGAAGACTATCCATCATTTAGCTCACTATTAAATTGGCAGTTATAGTGCCATTATGTATAACTGGCCCACAAATGCAACTGGCCATGGGGGCGTCACCCGGACGGCCAAGCGCCTAACAGCACCCTCATTAGCGCCTGTTGCTAGGGCATAGCTCGTGAGAGGGGCGCGCCTAAGGAAGCAAGGATTGATCGCGTACCTGCAAAGGGTCGCCGTCCGTGCATCACCTGTAGATTATCGAGCAGGGCTATCTCACCAGTCTGCCACCGCAGGTCGACCGAATGCTCATAGCAGGTATCAATCGCGATCTGTAAATGGTCGCTGTCCATCATCGACCCGTCGCCAAAACACAGTCTCGCTTCGTTGTCGTCCTCACTGGGGTTCCATCCCGCAGCCGCAGCAACAATTTGATTGAAAAATACCTCTCGTCCACCGCCAAACGCTTCGATCGCAGGCAGCACTGGGGTTTGGACTGACAGCGCGTCATCCTGAAGCCAGCGACAGTCATAGCCCAATGACCCTAGCACATCCTCGGCGTCTGCCTTGGTCTGGACCCCCAGGGTATCGCGCCAACTCCGTCCCTGACCCGACTCCCGATCTGACCATGCGGGCATGGCATTGCGATAGCGCACACCGGCATCTCTGAGCTTGCCGGTAAAATCTGGGCATCGTTCATCGAGCGCCGCCAATGCCGTATCTGATCGACATATCGGCGTAGCGCCCCCTGAGTCGGCAGCTTGCTCACAAAAAAAGAAAAGCCGGCTGGGAAAAGTCAGCGTCTGCGCCATCTCATGATGAAGATAAATCTCTACGCTAGGTGGCGCCTCATTGGCGGTGAATACACGCGCCGTCCTATGCGCCCTGAGCGCATTGGAAAAAGATTGTTCGTAGGCAAAATTCGTGTAGCTAAAACGGTCGATAAAATCATGGAACTCAATAGCCGACCTCGGTTCATAGCCACGAAAAAGCACAAAGCCGTGCTCATCAAGCAGCGTAGTTATCCATGCCATCTGAGCGTTATCGAGTCGACCAACCCCCGACATCGGAAAATCTTCAGGGGTAACGACAGCAATAGCGGGGGTTGTCACGGGTCGCGGCTACTCATAAATCGCATGAAAGCGATTAAAGGCGCCCTCACAAAAATCAGCAGGATTGTTAAAGCGTCGACCTCGCTCAAGCTGATTGAGAGCGACCATATCGGCGTCGGATAGCGCGAAGTCAAACAGCGCCAGGTTTTCTGATCGACGCTGAGCGTGGCTCGACTTAGGAATAACCGCGGTGCCGCGTTGAATGCCCCACCTGAGAACGACTTGGGCTGCCGGGCGGCCCATGCGTTGAGCTATGGCCAACACCACGGGTTCAAGCAACACCGAATCCGGCGCGGTTGCCATGTTTAACTCGACATAGGAGGCAGCCCCCAGCGGGGAGAAAGCGGTCACCGGTAGCTGATAATCCTGCGCCGTCCTGAGAAGGGCCCGTTGCTGCAGATAGGGGTGTAATTCGACTTGCAGCATCGCGGGCTTTATCCGTGCATACGCCATGAGATCATGAATCAACGCCGCGTTGTAGTTACAGACACCAATATGTCGAACAAGCCCTTCATCTACCAATGCCTCCATTGCCTGCCAGGTTTGATGCAGCGGCACCGATGCTCTTTCCATGCGTGGGTGATCTGAGCAAGGATCATAAATCCACTCCGGTGGGTACCGTTCCTCAAACTCGACATAACGTAAAGCGATGGGAAAATGAATCAGATATAAATCGAGATAGTCGAGGCTCAGGTCGTCTAGCGTTCGCCGACAGGCTGACTTTACATGGGCTGGATCGTGGTAGGTATTCCAGAGTTTAGAGGTCACCCACAGATCCTCGCGGCGACACAGTCCGTCCGCCAGCGCCGATTGAATACCCACGCCAACCGCCGCTTCATTACCGTAGTCACAGGCGCTATCCAGATGACGGTATCCCGCGTCAATCGACGAGTGCACCATCGACGGAGCATCCTCGGGCGATACTTTCCACAATCCCAAGCCTACCGAAGGCATAGGGCTTTCTCCCAGCTTAAGATACTCAATCAAGACATTGGTCTCCCTGTTTTTCGTTGAATGGTAATAAATGGGCCTGATAGGCATCAATGCCCCGCGCTTGAAGGCTATTGCTGACGTCGACCACCGCTCCCGTTGTCATCGATTGTTGCGCCATAGTAGCAACAATGATGGCCCACAGGCCCTCAACGCAGGTCGCCGCGTCGTTGTTATTACCGGTCAGCTGCTCCGTGAAGCGATCATGCTCAAAAAGCGTGGAGCCATAGTGCCCGCCCTGCTCTATATCATCCGGGAACCGGCAATCAACGCCCCCATAGGCGTCGTGGCCAGTCACCTCGACGCTGATGGTCGCCGATGATGAACGGCCCGGTGTAAAGCTGGCAGACTCGGTGGTCCGTAACATTCCGCGTTGCCCCCCCACCATCAGTTCCTCGAACAGCTGCTCACTGAACATATTGAGCGCGAACTGCGCTCTGACACCATTCTCATAATCAATAATCACAAGGGCATGGTCGTCAATATCGGCACTGCGCCCCTCATGGCTAAAGTCGAGGAAATTAACGGCCCGACCACCCGTGGCAAACACCGTTTTGGGTAGGCTAGCGGCAATGCGATTGAGTAAATCAAAGTAATGGCAGCATTTTTCCACCAATGTCCCCCCGGAATCGCTGGCAAACTTATTCCACTCATTGACCTTGGGCAAAAAAGCGGGTCGGTACTCACACAGGCTAATCATATGAACGGCTCCCACGTCGCCTCGACCAATCGCTGACAGAGCCAGTTGGTATTGGGATTTGAAGCGGTACTGCATACCCACTTGAATGGGCGCAGGATAGCGGTGACTTTGCTCCGCTAGATACAGCGCATCGTCCAGGGTAGTTGCCATGGGCTTTTCTAAAAAGATCGCCTTCGCTGAATGCTTGAGCTGATCGAAGACGGTGCGGTGCGTAAAGTTGGGGCTGCAAATGAGGATAGCGTCAACAGCGGGGTCGTTGGCAAGAGCGTCAAGATCGGGGTACGTGATCGGCTCCGGCACTGCCCGAGCGAGAAATTCGGCGTTTGCGCGCGCAATACTGCGGGGGTCAGGGTCATAAAGGCCAATCACCGCTGCTTGATCGAGCGTAAGAATCGCGCGGATATGCTCTCTACCCATCATGCCCGTTCCTACAACGGCATAGGCAAATCGTCGACCCGGTGGCGACATTCTCGAACGCAGCGCGGCCACGAGGTGGTCTCGTTGCTGTTGAATACTGCTGTCCCTAGTGTACACGCGAGCGGTTACCTCGGTTGATAAGTTGCTCTCTGGTGACTGTACCGACAAGAATGTCGCCAAACGGCAATATTGAGCATAACAAGTAACCCCACGGCAGACTGGAAACCCAGCCCAATGCCATCCACCACTCCGAGCGGTGAAAACAAAAGGTATAGCGTCACGACGCAGGACAGCAGCGTGAACGCACAGGCTTTCGCGTGGCGCCAGGGAGTCATGTCGACAGAAGACGATGAGGGACTCGCTCGATGGCTTGCAGGATACAGATAGCCGATGACCAAGAGGAGAGTGACCTCAATAGCAAATAACAGCGCATAGAGGTGTAAAAAATGTATGTCTATCTGTGCTTTGAAGACAAATTGGAACGAGGCATAGGCAAGCAGATGGAAACTAATAGCGATTTTCACAGCGATAGCGGGCACCCGGGTGGTGAGCATACCGATCAATACGATGGCAATAATAGGGATATTATAAAATCCAGTGAACATGCCAATCAGTTGCCACAGCCCATCCGGGGCGAACTGCAACAGGGGCGCTACGCCCATCGATACGAGGGCAATGGCGAGGCTGCCCCACTTGGCACTATTGACCAGCGCCCGCTCATCGAGCTTTTTGTGTCGCAGTGGCTGGAGCACATCAAGGGTAAACATGGTGGCGGCGCTATTGATCAGTGAATTGAAGGAGCTGAACACCGC
>Ga0115556_1001763_pt1 | contig 14790 bp, 10 predicted proteins | sample COGITO_mtgs_1104_5_FD_87282 | JGI IMG/M metagenome (GOLD analysis project Ga0115556, IMG submission 87282) | Pelagic marine microbial communities from North Sea - COGITO_mtgs_110414 | ecosystem: Environmental > Aquatic > Marine > Epipelagic | place: Germany:Helgoland, sampling site Kabeltonne... | reverse complement strand
TTGGTTTTGTGCGGGTTTGTGTGGTTTTTTGGTGTGTGTGGTTGGAGTGAAATTTTTTCTTTGTGTGGGGGGGGGGGGGGGGGGGGGGGGGGGGTTCACGTGGTGTCGACATCACGTGACAGGCTGTGTTCCGTGAAATGAATTTTTTAGCTGGCCCATGACATGAGCTCCTTGACGTCCTTCTTCTTCTGCTTTTCCTTGTTCTTCCTCTTCTTATCCTCCTTCTTCCTAATGATATCGTCGACACTGAGCTGTTTCATGCCCTTCTCTACGCCGTCCTTCGACTTTTCGGAGGCAGCTCCCTCCCCTCCAACCTCTTCCACTTTCATACCCTCGAGTACAGTCCTGCTCCTGGCTTCTCTGGCCTCCCTCTCCTCCTTCTCCTTTCTCGCCCTCTCCTCCTTCTCCTTCCGCTCTTTCTCCAAAAAACCCTTCCTATCAAACTCAATGTGACGACCGACAAACCACTCCAGACTAGCCTTCTGATCCGCAAGCCACTTCAGCGGGTCATGCTCCTTCTTATTCACCCCCTTCCCCTTCCCCTTCTCCTTCTCCTTCTCCTTCTCGTCATTACCCCCCCCCTTCTTCTTATCCTCCCCCTTCGGTGCAAACACCCCAGGATTCTCCTTATACATCGTCCTAAACTGCTCGACCATAGCCCTTTGTTCCTCGGGTATATGCTTAAGTTCCTCTGGCTTCATCTTCAGCATGGTCTCGAGTGCCTCTACCTGATCAGGCGTCATCTGCGCGAACGCAGGGTGGGACGGATCAAGGAGTCGCTTCGATCCTTTCTTACTCTTTTTGATTTTAGAGGCGTCGGCGGCACGTGGGGGAGGGGTAGGAAGAGGAGGTGGAGTTGTAGGACGTACATAGTCATCTTTATAATACCCCATCCCCTTCTCTCCGTTCTTGAATAAGAATCCCTCAACCTTGCCCGTGAAAGTGTTACTCTGTTTAAAATCCCGCCCGTCGTCCTTCGTCATTTGTGGGTGTGCTTTGTCGTTCCCTCCGTTTGGTTTTTTTGATGATGGTGGAGTTGGTAATTTAGACTTTGGTACTCCTTTTCCGTGCTGCCCGTTTGATGCATTGCGAGAATTATCATCTCCTACAGCACCAATACCATTACCACTACCAACACTACCACTAGAAACACCAGATGATATATCAAACGTCCCGTCACTCCCTATCTCCAAAACATCCTCCAACATCTCTCTCTCCCTTCTTAACTAAAAATACTTCGAAAGAGAGAGTGTGATTTTTTTACGAGACTGCTGATATGACGAAGAATTTACCAAAACGTTGAATTTACTTGTTTATAACTCCTTTTAAATCCCATCATCCCGGAAACAAAATCTAGTCGTTCTTTCACCTCTTCACCAAAATAATCCCGCCTTACCTCCCTCCATGATGATATCTCTTCAATAAAAAATCTCTCCACGTCGCAAGAAAAATATTATCCTTCTTTTTGTGAAGTAAAGTTAATCAGTTAAATAAGCTTGCAAGCCCTAAAACTCAACACTTCCGTCACCCTTGTCCACAAAGTCTTCCCTTCCTTCCCCTGGGACCCACCCCCACCTCCCCTCTCCCAATAAAATGACCTACCGTTCCCCCCCCTCCCGAAATCTCCCCTTCCCCTCCAACATATTCCGCCTCGTCATGCTCATAGTACCATGTATCTTTTTGCTCAGTTTGTTCCATTTGCATAATAGTATGGAGTTGCCGAATGTTGAGACAAAGGTGCAGACGCAGATGAGTACTAATACCGCTGGAGGAGATAGGGTGGGCGAGAGAAGTACTACTACAACGACAATTACGGCAAAAACAGCCAATGAAAACAAAACCCCATCCATACCGAAGAAAACTTCTCGAGAATCCGATTCCGCCCCAGTAGTTCCCGACCTCCCAAAAAAAAACCCCCAACCTCTAGTCGTAGACGATTCCGTTCCTGAAACACCCGACACACTCCCGGATCTGAATCCCATACCTACACAACCACCTGTTCCCGTTGATCCACCTCCGGAAATTCCTGATACCTCCACTTCCAAAACTGACGACACCCCGTCACACACCTCCACCTCCACCTCCACCTCCACCTCCACAGACGACAATAGATCCGAACCGGTGATGTCTACAATGATAACAATAAACCCCTCATCATCGAAATTTCCTTTCTCCGACGTCGGGACAGATGAAATTCCTTCCTCTCTCTCATCATTCCTCCCTCTGTCTTCGGAAGACGAATCATCTATACAATACCTCCGATCATTGACGTCTTCAATGTTTCTCCATTCCGCACCCTCTAGTCCTGGTAAAACAAAAATACCATCGCCATCATCTCAATCGACATTGAAGAAATATGTTGATCACATCTATGACATATTACACCCTCACGGAGATAATAATGACTGGGAGGGGAAGACGTGGAAAAGAACAATCAAGACGTTGTGGTCGACTTTTATGAAAGAGCTCGCCTCAGATGTACAGTCCGACGCGAAACCACACAATAATAACTACAAAGACTCACCCTTTGGCAGTGGTAATTTCACCGTCGCTGTCGTCGATTATTCGAATCGAGTCGAAGGAGGTGGGGGGAGGAGTGTTTCGTATGGGATATCATCGTTGATATCGACGTTTTTTCCGAGGAGTATAATAATATGTCTCGGCTGCGGCGGTGATGGAGAGTCTTCAGGAGGATTTGATCGAAAGTCGGCTCGGAAATTTATACAATCTCACACGAATATAATTACCTCCTCCCCCTCCACCACCTCCTCCTCCCTCCCCCCCCATTCGACCCTCCTAACGACCTACGCAATAATCCCCACACTCCACGGCCTATGTCATAACCTCCTTCCGTATGAGTGTGAAGGGAGGATGGCGAGGATGGTTAAGAATTCGGAAACTGTTATATTGCCTGCGGAGGAAAAGGAGGAGGAAGGGAAAGAGATGCTGCGGACGACTGGGACTACTGCCGTATCGGAGTACTTCGACTGGTGGGATGATGGTGTGGTAGGTATGTTAGAGACCGCGATAATGTCCTCTGGTCTAAGCGGTCGAGCGGACGACGAAGACGCTAGCGAGGAGGATAAATCCAACACCGAATCAGATAAACACGATAAGAAGTCGACCCCCCCCCCTGTTGAGGTCACAAAATTTCACCGCACAACTTACACCACCACTAACAACGACGGCGAGGAGGCAGAACACGATGACAGCGTAAGATGGTCGAAGATTAAATGGTCGCAAGGACTGCGGTGGTCGAATCGTCTTTGTCGGTGGGGATGTTCGGACGAGGGAACGATTTTGGCGTCGCCACCTTCGCGTTCACGCTCCTCCTCGTCGAGCTATGGCAACGCCGCCGGCGTCGACCTCGGAGCCGTTTTAGACCCTTCCTTTGCTCTTGATGCGTATTACTCCTCGAGGATCTACGCTGCTATGATCCGTGACGGGTGCGTGACACCGCTTGACAAAGGTAGTAGTACCGTCCCCGTTGTAGGTACTGGCTACGTCTTTAGTCACGACCGTGTGTATTGTCCTTCAGGTAGTATTTCCAGAGTTACCGACGGAAAAGGCGGCAAACGAATGCATGATGCCGATGACATACAAACGGTACAAAAACCATTTGTAGACACCTGGTCACCCCACCTCCTCTCCACACTGCTTCAAACCTTCCCGCCCACATCCTCGCCTACTATTATCGTAACAGGACACTCAACATCTCTTACATCAGCGAAATTATCTTCGCACCTCCCACCTACGTCTACGATATTAACACTGCTCGAATACGACAAAATCTACTCCCCTCAACTCACGCATCTCTCGCGACACATGGGCTCCCAGGGCGTTTGGGCCCTGACCCATGCTGGACACTTGCCAAACATGGCCTTCGATAGAGGCGTCGATTCGCTGGGTAAAATGGGCGAGGTTCTCGACGCTACAGTCCAAGGTCCCGACGCAATATTACACGCTGTATACACCTACGCGGCGGGGAGGAATGATGGAGGAACTACTACGTGTGAGGAGAGGGGGGATGCACTTATGAGGTCCATTGCGAGGTATGCTACAGGGGCGGCGAATTTTAATTTTATCGTCGTGCCAGCGATGGGGAATATTGTTGATGGGTTGAGGAGTGTAGGTGTAGGAAGCGAAAATGCTGACCGTCGTCGGTATCACTGTCAAGATGAACTGTTGGATATGGTGGGGGGATCACTCTCAGTGGAGGGCACCGTCGAATTACTCCGAAAGTCCATCGAATCACAAGGTCTCTCTTCACTAGGTTCCGTAACGATATCATACGTGTCCTACGACAAATCGACAGACTCAGCTTTAGTAAAAATATCTCCCTCCACATCCAAACAAACGCAGCAGGGCGTCTCGATATACACGATGTCACGACTCGGTATGAGCGCTACCCCGGACACCGCCAGAAGAGCGGCCCGATACTTCCTCCAACTCGAGGTAAATAACGATGATACCAAGCGGAAGAAAAATAACAACGCTTTCACGCCTTGGAATCTCCGGATACAAGGGTCCAAATTCGTCCTTCCCGAACCATCCGCTTCAACTATTTCCACCCCCGAGTCACTGATCTTCGAGCAGATAAAGTCGTCGGTCCTTGCGGATGTTGAAACGTCCGAGCTCAGCGACTGCAAGTTCAGCTTTCTCGAGGTCGGGGGGGGGAGGATAGGGACAATGTGCGCGGAGGCTTTTCCGCATGCCACGGTCGTGAGCGTTCTTGAGGACGACGACGTGGCGAGGAAGGTTACGGATAATATTGTGAAGGCAGAGCAGTGGAATCATGTTCTCTGCACGAGTGGGGAGAAAGCTAGGGTAGAAGACCTTGCTAAGCACCTCTATGAGAGCCCAGAACTTATGAGGTATAGCTATTGGGACGGCATTGAGGTGTACGAGGAGTCCAGCGAAACGAACTTTGGGAAGATAATCGGCAACTTATTCTCCTCATCTCTTACATCCTTCGTGCGAATACCGACGGCTCGACAGGTCAGTCTCGCTCATGTACTCTTCTTCACGCCTCCCGCCGAACCCAACGACCCCAAGGCGAAGGAAGTGTACCAGATCTCGGCTCATCCTACCAAGGCCTTCGAGAACTTCGAGACCCTTTTCCTCTCGGCAGAATTGGGGGAGGACAGCGTCGAGGGATACACCAGGGTCAAGATATCGAACCCCGTGCCGGATGTACCGTTTGTCAGGGTCGACGTACTCAATGCGACCAGGCCGGTGCATCACCACTATGACTTTAGGAAGGATGGACATAAGCGCACCTACACTATGCACATCGAGGCGAGAGACGAAGGCCGACTGGCCAGGGACAAGGTTTCTAACCCGATGCTCGCCGACAAGAACCTGCACGTTAACAACGGCCTCACGACCACCGTTTTCCTGACGAGGGACGGAGATCACCACTTTATACCCTACGAGACTATCAAGAGCGTCACGCTCATCGCCGTCCTTAGGATGGGCCTCACCAAGGAACTGAAGAAGCATGCGTACAAAGAGTTCATCAATATGCCCCTTTACGAGGATATGGCCCCCTGGAACATTGTATACGACGGCAAAAGTCTGTCCTATATCGATTATGACACCCGGGGAAAGACATTCGACGCCTTCGTGCCCCACGCCTACCAGGTCATGAGCGTACTCATGAACTACAAGCGCACGGTAAGGGACTTTGAGCACTGTGGGGACAAGGCGAGCACACCTTACGGATTTTCATTCATCAGCGATTGCGTCAAGGGGGAGTTCACCGGGCCATGCGACGACCCGGCAGCCGTCGTTGCGTGCCAGACCAAAGTTGGAAGCTGTCAGCCGGACTACATTAGCTGCTTGAAGGCAATTGTTGCCGAAGAGGAGGAGGAGGGAGATGGTCAGCCCGGTGGTAACGAAGGCTCAAAAGACAGTAGTAGTGCTGAAAATAAAGAGGGAGGGAACAATGCTGACCTTATTGAGGGGTACCTAAAGTTTGGAGAGTTCGACAAATGAAGAAAAAGGATTTTCTGAACCCATGGAATTGAATTAATTAATGCACTAAAAGAAGCCTGCGTGTAAATTATAGGTACAACAAACACTTAAAACAAAATAAATTCAATTCATGGCAGCCACAGTACAGTCTCAGTCTCACAAAAGGGTATTACCACCCCGCAGTCTGATGGCGTCCTTAAAGCGCTTTACGAGCTCGTTCTTAATTTTTGAGGGCTCCTTCAATCCGTGATTATCTTTGTCAAATCCAACAACCTTGTGTACACAACCGTTGACACTTAGCTCTGTAAAATCGAATAGATCAGCAAATTTGTCAATGCCCACGAGGCAGGCAAGGGGGTCGTACATCATAAAGTGCTTGACATAGGGCCAAATATCGTCTTCTGCACCGCATTCCTCCCCATCACCTCCAGTAAAAGTGCTAAGAAACCATGCCTTGTCGCACCGATCGGGCAGTTCCTTCCTTTTTGGGGAGCCGAGAGGAGACGCTGCTCGCTTCCAAAGCCCTAGAATACTATTTTTCTGCTCTTTATACAACCGCACAGCCATCGGGTGGCCGGAGGCCGCCATCTCCGAGTATAGCTCCTTTTCGATGGGACAGGCGTAGGCAGCATGGCGAGTTAACACTATCAACGGCACGCCCAAGTCCTGGCATTTGCTGTAGACGTACTCGCTCGCATTTTTATCGCAGGCGTTGTTATAAGCTGAGTCCGGTACTAGCCGAGGACCAAGGGTACTCTCTCCTCCCTCCTTACCCTGAACTACTACTCCGCCCATGATGCAGACCGATTTGGTTTTTTCGACAAATAGCTCCTCTTCACAACGCATGAACTCGGCGAGGTCGGTCATGCAGGCAATAACAGTGACCTGAATACTCTTTTCTTCGGACGTGTCATAAATCTTTACCAGCATATCCATACTTTTCACTTCGTCCACATCTACCGCCTTCTCGAAGACCTCACGACTAGTGCAGTACGACTTTGCGCTATCCAGATTGATTTCAAGTTCCTTCCCGCCCTCCGCGCCGGGAACGACGGGGACACATGGCATGCCTAGAAGGTCCAAGCTGCCTCTCGCTAGACATGCACGGTCGATACTGGGGCTAAGCACCGCGACAACTCCCACGAGGGAGCATTCAACTTCCTTGTCTTCCTCGAAACTGCTCATTAGGAGGAAGCTGAACTCATCGTCCAGGTCTCGGCCTGGATCGGTGATCAATACCGCCTTAAGCCCCGGTTTCAACATCTTACCCCACTCGCTACCACTTTGCTTAAAGTTGACCGTGCGGGTTACTGAGGATGAGTCTTTACCTATTTCGTTAATGCTCGACTCCTCCTCCGCCCGAATTCGACGGATAGAAAGCTTTTTCAGGGCCAAATCAATCTCGGCCGCAACATTGGCATTCTGTCCCCCACTTGCATAGAATATATCCTGCAACAGCGATCGGCAAGGAAGTTGTCAGCATGGGTAAATAAATTAGAACAGCGGGCGGGAAAGAAAGCGCGTCGGAAAGCAAAGAAAGAGGCAAAAAAAACTTGCGCCTCGTTGACACTGAGCGCAGCCGCAGCCTTGCCTGCCCGATAGCTCACCTTTGCTCGAGTAAAGAGCTCCCTACTTTTCTCGAGTTTGTTCCGCATTACCAGTAACTTTCCATACGCAACCAAGTTGGGGATAAGATTGGGGTGATCAGGCTTGAAGAAGTCCTCACAGATCTTGATACAGCGCAAAAAGTGGATCTCCGATTCGTGCAGTCTGCCCAGGTCGCTCAGTACCGCGGCCAAGTTGCCTAGCACGTGCGCGACAGCTGGGTGCGAGTTTCCATATATTTTCTCACGAATATCGAGAGCTCGAATTAGGCAAGGGAGCGCTTTCTCAGACTTTCCAACATGCCGCAGCGTCTCTCCGACATAATTGAGACTCTCAGCAAGGAGCGGGTGTGCAGGGGCAAGGCATTCATGACGGAGACAGAGCGCTTGCTCATGGAGATCAGCGGCACGACTATACTCCTTCTGCGCGCTAAAGCAGCACCCCAAGAAAGTCTGCGACTCGGAGATGCTAACCTCATCTTTCTCAGGGCTAGCCAACTGAATCGCAAGGGATTTCTGGTGAAGCTCGAGAGCTTCTATCGTCGAGCCTTGCTTCCGCAACAACTCAGCGTAGAGACCCATCGATTTCGCAAGTCGAACGTCCGTCTCGTCGTAGTTTTTTTTAGCAATCTCCAGGGCCTCCACATAATATTTATGGGCATCGGTGTAATTACCCTTCTCCTTCAGCAGCACTCCTATAGCGCTCCGGACGAGCAGTTTCTCCTCCCAGTCCTCACTGGTCAAGCTAATGTCCAAGCAGGAGAGTAGGATTGGCTTGGCTTCGTCGTACATAGCAAGCCGCCTCAGGACTTCTGCAAGCTCCCGATTCAGTCTACACAGCGTCGTCGATCCCCATTCATTGGCGACTTGTGACGCATCCAGCGACATGCTATTAGCGCGCTTCCTTCTCGTATCTTCCTTGATGAGCGAAATTGCCCTCTTATATTGTGTAACGGCAGTCTGGAAGTTATACGTCTCGAGACTCTGCTTAGCCGCATTGCTCCAGTGCTCGACGGCCTCCTCTTCCATGCCACCAGCTTCGTAGTGATGGGCAAGTAAGGCAAGCTCGCTTTTACCCTCTTCTTTCAAAATATGAACGATTTTCTTGTGGATAACGTAGCGCTGGCTACCCATCATCAACTCGTTGACGCAATGTATAACAACGTGTTGGCAGAACTTGAACGAGTCGCCACCTCCGCTCAGACCGACAACTCCCTCATCGCGCATGATGAGGCCTTTATCGACGAGCTGCCCAATTGAATATGCTAGGAATTTCTTCTCGACTTGGTCTAGGGCCTTACTTACCAAATCTATTCCGAACCTGTATCCGATGCAGCTCGCTACCTTCAAAAGCTGCATAAGGTCGCCCTCTAAAGAATCCAAGCGAGACAAAATTGCTCCCTTAATACTTTCGGGAAATTTTATGTCACTCCCTTTCTTGCACACCAGCGAGCTGTCGTCGTCACTGAGGTGGATAAAGCTGGTCTCAATAGCCCAAGCAACAATCTGTTTGGCGTGAAGTGGGTTGCCTTGGGACTTGTCGCATGCCAGAGTTACGAAGGTATCCGTCGAAGTGTTAAGCCCTTCCTTTAAAACCCCTCCCCCGAACCGTGCAACGAGCTCGTTCTTCACAATAGCTTCCATGGCATCTCTTGCCAAGACATCGAGTCGTAAGAAAAGTATATGCTAGACAGACCAGACAGAAGAATAAGAAAAGAGTGTTAGGGAGGGAGGAGGAGGGAGGGGGGAAGGGAGCGGTTGGTAAATGGAACTGCTGGGAACGAAGCACAAATACACTTTTAAGCTGATAAAGCTGATGAAAGTGCTAGCACGAGCAGCCCCATGTGCTCACCTCCTTCGCTTTGGCAACCTCATCTGTCAACCAAGAAGTAACGCTGACAGGGTTTTCTACACCATCGAAAGATGCACCATCGATTGGTCGCGTAACTATCACCAACAAGTGCTTGAACTCGTCGTTCTCTTTCGAGGCGATATTTCTCTCCAACTGCTTGTTCAAATAATTAAGGAGCGACCAAGACTGCCCGTCAAGCCACTGAGCATCCTCGAAAACACACACAGAGGGAGGAATTGCCGACAGTAAATTGTAGATTGCTGTGTGCAGCTTGTCGTAAAGCTGTTGTTTTGTCAGTCCAAGGGCTTGGAGTTCGGAGACCATGTTGAGTTCGGTCACAATGACGTTGATAATAACAGCGTCCTGGGGGTCCCGAAAGAGGCTCAAAAACGCACTTCCCTGCATATCGATTTCCGAAATCGAAGCGCAGTTGCATTCCTGGCAGAGTATGCTAGAGACGAGATCCCTAAAAGCGTAGTAACTCGTGGAATGCTGGACAAGAAGGTGCGTGCGGTGGTGGGCATTTGGGGGTTAATGGGGTTGGGGTTTAATTGTGTTTTGATCCAAGAGTAAAAAATTGTATTTTTCATGTTGGCGGATTCTTGACCGACCATAGACCGAAGCTGGTGTCTCCTCGCGCGCCAAATTTCTTGCAGCATAGCTTCATATATATTTAAGAAAGTACAGAAAAACGACTCTCACCTCCAAAGCGCTTGCACTGGTAAAAAGAAGGCTTCTCGCACCAGCTTGATTGGTCATCTGGCGTTCGAGTGACGTCTTTCCAATCCCGGCGTGCCCGCTCAAGGCAATGAAACCGCCACTTTCGCGCTTGAAAAACTGCGAAGCCTGTTCGAGCTCCGCTTCACGTCCCGCCAGCATCTCCCTTTCTTCCCCGTCTACTACATTCGCAAAATGCTTTCCACTGTTGGACATCACCGACACCGGTTCGTAAGCAGATAAATACCCCTCCTTCCCCTTTACTCGCACCTTGATCTTATCGAGGAATTCGACGCATTCTTCAGTTGCTCGGTGAATGTTTGTACTCACGAGTGTTGTTCCAGGTTTTGCTTTGCTCATAAGACGCGCTGCCATGTTGACCTCACTTCCCATTACGATGCAGTCGCTCCTCGTCTTTGGTCCGCATATTCCGCAAAACACTTCCCCCGTTGAAACGCCGATTTGCGTTTGTATGAGGCTAAATTTACCCTTCAGGCTGGCTTGAATCGCAAGTGCGGCCGAAACCGCAGCGAGTTCATCCCTCTCCCCCCTTTGCAACGCGCCAAAAAGCGCGATAAAAGTACACCCCTTATCCTCGAAGAGAAAATCTCGGCAAGCCCCTCCATATTTGACAATGCATTTGGTCAAATTTTTGAAGACCTCATTGAACTTCGTCAAATTCTCTTCGGACCACAATTCGTGGCTACTAGCCATGGCCGAAAATTCGGGAAGTGAAACGAACATTACGGTAACTTTTCGGATATCGTTGCTGTTTAGCAGATCCATCATGGACGATGAGCTCTGGACAGCAACACGGTAGTGCGTCAGGCTGGAGCAGAAGGAGATTCCAAAAGATGGAACAATGAGCGAAGGGACTTTAACCGCTGGGGCGACCACATCCGTGTCGTCGAAAACCGTTTCGCTTGTAAGAAGCTCACCAGCCTCGCCAAATTTCACCTCCCCCTTTTTGCTTTCTTCCAGGAGGACGCCAGCCCGGTGCAAGGGCTCACCCCCAATTAGGTAAGACGCGCTGCCACTCTCCTCCGCCTCATCATCGCCGAGCTGGATAAGCTTCGTAGGTCCAGAAAACAGGCCACCATGCATGGTAAAATTTGTTTCCGAGTTTTCAACTTTTCTGAGGAGAGAGACGGCACACTGCTTGGCGTCAATTTCCGCTCTCTCAAGGACTGGAATATTGTCTTGATATGTTTCCTGTAAGTGATTGGGCAAGAAAATTTCTCTGCCACAAAAAAGGCAGATGAGCGCGTCGCCTGCAAACTTGATAACATCTCCGCCATTTGCATATACCTCATCTGTGACCATAGACAAAATCGAATCGATAGTTTCCGCCAACATTGCCGAACCCTCCCGTTCTCCAAAGTCACTCTTCAATTGCTCCCCAAGCTTCGTGAAGCCGCTGATGTCCAAAATCATCACCGCGCCGTCAACCTCTGTCAGATGAGGTAGTGTAGAATTCCCTTCTGCCAGACTTCGTCGAAGATTGAATGGGAGATATGGAGTGTAGATGTCCGAGAGGTGCACCCCATCTTGTGAAACAAACGCTCTGGAGGCAGTATTTCTTTGACTTAACCTCTTCGCCTGCATGACCCTTTCCTCTTCAGAATCTGGAGATCTTTCTTCAGCGCTCAAGCCATCTTTGTAGGTGACCTTGTTAATGAAACTTTCCTGCACATGTCCGCGATTAAAGCTTTGTGGGGATACACCACCATAAATATCACCTTTGGCATCGATGGGGGAGTCGGATGATAATTTTCCATCAGAGGTTTCACTTTCTGAGATTACACTTTCTGTGCAATTGGAGGGGCTGATCTTAACACTGCTGGTGGTGGTTCCCAATCTCGGAAAGATTTTCATTTCGCCTTAATTTGCACGAAGCGCTACAGTAAAAAGGGATGCAAGATGCGTAGCAAATTTTCTATGCTGAATTGAATACTACTACTTAAAAACAACCAAAAAAAATGAGCTCACTGAAATGAACAGAGAGTTGCTGCTCTCAAACACGACCGAACAAAATCAAGCCATTTCCAAAAAAAGGATTAAGAGTTATCCAGTTATCCAGTTTACTCTACTCTCTGTGCCGTATTCCGTAATAAGTGTTTGCGACCACGGATCACCATTTTTTTTTTAACTACAGAACCACAGGAAATAGAAGCTTGCCAAAATCAAAACCTTTTCGTGTTTTGACCATCATGGATATAGTATCACTCTCAAACCTCCTCCAGGAGAATAATGAGCAAGAAGAACAACCATCTGCATCACATGCATTCGCTTCAGCTACACCAAGCGCCCCGGTTGTAAGCAAGGTCCCTATCGGGAAGAACCCAGATACTTATAAGGAGCCTGCAAAGGAAGAAAAAGATGAAGATGATATTTGGGGGGAAGAAGAGGTTGCCGACGAAGAAGCTTTTCATGAGCTGGATAAGAACGACAAGCGTGTAGAACCTAAACACCAAATACTCTATAAGCAAAGCGTCGACAGCTCAGACGTCTATCTAGGTCTTGGTGACAAAGCTCCAGGATCCTCAGACTGTGATACACTCGTTGTGAAGGTATTCTTTCCCCGCCACAAGCTTTCAGAAATCACTCTAGACGTGAAAAAAAATAGTTTGCTAGCCGAAAGCAAGGAATACCTTCTGCGCATATATTTGCCACAGAGTGTCAAGGAGGAAGAGGGGAAGGCCAAGTTTGACACTGACTCATACATTTTGTCTGTCGAGCTTCCAATTCTTGTCAATGACTGGTAGACGGCGATAAACGACAAAAGGAACTAACAAAAGTAGCGATTGAGGTTTACGTATATTTACTTTGTATTTATTTTACTGTATTTGTATTTCCTACTCTTCATCACAGTCTTCACAATCGAGAATTCCCTTTCCGACAAAGTAAAGACCTCTGAATTCATTCATGAGACTAAAGGTTGACCCATACCCACCGCCTTCTGCCTCTCCATTATCACCAGCCCTTCGGACTGAGAAGTAAAACAGAACCCTTCTCTTTTCAAAATTTGCCCCTCCAGCATGAAGTAACCGAGAGTCCATGATATATGCGGTTCCAGGACCCCCCATTCCCAGCACTTTCTGGGGTGTCCCGATTTCACTTGTATTGTCGATGAGGTGATCATTCTCCCCCGTCCCCGGTTTGAGCCCACGGTGAATCTTAGGGTCGGCATGGGTCCTCGGCAGGAAGACAGTTGGCCCCATTTTTTCCGTGACCTGGGAGAAATGAAATAAATAAAAAAAGGTGGAATGGGGGGGATGGGTCAGGTCAGTTGCGTGTCGCTATTGCCCCGCATTGAAGATATTCACACTTACATCCCCCAGCAGCACGAAGACAGTGAGGATGGATGCCCGTGGGGCAAAAGATGTGTCACTGTGGAGGGGCTGCTGCCCGCAGCCTGGCTCACTTATTAAAGAGGAGCATTCAACAAGGGAGGGATGGGTCCCCAAGGCCGATCTTATCACCGGATAACACGTACGGAGAACCGACTGAAGGGAACTGAGAACCACCGAGGATGACAGAGAGAGCTTCATATCCCAACGGTTGTGTGTGGAGTGGATTGGACCAAGGCGGTCGTCCAGATTTAGTTGATCTTGTTCGTCAAGTGTTGACGAGTTTGACGACTTTTTCACATCAACAGCTTCATCCGTATCTATCATTTCACAAATTTTTATGACAGCTCCATCGAAATCAGAGTAGTCCAGGTCCTTTATATCAAGTACCGCTTCAATCCTCTTGTACATCAATCTGGCCTCGTCAGCTGTCGTTGAAGGCAATAAGAATACCCCTTTCAACTTTTGCCTCAGCTGCAGCCTGTCCCGATGAGAAACTTTCCTGAGAACCAGAGAATGGACAGAGTCAATGTGGGCAAGGAGGGAAGTACATTGAGACTGGCTAAGCACTTTTGGAACCCTCACAAAACCGTCATGGGCAAATTCTTCTTCGTCAACCATTGGTCTGAGAAAAAAAGAGCTCTCTTTACTTTGAGCGTCGTCGTCGTGAAATAAAGTGGGTGATGTTTAAGTCCATCCAAAGCAAGGCACCAATGTAGGTTTACCTAGGCCTCCTGCTCTTCGACTAAAATGGCATTGTGGGCGATAACGAGAGCTTTATTGTTGTTAATGATGCACATTTGGCTACTCAAAAATGTTTGGGGGGGAGTTAGTACTGATCCATCTTTCGACACCACCATTCGCGTAAAACGCCCTTAAAATAACACGTTCGTTGTTGTGTCTTTCTTCATCGTCCACAATACCGCAATTTATCCTCAATCAGTCATCTTCACCCCAAAATATTGACGTCATTGACACACGAACTCCTTTTGCCCACCTCCCATGTCTTTTGATCCAGGTGCCCAAGAAATCGTCATTGACGAGGACGCTGATAATGTGCTGCACTCCGGTACCCTACGCGATCGATTGCAGAACGAATCACTTGGTGAAGGAACCATCACCCTCATCATCAGGGACCCCAATATCACAATCATCGGGGATTTTTTTTTTGATTGGGAAGATCGAGAAGAAGCTCCCCTCTATGGGTGTAAATCCCTCCTCCACGTCGATCTCAAGGGATGTACGAAACTCACGCATCTGTTCGATGAAGTGTTTTACAACTGCTTCTCCC
>Ga0115556_1001756_pt1 | contig 14831 bp, 6 predicted proteins | sample COGITO_mtgs_1104_5_FD_87282 | JGI IMG/M metagenome (GOLD analysis project Ga0115556, IMG submission 87282) | Pelagic marine microbial communities from North Sea - COGITO_mtgs_110414 | ecosystem: Environmental > Aquatic > Marine > Epipelagic | place: Germany:Helgoland, sampling site Kabeltonne... | reverse complement strand
GGGGGGGGGGGGGGGGGTGTTTCAAGGTGTATAGTGGGCATACATAATGCGCTCGATGGATTAGCAATGAAGGGAAGAAAACGCAGCGACATCACGAGTAATTAAATACTTGACTTGAATAGCTCCCGGACACATCTAAATCTTAAACTTACCTCCTGCAACATTTCAATCTCATCCTCATCCATGTCAATAGGGTCAGGTCTGGCAGGCTTTGTCTCAGGGTGAGTATCAATATCACCCTTCCTGAGCTGACTGCTCCCTTCCCCTTCTGCCCCCCCCCCCTCGCCCCCTTGGTCATTCGCCGCGTCCAGCAGCTGCTCATATTTTTCCTGGCACTGAGCTGCCGTCCTTCCCACCACCGGAGCAATCGTCCTCCACTGCGCCGGCATGAGCTTCGCGAGATGCAGAAGCTTCTCCTCTTCTTCCCGCGACCAGTCGATCTTCTTCACAGAAGGGTCAAGCCATTCGAACCAACGGGCCTTGCACTGCTTTGCGGACTTACGATTGAGGAGAGACGCCACGCGAGACCATTGCTGCTTGCCGTATTTCATCACCGCGGCCTTGAGAATCTCATCCTCGCTATTCTTCCACACGCCTCCTTTGATGAAGATTCGCACCATGATTAAAGTGAGGAGCTAGAGGGAATGGCAATCAAAAGTGGCACGAATGTGGGGGGGCAGGTATAGTAAAGCGAAAGGTTTATTGCTTCAAAGGGAGAAAGCTTCACCTCCTAGGGCACAAAATATTCAGTTCGTTGCACTGCTAGAGCGCAATTAAGTCAAGCCTGCGGACTTTCACACTGGGGATCAGTGGAGGATGGAGGCAGGCGACAAATTTGCATTCCACAGTATCAGCCCCCTTTCTTCAGATCTATCCTCAAAAACGCACCATGTCTGCATCTCTCGATAAAGGTATGCCATATTCGTCTCGACAAGGCCCAAGATGGCCGATATTTTAAATCTCGGGCCTAGGAAAATTTGGTGACTTCTTTGTTCTTTATAGCTTTGAGGGGACACTAAGAGGGATCCACTGTTGTTTGGAGCCAGCGCATATACTCACGTTATTTGCTATGGATGTTGTGACCTTCCTGGCCGATTTTGGGCTCTTTTGGAGGAGTCAATGAAGGACCTAATTTTGGTCCCGTCTGTCTGGCTTGCGTCTTTGCTTGTCAATCCATCTACTCTAACCTCGTGCTCCGCACGCACGCACACCCAACCTCTAACATATCCCTCCCAATTAACCCCCCCGCTGTAGCAATGGACTCCGTGAATCAGTTCATGAACTCCTACCCCAGCCTTTGCCAGTCGAAGCGCTTCCAGTCCCTTGAGGCTAGTACTGGTTACAAGGCCGCTCACATGTTCCTCGCTGCCTTCGCCACCCTTTTCACGGTTCTCTTCTTTATTGGCGGCAGCAAACTTGTTAGTGATTTGTTTGGCTTCGTTTACCCCGCGTACATGAGGTGAGGCTTTAGCTCAACTCTTGGCTGCCGTTCGTTATAAGCTCCACCAAGCTTACCCTTACCCCCCCCCACCACACATATCAAATTTAGCTTCAAGGCTGTCGACAGTGCCGACCCTAACGACGATACTCAGTGGCTCACTTACTGGGTGGTATTCGCCTGCTTAAGTATTTTGGAGAGGTGAGCAAAATGAGCACAAACAAGGAGTGTTGTTGTTGTTGTTGTTGTTGTTGTTGTTGTTGTTGTTGTTGTTGTTGTTGCTGTAGAGCGCGTATCTGCTCGAGGCTCGTTAGTTGGTGTTAACTCACTCTTGCCCTGTGCTCAACCCATCACGACCGCAGCGGATTGAGTTTCATCGTCAGTGCAATTCCCTTTTACTTTTTTCTCAAATGCGGTCTCTTCATCTGGCTCTACCACCCCACTACCATGGGAGCCTCTGTCATCTACTGCAGCCTCATCCGGCCTAATCTCAGGAAGTTCATGGAGGACGGAGTCGAAAAGAAAAACGAGTAAGGGAAATTATTTAGAACAACTGCATGACTAAAATACAAAGGATGTGTTTTTGTATTTTTCGCTTTTTTTTTGGGAAAAATATTTCAAAAAAGAATTCTATTTTAAAAGCAGGATGCCATCCACGCCTCCACGTCGTAAGAGGTCTAGCAGTCGCGGCAATAGTCCTGCAACGCCACGGCGCAGCAAAAGTAGCCCAAGGAGCAAAAATACACCACAAAACACACCTCCTCGTAACGCGACAAATTCTTTAAGGCCAAACTCCCCTGCAACGCCACGGCGCAGCAAAAGTAGCCCAAGGAGCAAAAAAACACCACAAAACACACCGAAAGAGAGCACACCACAAAACACACCGAAAGAGAGCCCGAAAAGACGAACACCACCATCTTACGCTACCCTTCGCTTGGATCGTGATTACGTCGAAAAACCAGAGGTCACCTATGCCCGAAAAAAACGGATTCGATGGTGGTGGAAGGCGTGGTTTCGTCGTTGCGTTTTTGTCGCCTTTATTGCTCTGCTATACAAGCAATTTGTATCTCCCAACTTTGATTACGATTTGCTTACGTTTGAAGAGAGTGATCTGACTCTCCGGGAATATATGCAGAAGACCCATGAAGACGGAGGTGGGATAAATTTGGCCATGGGCCCAGTGTTTTTTGGGTTTTATAGTTACGTTGGAATTTTGAGTGGCTTGCACGACACGAAGATGTTTCGCGTGAGTGGTGCAACTGGATCCTCGGCGGGGGCTATAGCCGGTAGCATTTTCTGCAGCCCAAAAATAGATTTTAGAAGAGCTAAAGAAGCAGTTTCAAAAGTCGGCCTCAGCGAGATCAACGATTTCCCCGGCTTTTTTGCCATGTTCAAAGGGGACAAGGCGGCGGAAATATTTTCGTCGATGACTGACGTGAAAGATCTTGAGAATTGCGCAATTCCTTTCTATCCTTATGCGTTCGACCTCTTCAGTATGAAAGGGGTAATTTTGAAGAAGGGTAATGTTGCTCGAGCAACATTGGCAAGCGCGACATTTCCAGGTTTGTTTTCCCCAATATTCTGGCGGACGGTGGTAGGAGAGAACAATGACAGCGCGAGTGTTGATGAGCCTATTGTCCCAAAATTGAAATCAATGTTACGAAGTTTCCGAAATAGCATTGCGCATGCGAATTACGAAAATGCTGTTTACCAGGCAGAGGTCGAGAAGAACAGGCTAGCCCTCAAGGAGCCCTTGGTGGCTCCAGAGGAGCGGTTTCACTGGTTTATAGATGGTGGCATTATCGACCACATGGGCGATCTGGGTTTGAGTGCCCTGCCAGCTACAAAACACGTAGTTCATATGACTGGAAGTTCGTTTTTAAGATCTCACATTTTACCGGCGAATAATGCCGAGACGACATTGAGCATAGTAATTACGAAAATACCGAAAATAGGCCCCTTCTCCATGGAAAAAGGGCGAGAAGCAATGGAGAAAGCGGAGGCGAAGTTGAAGGATTCAATGGACACGATCCTACTAAAGGGACACGCCGAGGGTCACTATATATTGCCATTAAATGTTATGGCATAAGAAAAATTATTGTTTCTAAAGCGCACAGGTTGGCTAATTTACCAAGCTTAATTATTCATCTTTGTTGCCCATGTAGTTCCCCCCGACATACTTGATCGCATCGTCCTTCTCCTGGATTCTGATAAATTCATTATACTGTTCAGCAAATCCACCGTTCAGCAGCCCGCCTCCCTTGAATTGGCTGGCCTTCAGTCCCACGGCCAGGTGTGAGTTGAAGACATCTCCATTTCCATTTCCGATCCCCTCGCCTTCGTCCCCTGCGTATACGACCTTCATTCCCAGCCTCTCCGCCTTTGCATTCAACTCAATCAGCTTGCTGACGCTCCCAGCCTTACTGAGGGAGAGGCAGACGTTGTTGACGATCTGCTTTTCGTCTGCACGAGTAATGTCGTCTGGGGATGTGATTGTCTCATTCGCGCTGAGCTGGACCAAGACGTCGTGCTTGCCACCAACATTACCTGGGAAATAGTTAATGGACTCCTCATCTGCATCACCTCCCTCGGTTTTGTACCTCTCATGTTCTGCCTCAATCTTCTCCTTCAAGGACATCAGCCCTCCGCCGTCTCTCCTGTCGAAGGAATCCTCCAGATAAACGAGGGGGTAGGAGGTCAACCATTCGTAGTATTGGTCGACCATCTCCCCCGAATTCTTCAGAACGCTGACAGAGCCTTCAGGCTGGTACTTGGATAGCTCATACTGAAACGCGTCCTCCTCCCCGTCATTGTCTTCGGTGTCCTCAAGCTTCTCTGAGTATTCCTTGACCTGCATGTTCAACCCGATCTTGATGCCATTCTCGTTTCCAACCTTTACTGCTGCCGCCTTGACGGCTTTCATGCACCTTTCAACACTCTCTGTGGATGGCGCGAACCCTCCTGAGTTAGATTGGTTGGGATCCGACAATTTGTCGTCCCCCTCTTCTCCAACCACAAACTCAGGGGGGAAAGTTCTGTAAATGTCACTGGCTTGTTCGATGGCCTCGCTGATGGTAGTCGCCTTGATGAGCGCCAAATGCATGCTATGGGGATAAATCTCGTTTTTTGCCGCTTCTCCCCCATTCACAAGGGTGAACCAGGGAAGGGGTATCTGAGGGGTGCTGACATTGGCGAGCTCACCAACATGGACGTACACATCGACCTCCTTTTCTGCGGCTCCTGCCTTGCAAGCACACGCGCTTAGGCCAAGAATAGCGCAACGGGGGTGTGACATGTCCGAATTGAGAACAGAGTCGATCTCCGACTGCTTGGTGGGGTCGAGCCCAAGGAGCTTGTCACCAAGGAGAGTCTGGGTCGTCTCTACAGCTTTCAAAAGCCCCCTCCCTCCGCATCGGTCCTCGTCGCCGTCAAATGGACCCACATTTGCGACAACAGTAACAAAACGACCCCGTAGGGTAGTTATGCAAACCTCATAGCAGGGGAAACCATTTGAGCCCATCACCTCACGGGATTTCACATCCAGGATCTTGCCGCTCATCTTACTGCGGTCGCGGAGGGTCTGCGATAGGTCGGAGTAAGGATCAGCAGGACGCTCTTTGACCAATTCATTTACAACATCGTTTAGGGAGGATTCTAAGTTGTGGGATTTCATGTAAGAGGTGATTTCACGGCGCTCTGCCTCAAGAGAGTTGTCCCCGGAAGGAGTTGAGGATTCCCCCATTAGAGAATGTTGTTTCTATTTTGCGGGAAGAAATCGACAGAAACGACTGGGCGTAAATTATGGAGGAGCAGGAGGACTGTTCTTAGTCTGAAGCCTGTCTTCAAAAAGGTGAGGAGTTGAAAAGGGCTCGAGGGTGTTTTTCAGGGACGCGTGGGGGTTATGAAATCTCAGATACCTCTCGTCAGCTGCAATGAGAACTTCCGTACGCTGGATTAAAGATTATCGGCAAATAAAAAAGAATGTCTTCAAAAATGAATCGCCTACGTTGCGTTGAGATTGAAAAATTAATAACTTCTCTACCCTTCCAATTGCCCACTGTGCGGACGAAACACAAAAATTTCCTGCGCGACCGTTTCCCACAACATAACGCAACAAAATGTGACATCGAAACAATATTATTAGGGCGATACTGGAGTCGAAACAACATCTGTTGTTCACAGAAATGCACTAGTACCCCCACACACAATACAACCAACACAATTACGAAAATGACATTTGTTTTGCTATTCTAAACAAGCAGCACAATAATAATAATGCAACATTTTTACTTCCCATTTTTCTTGAGAGCATCTAATCGGGCCTGAATACGCGCTTTCATATCCATTTGTTGCGTACCCACAGAGGAGCTTCGTGGCGCTGTATTGCTACCCCCTCTCCCATCGCCCCCGTCACCGCTTTTCTTCGCCCCACCACCATTGGATTCACCAATTCCTCCACCAACGGCACTTTTCTTGGCATCGCTAATCCTGTTTTTGAAGACTATCTTCAGCTTTAAATCAAACCAGGTTGTGTCATTATCTTCTCCGCCGCCATCACTGATTCGGCTGTATACTTTTAAATCTATGTCAGGCCGGTTGCATAGCATAGGAACTACCAATGTTAAAAAGCCATCACGTATTTCAGGGGCTAAAGCTAGCAGAGTAAGACCGCTAGGAAAAGTTGCAGGCACAGCTTTAGTTGAGTCGCACAAACATTGTAACCACAGTTGAAGGTACTGAAGCTTTTGCTTGTCTGCGGTCCAAGAGTCAAGTAAGTGCGTGATAACGGGCGACTTAAGCTCGAATGGCGGTAGAGGATGCCGCTCTACGACCTCCTCCCACGCGTCCAAAGCGCTCATCGAGGAGCTTATGCTGCTTGTTCGCGAGTCATTCATTGAGGAAGGTACTGTGTCGGCATCGTCGGCATCACCACCGCCGATGCTGTTGCCACCACCACCACTGCCTCCAGCAACGCCTCCATAGTCAATAAGGTCTTCTTCTCCAATTGCCTCATCAACTGGCATACTTTCCCGTTCCTTGTTGAGCTCGTTATCTCTTTCACGCTGTCTTACTTGGGCACGCTCTAGCATTTGCTTCCGCTCATCAGCGAATTTCTTGCGCGCTGCTTGTTTCCTCTCCGGGGTAGATAATTGTTTCGAATCGCCAACAGGCGGTTCTGGAGGAAGTTTTGAGTCTTCTTCTTCTTCTTCTCCTTCTCCTTCTCCTTCTCCTTCTCCTCCTCCTCCTCCTCCTCCTCCCTTTTGCTCTGTTGACGCTTCAAATTTCTTGACAAGCTCCAACTTTTCTGCCTCGGACTTCTCTGCAATAACTTTGAGCTGTTTGCATGCATGCTTTAGCGCCTTTTTCTCTGCCCTTTCTTTCTCCAGCTCAATTCCTGCGGATTTTAAGCGAGCGTCAAACTCCGTCACTTCCATTTTGAGTTCATCAAATTCTTTCGTCGTGTTTTCGGTTTGCTCACTTAGCTCATCTCGCGAGACTTTGACCTTCTCGTAAAGAGAAGCCATCTGTGCGAGCTCGTCCTTCGTAGTCTGCAATCTAGCATTCAGACGATCGATCTCTTCTGAACTATCATTACTGCCACCTTGATCACCACCACCACCTTCACCTTCGCTAGTGCAGCTGCCAGCGGGTACAACATTGACTGTTTCCAGTCGAGCAACTAGATCCTCTATTTTCCTCTCAAGTATTTTCGTCGTATTCGCAACAGCCTCTTCCAGCTTGCCATTTAGTGCCACCCTTGCACCAATACCGCCGACAGCTTCGTCTACAGCGTTATTGATCCTACCTCCGATGCTACCAACAGCTTCACCAACAGCACTATTAATCCTTCCAGTGATGCCGCCGACAGCCTGACCAACTGCCACGTCGATCTTTTCCCCGATACCAGAGGTCGCCTCTCCAACAGCATTATTCACGCTTCCAGAGATTGACTCAACAGCCTGTCCGGCCTTTTTCACGGCACTAGTTAGCATTTCAGCTTCAATCCTCAAGTTAACGTTGTTAACCACGCCTCCGCTCTCCTCCCTCTGAACAACGTCTCCAGCATTCACCTTTGCTTCCTTCATCGCCGAATCCACGCGCGACCTGTCACTCCTTTGCGCCAAAGCACTGATTTGATGAGTCGCTGCGTCTAGCTGCGCCCTCAAAGCTGAATTCGTCCCCTCTGCCGACCCCACCTTGGAAGTCAAAATAGAAACCATTTTTCGAGCTTCATCCAGCTGTTGCTGAAGGGCAATGTTATTGACACTTGACGGGGTAGAGGGAGAAACTTTTGCCTGCCTCTCTCTCTCGGCCATCAAAGTCTGGAGCTGTTCTTTGAGATTCTTGTTCTCTTCCTGAGCAGCGGCACAACTCTCGCTGGCTTGGACACAGTCGGTCAATGCTGCCTCCTTCTCCTCATTAAGTTTCGTCTGCATTGCCACAACACTGTTTTTGAGTTCTTCAACTTCTTTCTCTTTCCCACCGGCGTTTTGGAGTTCTTCCTGGAGCTTCGCGTGTATGATTTTCAGGTTGTCACGTTCTTCTTTAATCTCAACCATTTGCGCTTCGGTGCTTTCCAGATTTTCAAGCTCTTTCACTGCGGCGTCTCGTTCCGATTGGACCTTTTCACAGATTTTTTCATTCTCAGCCAAATTATTCTGCGCCGCATCTCGCTCGCCGGCTACCATTTCGCAAGTCTTCTCGTTGCACTCTAACTGATATTTCACCTTATCGATTTCCTCTTTATACTCCGCGATCTTAGCAGCCAACTTTTCGCGCTCAGCGATAGCTCCATCCCTTTCCCCTAAAAGCCGTGAACTCTCCTCCCCCCCCTGTCTAGCCTCGATTGCCTTCAACTTCTGCCGTTCGGCGTCCAACTCGCCCGTCATCTTCGCTCGCATCTCTTCGAAAGAAGCTGTCTGCTTCTGTAATTTCATCGACATCTTTGACTCAGCATCTTTGAGCCTGTTACATTCTTGCGCTGCTGCGTCCCGTTCCTTGACAATAACTTCACGCTCCTCGATTGCCGCGTCACGCTCTCGCGCAGCCACGTCGCATTCTCCCTGCATAATTGCGATCAGCGACTCTTTCTCAACCAGCTGTTTTCGCGCTTCTTCTCTCTCGTTGGCCAATGCTTCGCAACTCTTTTCTTGGCTCTCAAGTTGCTTTTTCAGGTTTACACTATCTGAAATCGCTACTTCCAGTTGCCCCCTCAATTCCCCCTCCCCGGCTTGTCCAGCCTCACTTTTCGCCTCCATCTCTCGTAACTTCGCCACGAGTTGGTCCCGTTCTGCAAATGCCGTGTCACGGTCCGATAAAATCCTCGTCTCCTCTTCACCAGCATCCTTCAGCCGATCCTCCAACACAGCAACCTGTTCATTTTCTGCCATGAGCTCCTTAACCTTCGTTCTCAATTCATTTACGACCGCACTACCGCGTGCGTTGTTCTGAGTAAGAGTGGTCACCTGTTGTTTGAGTGACAAAACGATTTCTTCATTGCCACCACCACCACCACCACCACCACCACCCTCACCCTCCTTGGACTTGTTGAGCTCTTCTTGCAGTTTGGCTGTCTGTTCCTTGGCCGCTTTAAGCCTGGCGCCCCAGTCTCGAGCATTTTTAGCTCTTTCCTCCTTCACAGCAGCATTCTTCTCTTCCAAGGCTGCGTCGAGTTTCTCTTGCAACTCAGAGTTGTCCGGTTCCATTTCCAATCCATTGTGATGGGCGAGACTCTGCTGCCGGAGTTGTTGCTCAGATGCTTGAAGCTGCCCCTTCAACTCCTCATTTTCTAATCTAGTTTTGTCTAAGTCGGCCTTGACCATCTTCAGTGCCTTGACAGCGTCCGCTAACAGTGCCATGTTGCCAGAACTGGCGGCTGGCAAAATCCTCCTAATAAAGCCAGTGAACAAAAAAGTGAAGGTACGATCACAGTGAGTATCGTAACGTACTGTAGTGACAATTTTTTCGCTAACAAAACAAAGTTTACTCTTTTTTTACGGATTGGATCCTGCCTGGTGGAATAGAGAATCAAGATCAACATTCCTTACCAAAAAAATAAATCAGTGTGCGCGCTCACTTTCTGCACACACACACACCAAATTTGGCACACGTGCGCACCTTTAAAGATTTTTGGGGCCTTGCCCCCCCCCCCCCCCCCCTCTCCACGATGCATGCTCCTTCTGCGCCGCCGCTTCCCCTTTCCTCCACGCGCACTGACTCGATGAATGCCCTCCTCTTGTCCGTCGAACGATCGCTGAAGGAAAAACAAACCGGTAAGTAGCAGGAATTTTGGCAGTCATCTTGATCCTCTCCGTTGTCGTTGAGAACGAGAAAGAGAATGACAGTCCACTTTTGATACAGCTAGCAATAGGTCAAAGGCAAGAACAGCAAGACTCACCCCCCTCGCCCCCACCCACTCGTTTTGTCTATGCGTTTGCCTGTCATTTTACTGTCATCTCTGTAATCCTGTTGTCGCTGCACAGTTGTCTGGCAACAGGCTGTCGAGACCCTGGCTTACTGCGCTGAGACATTTCTCCAGACGGCTGAATGTCAACACTTTGCTGAAAATTGCCAAGAGCAAATGGTCACGATATTGCTGAACCAGTCTCCGAGCAGTCCGAATGTTACCCATCTCGAGTGTAACTGCGTGAAGAATACTGTTCGCTTTGCGGTGCTCATAATTGCCCATGACTTGAAAACCCGTGTAATTGATCCCTCCCTACCAATCTCACCATTCCTCGGCACTCTTAGGGAAATTTTCCACGAAAATAAGGCGTTTTATAAGTCTGCTAATGGCAACAAATCATGGAACATGCAAGGGATTGGTTTTCCTGAGTTCCGTAGCCAAATGATTGCGAATTTTCGCCACAACGGTGGTTTCTTCCATCTAGCTGAGCACTTGAGCAACCAACAAAACGTGCACAAGCGAAATATCGACCTCGCCTGTCTCAGAAGTATCTTATCAGCAGGACAATCTTGCATCAGAGAAGTATTGACGTACCGAAGGCAGATCACTAGTAGCAAGAGGTCTCATTCTCAGAACCTCCCAAGAGAGTCCGAGAGGGTCGCTGGGATGGCAGACTATAACGCGGACATCAACGGCACTTTGATGCCATCGGAGGAAAGTCTCTTAGCAGCTACGACTTCATCAATTGACCATTCTTTCCCGACCTTAGCCGGAACTGGACCCGAAACAGCTAATATGATGGCGGCGACGACTGCACCCACACCCGATTCCCCCCTCCCAAAAGCACCACCACCACCACCACATACCTCTCCAGACAAAACTTCCTCCGATTCTCTCATTTCTTCCGTAAACACCATCGCTTCGCTGACGATGATGCAGATGACAAACCTCAACGATGCGTCTCTCCGTCATCAATCGACTGATATAATATCTGCCATGCTCCACATCCTTAGCTCGCATTTTTTGCTTGATGGCAGCAAATCTCCCCACGCACAAATCCTCGAGTTCAACGTCTTCTGGCGTTCGATTACCCTAAAGTACATAAACTCTCGATCTCTTCCCTTGCGACTATTTGGCTGGACGCAGTTGCATGATATTATTTCCTACGCCAAGAAGTCAAGGCCGAAACCGCGGGCCTTCCTCGTTCAGAATGCAGGCAGCCGCTTTATCAACGGGACGTATGAGTACTCTCTCCCTGTCACAGAAGATGGCTATGCGGTCGATCCAAACCCCGAAAAAGGCGTGCAGTATACGCGCTCGATCTCAGCGAGTAACGAAGCATGGGCTACCGACAAGACCCTCACCCTTTTTCGTTGCACGATGAAGTCCAATAGCAAGTGGTGGTTTTTATCTGAGGCCGACGCCGACTCTCCCGGAACTGATAAAGACATCGATTACTACCAGCACAAGTCGAACAAGTTGCAGGAATCTTATCCTCCTGTATCTGGATGGGAGACGTGCAAGTCGGGCCACGGAAAAGACCCAGCGCCAAGCCTCCAACCTGTCGGTTTGTTGGTCAAGCCAGGAACGGAGCTCCAGACTCTCGAGCACGAAGTTGCTGCGTGGGCTATCAAAGAAAGCATTATCGACAACGCGCTCGGCATCGAATTTACGCACCGCGAGGTTGTGAACAGATCCCAGGCGCTGCTGGCTTTTCTCGCCTCCATGTGCGATCGCCCGCAGAAGAATGTCGACCAGAATGTGTACGAACTGAACTTCACTTTGCAGCCGAAACATCTTGATGTATGCTGGACAACAGCAACCTCCAAGGGAACGGATGAGATGGTCGTCGAGGAAATCCTAAAAACTCTTACCAACCTATTCCCCTCTCTCCCCTCCCGCCTGGCTGACTACCTTTTGACCCAAATCCAATCGTCACTCGAAAGTACAGCTAGCAATTTTCAGCACGCCGCTACGTTTTGCGCACTTCTAGCCGATAACCCCCCCACCCTTCTCCACAACGTTCGCACCAAAATCGTCCACATATTATGGGACATCATCACTCACAAGAAAGCGAAAAAGATCCTACCTCCCGCTCAGTACGACTTGCTGCAGGGTTATTTCTCGAACGAATTGAAGGTTGAGCCAGGTGGGAAGAAGCTGCGGAACGTTTTTGTGGTCATGTGCACCGATCAGCTCTCTTCAATAGCTGGCATCACCGATAGTTTGGTTGACGAGCCCTCAAATCAGACATTTTTGAGGATGCTGCAATATTTACTGCAGACTTGTCCTGCTGAAGAGGAACTTGACATAATTGAGAATCACCATCCCGGCCTTCTCCTCCGCGAACTCAATAGCTACCTTAAGCGCCGAGAGCTAGCCCCTCCTACGTCTACGTCTAGTACCACCGGTGTAACCATCACCCCGAAGTCGTCACCTTCCTCTAAATCATCGGCAGTCGACTCCTCCTCGACCGCTTCTACTTCCCACGCTACCTTCCTCTCCGAGCGATTCATGCTGCTGCGCTACATTTACAGCAAGTCGTCAAAAGTGAACATCTTGGAGCAGGAAATTCAAGAGCTCTGGAAGACCTGCAGCGAACCCTCTGACCGCGAGGAATGCATGGATTTTCTCTCTAAGTCAGCCAGAGGAAACAAAAAAGGGCATTATGATACTCGGCCCGCCGCTTGGACTACCGTCACGCCAAAGGTTGCGACCGCCTTTTCTCACGAAACAGCTTGCTTTGTATTCTTTGAGCTCTTTGTGAAGGACGCTGATTGGGCCACGCTATCCCCCCGAGCGTACAAATCGTTTAAGACGCTGCTCGACTCTCTGCGAGAATCTAAACCGACGTACAAGGATCAAGATTTTGACAGTACACAGCTTGAAGGACTTTGGCGAATAGCACTTTCTTCTGACTCCTTACAGGTTTCCGAGGAAGCTCGGATTGACCTTCTACGTCTCTTCAACGAGGTCACCGCCGCGTTCCCTAAATCCTCCACGCGTACCGAGGTATATGTGGATCGGATTTTTGACGAACTCGACTCCCTTGACCCGAAAACCCCACCTAACGAGAGGGCAATCGAGCGGTGTCTTCTCCTTCTCTGCGGGGCTGTACCTCGCGGCGTCGGCAGCTTGACACCACTCAGTAATGATGGTTCTAGTTATGACATTGACATTGACATTGACATTGACATTGACATTGACATTGACATTGACCGCGCCGCGGACTCGCTGTACTGTAAGCGGATGGCCCCGCTTCCGCATGGTCTCCGGCACATAGGATCCAGGACCAACGTACGAGTTATTGCCCACTGTCTTCAGCTTGCCAACAATAACAGCAGCAACAGCAGCATCGTTTCTTTCTCCGACGACAGTTCCACACGGCATAGTAACGCAAATAACAAGTCTAGGCCCAATAGTGTGCAAAGATTTTTCACTATCCAACTGCACCCGCTCGAGACGTTCAAAAGTGCGCGATCAAAGGTTGCCGCGTACATGAAACATCCTCTTGAGCTCGTCAAAGGTGTAGCCATCGTTGAAAATCGCGGTCAACCGAATATGGTTACCAACGGTATTACAAGCACAGTATACGACGAGATGATCATCGCCGATTTGCCCCACTCCCTCACTCCCAATTCCGAGCTAAAAATGTTGCTTTGCAAGAATCCGTCGGGATCTTCCAGTAACCCCAACAGAAAGAACGCCGACGACCTACTCCACACTTTCCCAACTTTGCTGAATGTGCCCAAATATTTTAGCGACGAGCGTAGTTCGAAGCCTTTCGATTCTCTCCTAAATATCCTCGAATCGTTGGGCAATAGCAACAATTCGTCAGTTGTGAAACTCGTTTGGGATTTCCTTCTCTCAGTTCCTAGCAACAACCAGAAGGTGGACATTGTTCTTTCAGCGGCGAAAATGAAGAAAAATGAGACTAGCAGTGTCGGATTCTCTTCCCTGCTGCAGAATGACCGTTTTTATCATAGTGTCTACAACCTTCAGATAATCGACGCCCTTTTGCAGCCTGCCCCAGAGATCTTCGACGATTCTGACATTCCTGCTATCCACTCCTTCTCTAACCGGTTCAAGACCGGCTTCGTGAATAATGGGGGTTTTGCAGCACTATTAAGAATGTTCGTGACTGACGATGAAACCAACGGGACGCGCACTGGAATGGGAAATGCTGTGATTCTCCGCATCATTAAGAAGTGTGTCACAGACGATGACGATGATACTGTTTTGTCTAAATTTACCGCGGACACAACCATCATCAGCAAAATTTGCCAGGTCGCTGCTTCCAACCACAGTAAGGAATTTAGCGAGGGCTCCTGGGATGACGTGATCATCGACGCATTGACGCTACTTAAGCTGCTGCAGACTAAGATTCCCGCGATGGCTGGCCAATTTCTCTCCCTCGAAAACGGCTCGGCGGAAAAGATGATTATCAACCTTCTTCTGTCGAATACCAACAGCGTGAGGACCCGCGAAGCTGTCATGAAACTCGTTTTGGGCGTAGAGGAGGTTTCCCTCGCATCCTTTTCGTGGCTGCTCAAGTGTCTAGAACAAGTTACCGCTGGCGGCAACAGCGAGGAGGTCTTCGTCGTTCTCAAAAAACTCGTGTCCAAGATTGGCAGTGACGAATCGAAGATGGAACAGCTTGGCTCTGTACTCTGTCGCACGCTTTCGTCTACCCCCACCCCGACGAAGAAAACATTAGTAGGGTGCCTTTCGTTATTGTTCCAGCTCCTTGAGAGCGGTGTCGACATGAACAAGGTCCTGACACCGGGTAGTGCTTTTCTCCGGCAAGCTTTCGACGAGAATTCATCCCATTCTGGCATCATGGATAGGCTCAAGTCCTTTACCTTAAGCGCCCGTCCTACTCTGAATCCTTTAATGACCCTCATCTCTGTGATTTTTGACCACTTTCTTTGTAATTCGGAGGTTTGCGGCGACAACGAGAGCAGAAAACTCGCCTTCAAGGTGTTG
>Ga0115556_1001753_pt1 | contig 14839 bp, 9 predicted proteins | sample COGITO_mtgs_1104_5_FD_87282 | JGI IMG/M metagenome (GOLD analysis project Ga0115556, IMG submission 87282) | Pelagic marine microbial communities from North Sea - COGITO_mtgs_110414 | ecosystem: Environmental > Aquatic > Marine > Epipelagic | place: Germany:Helgoland, sampling site Kabeltonne... | reverse complement strand
GTCAACACACAACAAAAATAAATAAATAAATGAAAAAGGGTTAGAATGTGTGGCGCAAGAAGCTTGGGAACCGTTGGATCCTCTCAACTGATAGAAAAAGTCTTGGGTAAGATCTTGGACACTTTACTCACCTTGCACATACCGGAACCATTGTCAACGACAAGAGCAGCAACGTCTTCGTCAGCCATGATATTAATAGATTTTTAAAGCGGTTTAAAACTGAGGGGAGGGGGTTGAAAGTTAGTTGGATCCTTGGTGAAAATGGCCCATCGCGTTTGCGCTTATGGTGGGGTTAATTGAACAATAAAATATCGTTCAGGCGCCATAAATGCCATAGGGAATGCATTGATGAAGGTTTAATTTGCTTGCAATATTGTTATCCTTACCTTTTAGTTTGACACCCCTCAAAGCAACAAGATTTTTCCCTTTTAGGTTCGTTGGGTTCTTGAAAATGAATTCTGGATCACTTGTTTTATAATTTGTCCCACCCCCCCCTTATATTTTTGTTATGCTCGTGGCAATTTTTTTCGAGAGTTATTCTTCGTCTATGGTGCGAAACGAGAAATGAATTTGAAGAATACAAAAATGCAACTCCAGCCAGGTGGTAGAAGGAATTGTAGTCGTCTGGGGGTAGTTTCGGCACTTATAAATCTTTACTCTTTGTATTTTCCGTATGGTTGGTGTAAATTGCGAAAAATTCAATGAGAAATTACTGGAACTTGAGAGCATTGTGAACTTGGAGAGAAAAGGGGAGGAACTTTGGGATAAAGCGAAGGGTGTTTAGTCGATATTACGATAGCTGCTGTCTAGTTTGATCTGAGTGAGCTGTTTCCGGGGTATGGGTACGTACACTAGCGTGTGCGGACATAACCGACCCTTGGTTTTCTACTATACTACGTGGGGCAGCAAACGAGCAAACAGGAAAGGAACACATAACGCGGTGAGAAGGAAAGGATCGCCAGGTCGTGTTCATAGTTAAATTCAATTTGAAGAATTTGTAACACTACTTGCAAAAAGACCGTGACTGTTCATGCTGGTCTTTTTTGTAGTCAGGTGTGGGAGTTTGTTTCAATGCGGCTTCGTTACATTGTCAGCCTATTTATGACTACTGCGAGGCTCCTTTGCGTCGAGACCAACAGTTATCTCTTGTGCGTCTCAAACTTGTTGTCTTGCGTTGTTTCGCTGTCTAACTTGCTTGATCCCATTGAAAAATGTAACGCGTGAGCTTCTTTGGGCTATATAACTCTATGTTCTGGTGATTCATAAGTATAAATCACAGCAACATTGTTTGAATGGCATAAAACAAGGCCTGAAGTTCCGATTTGGTTCTGGCAAAAAATCAAAGTCGAAAGTGGCAAAGTCCCTCTTTTTAAAAAATTAAAACCCCATATATAAATCATCTTGCTACGCATTTAATTCCTCCTCCCACTGTCCACCCTATAAGATAAGATGTATCTCTCGGTCCTCTTATTGTTAATACCTTCTATTGCAAGTGCATCATCTCCTTGGATTGTAGGCGGTGATCAACCTGCTTTTTTTGACGTGAACAGTAACTTGATTAATTCTGTTTCAGAGAATGGAGAAGTCACTACGAATCCACTAGGACCTTATACTTGGGGTGGTGATGCAAGCAAGCAACTGAAGATGCCGCAGGGTAAGTAATTTGAGACACTCCCTACTATCGTCCCCGCTTGTAGTCATTTCAAAATCCAGTCACCCTAACCCTTTCCTTCCGCACCTTTTTTTCCCTCTACTCCCCCAGGCTGTACGTGTAAGCAGACGGATATGAGTCGTTCGGCGAGCGACTGCGAGATTTTTACGTGCGGCTGTGCATGCGATCTGAACGCAGGCCAATGCGATCTGAACTGCTGCTGTGACTCTGAGTGCTCTGCTGTCGAGATAGCTTCGTTCACCGAATGTTCGGACGCTAACAATAATGAGGGGGACATCATTGAGACATGTGCGAGCAGAGATGTTCTGGAGAGCGTCAACCCAAAGTACCCTCTTAAGTCAGGTGCTGTCAGCTCAGCCACACTCAACAACCTCCTGTGTGTCCACGAGTACAACACGGAGATGAAGGGAGAGTTCTTCAAGCAGCCATCAAACATCGACACTCATTCGTATTCTCCTAAGCGTTATGACTACAGGGCGGCGAATACGATGTCTGCTTATGCTAGTCATAAAGGCAAATACCGGCTTTCTGACCCTGTTGAGATCAAAGAGAGCGTCTTTAATGGTTTCTTGCCCCTTCCGACTATGAGTGAGGGCGGTATTTGTCAAGAGCTTAACGCTGTCAACTTTGGGGGAAACGTTGAACCTACTGAAAACTCGTGCATCCGTAAGATCCCTGCCGCAATGAGTGACAAGTGCGGTTCAAACCTAGAGTTTGACTACCAACGATTCACTGATGTGAAGCTAATGCCTGATGGCACGAGTGATCCTGGTCTTAAGATCTATATTCCTGATAACCTCCCCACTATCGCTGTGAATGGCGGCGACTGTGATAATGCGCTGAAATCTCTTGTTTATGACGTTTATTACGACATCATAGATGACACCTCCGATGTTAATGATGGGAGGCTCTACACAGTAAGTAACATTACCGCACGAATGGAGTTCGCAACCGTCGATGGTAGCGAGGAATATTTCCAGCAGTCATTTGGCGTTAACTTTGTGTCTGAAAACAGAGTGGCGCCCAACTCGGGATCTGGTGCAGGGTGGCAGAACGCAATTGTGAACAGAGGACGGTCGGGAAACCCGGGATACATATTTGGAAAACCCGTGATTTCGGGTAATCCTCACAATAAGACAACCGCTGCCGCAAACAAGGTCGTTCAAGCCAGCACCTACGGTATGGCTACATTCAGATCAGCAGATGGCAGCTGTGACGATGCTCAGATCGACCCAACTGGGACTATCATCGGGTTTGGGGAGGATGTTGTCGTTGGTTGTACCAAGGTCATGACCCAGGCAGAATATGATACTTTTTGCGGTAACATGACTCTGGCAACAAGTATGACCAATTGGCTTGCCTTTAGTGACAACATGGTGGGAAAATTTGGAAACGCAGACCCCCTTGACCCGAGCCAGTGGATTTCCGGTGTCGAGACCACTTTAACCTCACCATCATGCGAGAAATTTCCGACGAGTATTAACTTGAATTTTACGTGGAGCTACGTGGGAAGTATCAAAAACCCGCAGGCCAGGATCATGAAAGCCGAGGTCGCGTATGGAACGGAGAAATTGGAATTCACTCGGGAAAATAGTCAGTCCTTCAATTTCATTAGCACTGTGTCCTGGACCTATCACGACCAATCCTCGTCAATTTACGACCCCCCCGCACCCCCTATCATTTTCAGCGTACCATACGATGTTTTCTACCCGTTCGAAATTGCGAGTCCTGCGTCTCCAAGTTTCGGAGCGCTCAGTTGGGCCGTTTTGGGGTTGTTGGTGAGTGTGTTCGGGATGTTTTTCTTGTCGATATGAGCCTGATTTTTGTTCGATGTTGTTGAAATTGCTAGAAAGTAAAAAATGCTTCTTTTGTGGCCCTACAATTTATACTTCCACTTTTAAATTTCCTACGGTTGTTTAGCAAAGAAGTCTGTTATTGCGTCAAGATCATCATCGTCGTCGTCATCATCTTCATTACCAAGGTCATCATTTACATCAATCCCATTGATGCCTTCATCCTCGTCACTGTCCAGCAGTAGGCTATCGTCAATTGCCAGGGCTGCCATCAAATCGTCCGCGACTTCGGACTTTGTTGTCGAAGAAGAAGGCGGTGGGGGTTGCGCATTGGAGATGCTGAACGCATCTTTCGTTGGAGCTGGCACCTGTTGCTGTTTCTGCGCCGTCTTCTCGGCTTTTTCGTCACTTTCATTGTTATTGGCGATCTTCGTCAGGTCTCGTCTCTTGCCCAAAATATTCCTCTTCGATGCAGTCGACTGCGTTTTGTTACGACGACGCTCAGCTATCGAGTTCCAAAATGTCCCATCAGCAGACAGCATTGAGTCGTAGATTGTCGCGGAAACTGTTTTCACATTGGTCTGCGTCTGAGTCTTGAGGAGTCCACTGCTCCTCCGTTCCTCCGCTGAATTTGAGGTATCGCGGGTGTTTAGCTCCTTCCCCTCGCTCAGGTCTCCCTGTGCATCTCCCTGCGGATCTTCGGAGAGATGCTGGCCAGCAACCTCCGCGTCAACCTCGCCAAATATAAGATCCGTAGTAAAGTCATCAGCAAATCTGTCATCTTCGCAGGCTCCATCAAGCTGGTCCTTCGACAAGCGAAGAAGCCCACCATCGGGAATGTAGCCAGTGTGAAATGCGCCTCGAAAGAGACTGACTCGCTTACTCTTGGAAAGCGGCACTACATGTCGGCAGCGAACCAAGATATCACCTTGAATAACTACGCCAACCGGGAATATAATCTGACCGTCGCTTGTGCTCACCCACTTCCCTTCCGAGGCACTCGTTGTTAACACCAGCTTGCCACCCTTGAAGATTTGGAGATAGGGAGCACAACCATCCTCTCCTGTCTCGTTTCGGCCAATATTCGGTGCCTTCGACATCAGGACTCTCTTTAGCAGAACTGGGCGTGTACAGGGTTTCACCCCCTCCAAAATGTTGCTGAAGTACCTCAGGTACCGGCGCTGAGAAGGGATCGTAAGCTCGTTGATGTGCATCTTCTTGACATTTGACATATACAGAAGCGCATCGAGAGGGGAGGGGAAAGATGGATTCCCCGGACACCAGGACAAAATTGACGAGACAATCGCAGCGGTTCGACCCTGTCCAGTCAGACAGTGGATCACTGCAACATTCTGTGGATCGCTTTCCAACCAATTCTCGACGCTAGTACAGACTTTGACCAGGACTCCGAGCGGCGGGGCAGGGTGCCCAGGAAAATTGAATTCCATTACCATGTTTCCAAACGGCGAGTAGTCATAGGCAACCTCAGACACATTCCAGACCATATACTGCTGGTGATGCTTGGAATTGAGAAGGTTGGCAAGAGAATGGAGGTGATGGTGTGGATTTGACGTCTGCGGTGGGTCCGGGAGGAAAGGGGATTTTGTGGGGTGGCTCACAGTAATTATTCTCGATGTCACGTAGCAAAGATCCAAATCACGGAGGGCTTGTCTGTCTATCTTGTCAGGGTTGTGCACATACTTCGGTTTCGATGCATTCTCAATTGTCTGGTCTATGAATGAGCCAATCGATGACGTTAGGTGTTTGGCTTGTTGGCTGGCGTGCTTGAATTGCTCGGAATTGGATATTGTCGATGCGCGACTCTTCATTTTATTGACAAAGTTAGCAACGTTATCGTTAGGGGCAACATTGTTGTTTGGGTTTGGGGGAGGGGCAGGAGGCTGTTCATCACTGCCAGTTGATCGCGGCGGTTTTACAGTGCTTTCGATTGTGCCGATTAGACGGTCTCCGCTCTCCACCATCATGTTCAGTGCTTTCGAAAACATTATTCAGTGAGGGGGGGGGGGAGAAGGAGAAACAGGGGAGAGAGGTCGGAGGGGGGGGGAAGGGAAGGGAAGGAAAGAGACGCTTCAATGAGTGCGAAGAACACAAATGATTTTGACGTTTGAAGGCAGGAGGGGGGTGGATTTTTATTTGGGGATGTGTTAATCTCTGGTAGTCACACGAAGGGGAAAAGAGGGCTGGGCGAAAGAATTATCAGAAATAAATGACAAATTAATTATCCGTCAAAATCCACAACATGAGGAGGAGGGTATGTGTATTCTATATTCTGTTGAGCTCTCTGTTCCCTGCGGAGCCACAGTTCCAAAGCGCAGATGTCAAAGATGATGACGAAGAAACGTACCTTGACCTCATGTGGAGCTCGTTGACTACTTACTTATCGGAAGATTTTTTTCCACCGACGGTTTCTGCGTGCACTTGGAGCTGGTCTGAGGGTCGGTGCGTTCGAATCGTTCGGGACGGCGACTGTGGCTGTGAAGGAGGTGGAGGGCTTTTTGGTATCGATAGTATCGTTGATGGTGCTTGGTACCGCTGTGCCTTTGACTACAAATTTGGCGACATAGAGCTGAGCAGGGCTTGTCGGTTGCAAAAAGTTCAATTTAATATTGGGGGTGATGAAATTCAGAATTTTTTTGACCCTTCAGACTGTCCAGCCGACGAGAAGCTCCACCCAAATGCGAAAGGTTTCTGCCCAGTCAGTGAGAAGCAAAAGACCGAATTTGGAAGGGCTGTGCAATACCTGGGGGAACAACGTGTGAAGGTTGGTCGGTTGGGGAGGAGCGTGGGAAAGAGGGCCGTGTGTGCACTAGAAGCTAAGGGTGACTCTAAGTCTCTTCCAGAGAAGGGCAAACGTGCTCTTAAAATGTTGACGGAGAAGATGAAAATAACAGTAGATTGCTGACAATTTTATGTGGTGACGGAGAAGATGAAAATAACAGTAGATTGCTGACAATTTTATGTGGCAGAAATCATCATTTTTTCTAGCTCTGTTATTATAATACCGCAATTCACGTATCCTAGGGAAATTTCCCGACAGATTTCCGGAAAATTCTTTAATCCTTCATCACTGGCCCTCATCAAAATAGCGAATATTTTATCGTCCACTCCAACATCAAATTCATATGTTAAGTCCTCTGGGTTGTATTTTGGAGGCCAAATATATTCTTCCTTTTCCTCAATCTGTTTGTATATGCCGAATCTTTTGTCTAATTTACCACTTCTATCAACATCGTCAGTTTGGTGACGGTAATCAGTTATTCTGTTTGGCCACTTCTCCCCTTCTTTAAAACCAAAGACATCAACTTGACAGTGAAAATCCTCTAATTCTTCGCAATGAATTCTTTGGATCTCAACGTAACGGGTGAAATCGTCGATAGATGTCAACTCGTACCCGTTTGATATATCAACTATTGGCCTCAGGAGGTGAACATCATCGTTATCACTCCTGAAAAGATGATAATTATGTTCACGTAACTTGGTCAGCGTTTTTGCCGCATCCGCCTCTTGTTGTCTTCGGTCATTCACTTCCTGTTGCCTTGCGAATATTGTAACTTCCACCATTAGAAATTTTGTGCGCTCTAAAATATCACGTCCCTCGTTTAAAGCGACCAACTCCGTTCCCTCGACATCAAGTTTCATGTACAAAATGTCATCTTCTTTGGGTGCGATATCATCCAAAGACATGGTCGGGTAGATAACCGTAGTATCATCCTCGTTACTTTTATCACCTTCGAATCCCCAGCCTTTTCTGTTGCTCTGCCCATTAAAGTGGCATAATTCGTCATTTCCGATAAGCATCTCGTGGACTGTCAGATGCTTTCCCTCTGCCGAAAAATGATTGAGATCAAATGAAAGTTTGAGCAAGTCAACAAAGTAACTGTTGACTTCGACAGCAACGACGTTTTCGCAACCATGTGCAAGCGCAAGGAGGCTGTAGTATCCAACGTGGGCTCCAACATCGAGCACGGTATTCTTTCGGTTGTTATCGCCCCTGCTGCAGAATTCGTCAAAAAGGATGGAAGTAATGAGGCTTTCTGTTGGGCTCCAAGTGCCCTGGAACCATAGAGACGCTGAAACTTCCTTAAAGTGGATTGAATTTTTTCCCTCGACTGGTACCGTTATGTAAAAATTCGCTTCTCCAGTTGGTGAATCAACCACTCGTGCCCCAAAACGATCATTTGTTTGCCGCTCTGCTCGTATCATCGGGGGTTCGTTCAACCCGTCGTTGTAAATAAGTTGAAGTAGGAAGACAACGTAAAAGAGATTCATTGAGAAAGGCGAGGTATGGGAAGCAAGAAGACAATCAGCAAGGGATGAGGGCAACAAATCAAATGAAATCATGCCTCATCATGGAAGGAAGTTATCAGTTATCAGGAAAAGCCGAAAAAAAAGAAACAAGTATTCCCAATTTTTTTAAGTATATCACCCACGACTCGATTGGAGGTTCTGCAAAGTTCTCGGGGTTTTTATTTTTGTGATTAAATTTCACCCTCGCTGCTATTTTGACAGGAGAGAGGTCTGAATTACTAAGAGCCCAGCCAGAAGAACTTCTCTAACAAACTTGTCTTTTTTACTCTCTTACGGCCACAAAACTACCCTCGTTATCTCTGCTTTCTACTATTGTCAAGCTCGAAAAATGCTCGCTGACAGCAACACCCATGGAGTTCTGCATTGGAACGAGAATGGTGGTATCTTTGAGCGATTTCAGACAATTGATAGCGCCCCTCACGCCGCTCTCGTCAAGATGCTGAAATGGTTCATCTAGCACCATCAGATTAGAGCGCACTCGAAAGCTGCTCATTTCCCGAACTGCAAGGAACAGGGCGAGCTGCAGTCTACGATACTGCCCCCCACTGAGCAGACTCAGAGGGAAATACTTCACCTCCTCAAGGTTAGTCATGATGCGTACCGCTCTGCTCACCCGCTCCCCGTCTTCCAAATCTAAAACGAGTCTCATAGAACGGTTGATGTCTCCCGTGGGCCTGCCACCCAAACCATCTTCATTGATTAAGGTCGTATATTTGGCAATGTAGCGCTCCAAATTTTTTACTCCCTTTTTCGCTAGGAATGAATTCACACCGAAACGTGGGCCAAAAATCTTCTCAATCATGTAGCTAAGCATCGCCACTCTCGATTTCGATTCGTCAAGTTTACTGTCCAACTCTTCCACGGTACGTTTAAGCTCTTCGCATCGCCTCGTTATCTCAGCTATTTCGTCTCGCACATGTGCCTGTTTGCGCTGCGCCTCATGTTGTTTCTCGGCGAGAATCAGACGTTTCCTTTCTGTCTGCAATTTTTCTTGCATCAAATCAAAATCGAAGTCATTTTCCTCGAAGTCGTTGTCCTCGATTTCGATTTCATGCCCTCCTTCATGCCTGTGCTCTTCTTTGGTCGCGCTATTTCTGATTGTCTGTTTGCACGTCGGACAAATTCGCTGTGATATCAGAACTTTTCGTTCCTCCTCGAATTTTCCCCTCATTCTCTTTTTTACTCTCTCTCCCTCGATAAGAACCACAAGAGAGTTTACATTCTCACGAATTTTAAAGCTCTTATCACAGAGATCTTCCTCCCCTTCCTGGCAAGCAGCCGAGCTGCCCAGTTCTTCCTCCATACCAACTTTCGCATCCCGCTGCGCCTCTAAAGAAGTTAAATCGCCATTTCGCAGTGATCTCTGCACCTCCAAGCGATCTTGCTGCAGCTTAAGGTCTGACAGCTCTGACCGGATTTTCTTGCCGACGCTATCAAAAACAGCTCTAGAATAGCCTCCGCTGTCTATGACGTTGATAAGCCTGTCCTTGAAGTCCTTGTCACCCAAACTCAGTCCCCCGCCGTCGCCTATTTGTTCAAGGAATGAGTTTGAGAACAGCAACTCGATGTTCTCAGTACCGCCGAAGCTTTCGTTTATGTTTGCTTGTGTCAATTTCATGCTCTGTCCGGTAAGATCCTCGTCGCCCAAACGAAATGTGAGGCTACTTTTTGGTTTGCCACGTTTTGAGTAAGCCCTCGAGCGCTTGATTAAAAATTCCTTTCCGTCAATTTTACCCCTAATACTGACCTCACAGCTTTTGGACTGAGAATTTACCACACCGTTTACCATGTTTTCTTGATGTCGCGGAAAGGTCGAGGACGAAGAAGCAGATGTCGTGCCTAGGGCCGCCCATCTTGGGGCGAATGCGAGTGTGCTCTTCCCGCTGCCGTTGGATCCTCTCTCTGAGCTACCCAGAATATCGTTGGTGTCCTCTTCATCATCATAGCCCAGCTCGTCTGCTTCATGCCTTCCGAGCAAAAGGGTCAGCCCTTTTCCCGCTAACTTAAACTCGCACTCGTGCTTAAAACTCCCATATCCCGACAATTTTAGCATCTCAAATTCAACCGATACGCCATTCACGCTTAAATTGCTATCCTGGTCTATGCTATTTTCTACATACTCTCTAGCAAGTGAAATAACTTTTTGGTCTTTCTCATCCACAGAATCAAAAAAATAATTTAGAACTTTGGTGGGATTGTCGGTGTCGGTATCTTGAATCGTGTGAGAGGGGGGTGTGTGCTGCCCCGTCGTTATTGACAAAATTGAGGTCGTTTCGGACGATGGTGGAGGACCATCTCGGACCTCGACCTTCACCCCTTGTTCTCGTAAAAAATTTGCTGTCCTCCGAAATTCAAGTAACCTAAAATCTGAAGCAGCATCCTCGTCAAACCCGGCCCTCTCCCTCAATTCCCTTACGACGTCGTCGAAGGGGAGCACGACAATGACATTATCCAGTTTCGAAATAGTACTATTCATGACGCTGCTCGGGCAGCCAGCGACAAAATCCTCCCAACCCTCAAACTTATGAAATTTGGGGATACCCTCAATGTCAAGAGAAATCGACCTTTCCACATTATAGGTTTTGGAGTCAACAAGTAGCATTCGCTTTCTTTCGCCAGCTTCTGCCAGAGTCACTTGATACGGCGACCCTATATAAGTAACAGCCGGGCTTCTGTCGCCCAATTGAAAATCACGAGTCGGTTTGTGGATGTGACCAGAATATACAGGTGTGTCCACTTTCCAGTCAGATATCATCGAAAAATCGTCATGCGCAAAAATAGCGCTCACCGACTCTTCGCGCTGTAAATAATTCAGGATATCTTGTAAACCATCCCGTTGAAAAGGAATAAAGGCCGCGTTCATGAAAATAGTCGGAGTATCAATGACAATGCACTGGTCGGGTGCAAAAGCAAATTTTATGGGTGTAAGAGAGCTGTGCATGGCCGAGGAGGCGCTGTGTTTTGTGAGCAGCATGTCATGATTACCAGGCATTAATATTACAGGGATGTTTGCAAAGAGTTCTGAGGATAGAAGACTCAAAATTTGAGCGAGCGGAGGCACCGGAAGCTGACCAGTTCTTGCATGCCAAAAGTCACCAAGAAATAGAATTCCTGTGCTCTCGAAAGATTTGGCAGTGGTTGCCACGGAAGTGAGGACCTTCTCGCACGCCTTCAGGGATCGGGATGACAAATGCAGGTCAGAAAAAATGAGCCATTTCTTTGTCGAGCGATGAAGTGGATAGTTCTCACTTTCGTCCAGGGTTACCAGCGAGGCGAAATTTTGAAGGGTTTGCCATCGACGAGGGTTGTGATGAAGAGGATATCTATGAGTCGTGCTAACCGGAAGGAGTGCGGAAATTACGGCGAAATTTATCAGCAATGTGGTAACGAAAAACATGGTGGATGAATTTCTTGGGCCCTGTGTGCTATTGAGAGTGAAGTTGGTTTTTATCCATTTTTTCAGTCTCTGTGTATCTTGACATTTGAGAAAGTGTGGGGCCGGATTTGAAAAGCGTGAGATGTGAAATGCGTGTTATCCTTGGAAGTATTTGTGAAAAGTTGCCCCCCCCCCCAATCACAAAGATATCGGCAGTAACCACAAAGATGTTCTCGTCATCAATTAGACGTCCAGTAGCCGCTGCGGCGACTGTTTGTATCGTTCCGATGCTTTATTCGAGCTTAAAAAGGGATGAACCACTCACTGAACCTCTCACTGCCCTCCCTCTTAGTCGGTTTGCCCCTTCCCCCTTTGTGCGCTCGATGGTCATGTGCGACGTCGCGGCTCAGGGTGGACAGATCAATTCTGCTGAGCAAGACGAACGTGCGCAGGCTGATCTGGAGGCGAAGGTCATCAAGACGAAGAAACACAATGCTGGCATGAAAATTTTTGCTGGTAATGGAAACCTTGCTCTTGGTACCGAGGTCTGCAGCAAGCTGGGGATCAACTTGGGAAAAGCGACCGTGGGTGCATTTGCCGACGGTGAGGTTAACATCCAGATCCACGAGAATGTTCGTGGGAAGGATTGCTATGTGATCCAACCCACCTGTCCTCCAGTGAACAGCAACCTCATGGAGCTTTTGCTGCTCACGAGTACTCTCAGGCGCGCATCGGCCCGAAGGATTACTGCTGTCATTCCCTATTATGGATACGCTCGGCAGGACAGGAAAATGGCCGCACGTGTCCCCATCAGTGCTGCTGATGTTGCCAGGCTTTTAGAGGTGGGATTTGCTGCTCCTGCTGCTGCTGCTGCTGCTGCTGCTGGTTGGTTTTTCTCTTTCTCGTCTAGATCTAATCCATTTTCGTGCACATTAACACCCCGCAACGCAGGCTGTCGGCGTTGATCGCGTCGTCGCAGTTGATTTGCACTGCGGACAGATCCAGGGATTTTTCGGGCCAAGGGTTCCTGTGGACAACCTCGACGGCGGCGTCGTAGGAATCAACTATTTCGGGGATAAGGACTTGCACAACCCCGTGATTGTCTCCCCTGATGCAGGGGGCGTGTACAGGGCCAAGAAATTTAAGGAGGGACTGACGAGCAAGTTCGATATCAATGATATTGGGTTGGCCATGATCATCAAGCAGAGGGCCAGGGCCGGAACTGTAGACCAGATGGATCTGGTTGGCGATGTATCGGGGTGCGATTGCATCATCGTGGATGATATGATCGATACTGCTGGCACCCTTTGTAAAGCAGCAGACGTCTTGCTCGATAAGGGCGCCAGGAGGGTCTTTGCCTTCGCGAGCCATGGACTTCTGAGCGGACCTGGAAACGACAGGATCAGCAGGAGTAAGATGGAAGAGGTCGTTATTCTTAACACTATTCCCACTTCTCCCCAGAGGGCTGCTAATGAGAAACTCACGGAACTCAGTGTCGCACCCCTTCTGGCCCAGGCTATCTTCAACATTCATGCCAAGAAGAGCATCTCAGCGCTCTTCAAATGAATACAAACAGCCATTTGAAATGAGTTAAGAGAGAATTTTGATTTTTTTGGCGGTGGAAAGGTTGTTGCTCGTGTCTTGTATTCCTATATTTCTATATTTATTTAGCAATTCCTGCTGTTTTCAACGACAGCTTGTTCGAATTTTTCAAAATCAGCAAGCCAATTGTCATAAGAGTCACTCGCATCTGAGTCGTAGCTGGCCACAACCTTTAGCGATGAGTCGATTATCTCCCCGCAAACTGACCCGTATGCTGCCTCTGGGTTGACGGTACCATGCATCGCCCTGCAAGCCGCGCCGAGGCTAGCAGTGTTAACACTGACGGAGCTGTTAACCTCAAAAAAGTCGCTGCCGTTCAGCTGGGCTTTGGAATCAGGAGCACCTGAGATTAAAACATCACCGCGGAAGACATCAGCGATTATCTGATTTATTCCCTTGCTGTTGCTACCCCCCCCAACGACAATGATTCTCCTACGAACGTTTGAGTCTTCCAGCAAACCCATCTTTCCGGCATTTACCCTCATGCTCATGATTCGTCCCTGAACGGCAGCCCTGACTTCTTCTCCTTCGCTCCACTCCTCGTGGCCGGTAAGGATGCTCGTTCCCTGCTTCAAGTTAGCTTTGTAACAGCCCACCTTGTTGATGAGTGGCACTGTCTCGCTGACATCAATGTGCATACTGAGCTTTCCTCCATTTCCAGCTAGCTTGCTCACGCCAGCGCTGCTGCCATCAGTGTCGCTGACCCCCAGTAATTCATCAAAACCACCCCATCCCTTCTCCTTGGCTACTAAGGTGTCGCAGAGACGCTCCCTTGTCCTGCCACCATTGCTGAAACAAATCATGGCGAAGTAGTTTAGCGAGCTTTCGTCGTTACAACAAGGGTTGACAAAGTAATGTCCAACATCGGTAGAATAGGGGCTAGGGAGATTCGCACATACGCCCATCAACGTGTCACTGGTGCCGAGAGAAATCAAAATGTCAGCGCCAGGATTCGTCAAATTTACGCCTGCTATCGTTGCAGGGTTGTCGCCCGTTCCAATAATGACGTGCTTGTTAATGGGACTCACGCCTAGTTTTGATGCAAAGAGATTACTCAGGTTGTTTCCCATCCGTGCTGTTGATAGCACGGGGGGCGGTGACATCAGCTTATTCACTGACGGGATGTGAGTAGGAGTCGCTCTCTTACCGTCGCATGTAACGCTGTCGAGAATCTCAGTGATTCGCTCGTCGTAGCCTTTTGAAGGGTTATTGACATCAAGAATGTTCATTCCGCTCCCGTCAGAGTAATCTGCACAGGGATGATCAGAAATATTGCAGTCGGACATTATATTCGTAGCAAAGGCAGAAATGAGCTCAACCTTCTTTGTATTGGTTGCGATGTTACCGGCTGTTTCATCGCAGGTGGCGCACTTTGTAGTGGTGCGCCCAAAGTTGCCGATACGACGGACTTTCGCCACCTGAAGGGCAGAGAAGCGCGCAGTGGGGTAGCTGCCAGTTATTTCCTGACAAATCTTCCCAAAGCCATTGTGGCAGAGAGCAGCGACCTCTTTGTTGGTGCTGCTGTCCATCCAAATAGACGCATCTGGGGAGGAGAACTGTGAGCTCTCTAGAAGGCTTTCAAATGTTTCTCCCCAAGCACCCTTGCTGCTCTGGTCAGACCACCATATGGTGCCGTGCTGCTGCCCGCTCGCAGAAAATCCAACGACATCTTCAAGGGAATGGGATGTCCAACTTTTCGAGTCTTTCCTGATCTCGTTCAAGAGCATATCGTATGCGACCAAGAAGAGTCCAACCGACTGCGTGGCTATGCAGCCCTTTGCTTCACCGTCACTCATCAGTGACGTGTGCGCTCGTGTTGCATCGTCGACATTCGTCATATTCACTATATCAGAGGTTGGGGTTGGGGACCCGGGCAATGCAGGGGAGGTGGAGGTCTTCAGCACATCTGCGAACTTGATTGAGCGCTGGTAGACAATCTTTGCAGAAGATACAATTGTGCATGAGAGACTCTGCGTTGACAGGTCAAAACCCATGTATAAAGGTGTCGACATTGTGTCGGGGGATGATTGGGGGTGTCGGGTAATTGATAACCCGGGGGGGTGATGG
>Ga0115556_1001742_pt1 | contig 14889 bp, 18 predicted proteins | sample COGITO_mtgs_1104_5_FD_87282 | JGI IMG/M metagenome (GOLD analysis project Ga0115556, IMG submission 87282) | Pelagic marine microbial communities from North Sea - COGITO_mtgs_110414 | ecosystem: Environmental > Aquatic > Marine > Epipelagic | place: Germany:Helgoland, sampling site Kabeltonne... | reverse complement strand
TGCGCGCCCCCCCCCGGCGTCGTCTAACCGTTTTGTCGCTCGCCCCCCCCCCCAGCACTTTGACCAACAGCTCATCAAGCTACCTCTATTCCAAAGCTGGAAGGTGTACAGTCACCGAAACGAAGTTGACGACTGTCTTGTCATCAGGATTGCGCTGTGCTTTGACAAGACATCAAGCATCGACTTCGCTTTAAGGGAGATTGATCTCGGTTTTAGCTTACACGAACTCATCAGCGAGTTCACTATTGAGGGCAAGTGCAGTCTGACGATAACTGACCTTTTCGATAGCAAACGCGTAGTGCTAGATAAGAAGCTGGCGTTAAGGCTCCACGGTGTGGTTACTTTTGCCAGGAGTCTGCTTGTCAAGCTGGGAGAGGAGCTCATCTTGTGTGGCGAAGAGGACAAAATCAAGGCGGACATTTTGGCAACCGAGGAGGCGGAAATCCAGGCACGAAAGGACGCCCGAACCGCCGACAGCCATCCCGATAACCCCAATTTTGGGCGGATAGTAATCGGTTACGACAAAGAGAAGGTTACTAAGACGGGTCATCAGCTCGAGACGCAGAGAATTATGACAGAGAGGAGGAGGAAGAGGTTGTGGCAAATTGTTGGATTGTGCAGGGGGACCAAGGGCAGTCTCGTCGAGCTCTCTTTCAAGAGTATATCGAGCTTATTTTTTTCTTCCTCGCTCCTCGCCTCCTACCGACCCCTCGGCTTGACCAGAAGTTTTTTCACAACCCCAGGTGCCCTCACGACTCTCTTCAGGGGCTGGTCGCAAAAAGTGAGTGATTACATCACTTCAGGTAAGAAAGAAATTTGGTTTTTTCTTCTTCTTTGCCACCCAACTCTAACATCAACACATTTACATCAAACTACACTCGTCGCACTCGTCGCAGTCCAGGAATCGATCATCAAGGTGAAGGAGGACGAAGAGAGGAGGGAGAGAACCAAGAGGGAGGAGGAGGAAAATAGACAAGGCGGTATGGGAGATATGGAGCGGCGGAGGGAGCAGCTTGCGAAGGATAAGGCGAGGCTTGCGGCAAGACTGGACTCTCTCGGGATAGAAGTTGACGAGACTTTGTTGCAGGGCCAGAAGGTCGAGATCACCCCGGAGGAAAAGAGAAGAGAGTGGAAAACCACGCAAATGGGGAGCAGAGCTAATGTTATTGTCATGCTGGGGAAGCTCAGAGACGTTTGCGTGGGTGTCAATGCCGTTACATTGCTGTCGGGGACTAATAAATTTGAAGTTTCTATGCAAGGGTTCGACATATTTGAGCTTTTGCCTGAAGTGGACGTCGTCGTGGGAAAGGGAAAGTAGGTTAACGTAGGATATTGGAGAGTTTAAATGACAACGACGACGAAACTTAATTTTGGCAATTTTGGCGATGCTTGTGGATGAAGGCGACCGTCGAATTAAGGCTGCAACTTGCTACCCAGATCGCTCGATTCTCTCGCTGCTCGCTTTGCTCGCCTCTAAAAGTTTTCGTTTTCAATTTCAGCTACTTTACTTTTTCGCCCACGGTGCTTTCATCATGGGCATCATCGGACTAGAAGTTCCTTCCGTGCCTCCTCCGAGGTTGATCGGAACCTTCACACCACTCGCATTGACGATGTACTTGACCTGAGGCGCACCACCAGCGACTTTATTCTTCCTCATCTCGGTAGCAGAAGCGTCCACTAATGGGTCTTTCCCCCCCTTCCACGAGCTCTCTCCAACCCCATCAAAACTCCTCAAAATTTCCCCGAAACGCCAATGCTGAATCACGACAAATTTTTTCAGTACTTCTCCCTCCCATACGCGCGCCATACCCCGGCGAAGCTTGCCCCAAGAGGGGAGACCGCTGATGTCGTTCAACATCGGGGAACCCTCGGCAAAGGGGACACGGGGCTTCAGATTTTTTATGTGCGCAATTGAGCTCATGTACATGAACTTTTCCGTAAAGATTGTCGTTCGGGGGGTTAGAATGCCCTGGTCATTATCGGGTGGCGGACATACAGACACATCATGGATGCAAGAAGGCAGCTGGGCTTTTGAATAATCAACGGCGGCGCCAGAGTGAGCACCAGACACAACAGTGTCGTCGTCCGTTCTCTTCCGAGCAGCCAGTAACGCTCCCAATCCCGCTTCCAGACCCTCCATCTCAAAAGCACCCAACCAAAAATTCAAACAGTGGTAGTCGTCAAGGCCCCAGACGCCATGGCTGCCAGCAGGTTCCAGCACATAAATTGTTTGCACCTCCCTCGTTATGTTCAGATAAGCCCTGAAAAAGGTTGCAAAATGCTGTTTTTTCCAACCCTCCTGATCGGCAACCTCGGCGAGCTTCCACAACGACACCCCAAAAAGAAGTGCGCAAGCCTCGTGACCAGTACCATAGTCAAGACGGGTCGTGTTTCCAAAAGCGTCCAGCAGATAAGAGGTCAGCTCCTTGACTACCAAATTGATCGAGTACGGGCCAATCGATTGGTCTGATGCGGCAGAGGGGGTGGGAATGGGAGCGACATTGTTGACACCATTAGTATCGTTAATATTGTCAACTATTTCTATTTCTCCTTCTCTTTCGCGACAAAAATCCTCTACCACAACCCTGCCCACCAATTCCCAGTCATTGTTGCCAGTATCACCTGCACTATCCTCGTCCTTAAATGCATCCACAACTCGTTTCATTATCCGTGGAACCAAAATAGACATAGTTTTCTTCCAGTCACGAAAAATTGGGTCGCCAAATCGTATATTTACTCCCTTGCTCTTTCTATCTGTGGGCGGGTGAAAGGGACGCTTGGTAAATTTGTTGTGAATCGCATCCAAAGAGCCCAGAAGAACACCCAGGGGAGCGGGTATTGGGAATTCATTTGAGGAAGGGGATCCACTCGTCTGAACCCTAGCGTTGAGCTGCTGAAGCTCATTGCCTATATCATCCACAAAAGTAAGGAGAGTTTGGGGAATTTTAGAGGAGGATAGAAAAGAGTTATGGTCCTGGGGAGAAAATATAAGCCTAGGCGGGTATGCGTAAACATTGGAAGGACCGGGGGCAACAGAGGGGACAGGGGGGGGTTGAACTGTCATCCGAGGTGATAGAAGAGGAGGTTCGGGAAGGGGGAGTGAAGAATTTGTGCAACCGGTGCGCTGGTTTTGTTTTAGAGTTTTAGACAATGGAGTGAGTGAGCTTGTCCCGCGCTAGCACAGAGAACAAGAACAAGAAGAGGGGAGAACCGAAAATGCAACCGTAGGAAAGAAGGAGTGCGAGGGGTGACTTTTCTTTTTCACGCCAACGGGACTTTTTTAGAATGTGAGATTCGACAGTAGGACGATTAAACTACTGTATTGCCTCTTAGAAAAGCTTTTAGCTCCAAATTTGTTAAAATTGGTGCTCCTTTTGCCACTTTCCTCTTTCCTGGGAGAGAGAGAGAGAGGTGTGAAATTTGGTAAACTGAAAACCATGCGTGAGGAAAGGGATTAAACATCCGAACTTCACCCCAGTGCTCGCTTTCAAAAGGAGGCTATACACCCCGAACAGTATTAGCGGCCATCCGCCTTTTTGTTTGCCTCAGCCCCCCTGAACAGCCCCCCCGGTGATTTGTGTTTGTGTTACGGTGGTAAAACGATAGTTTTCGTGTCATCGTAAAATCGTAATTAGTGTGCGGGGCCGGCGGACATTCTGACGTCGACGTCGACGTCCTCAGGAACGAAAATGTCGTTGAAACTTCCGTTTTCGGTTCGCATGAAGACATCTCAGAGTATAGCATCGAGACTATCAGCTCTGGACAATTCGAAACCGTCTTCAAAGCTCCTGCTAGCTTCTCAACTGGAGAATTTGCTTTACTCGAAGAGTTCGACGGTAGAAGAGTATGAGAAGGGTATTGAAAAGCGCATAAGCAAGATGGCAAGTTCTGTGGTGATAAATGACATGAAGGACAGTGAATTCCGTTTTTTGCTGAAAGATGGCGCAGCACTGGGTTGCGGTATAAGTGAGCGTTTCGTCAAGTCCGGGTCGGACGATAGCGGCGAAGCGGCATCAGCTGGAACGGAGGTTTATGTCAAGGTGAGTTGAGTGAGTGAGTGAGTGAGTGAGTGAGAGAGTCAGTGAGGGTTAGCATGCATGCATGCATGCAGGGATTTTTTTATTTCTGGCACGACCAGCACTATCACGTCACTAATTCCCTCGCAATTTACTAATTGCAGTCGGTGAACAAGAAGTCTCCGATAAACTCAGATCCAGAAGCGAAGCAGCGTGTTATTGCCGGTGTGGTGATAAAATCTATAAATGGTCAGGCAGTGAGTACTTCTGCTGAGTTTGTCGATCTGAAGAAGGCTGCTGGAAAGAAAGATGTTGAGATTATATTTATTTGCGAAGGTGGGTACGCGGATTAATTGGGCATCCCATGACAGTCCCTTCTCAAAATCCTAACAAACCTAACTTAATCTAACCTACCTTAATCTAACCAACATAACCTGCTGACTGCTGATACGTCCGTACACTCGCATAAAAATCGAAGTTGGAGATGACGACGCAGCTTCCCCTTCCAACAACATCACCACCACCAACAACAACAACAAAGACAACATCAAAGTTGCATCCCCCCCTTCCATTACCCCACCCCCACAACCACTACCACAACCAAAACGCCCCTCTCTTTCTCAAATATATGAAGAATTAATAAACACTGCAGCTACAGCTAAAACCACAACCACTTCGAAAAGCAGGGCTAAATCTGGCCAAGGTAAAAAGAGGAAGGCCGAAGATGCAAAGAGTGCTTCCGCCTCCAAGCAAAAGATTGACGTGCCCATCCTGCGCTCGCCAGTCCCAATTTCTCAACTGTCAGCTTATGTGATGGAAAATTTCTCCGTCGTGCAGCTCCCAAATACCGTTCGTGTGTTCGTCGAAGGGGCCTCCCTAGTGAATCCAATAGTTAGGGTCAGGGTTCGGAGGGAAATTCCACCGAAAACACAAAATGCAGAGAAAAGAACTAAGACAGAAGATACAATCATCACTCTCAACCCACTCCAAGTACAATCTTCACCTCCCTCGACATTCATCCTTCGGAAGATTTTCAACGACGATTTAGGGAGAAGTGCAAGTGCTACCGAGAATTTGGGCAGGTTTGTGAGACTTATTTTGAAAGCAGAAGAACTAAGCAAAATACCAGCAACAGCCACTTGAAACCAATACGCAAGCAACTGAAAACATCCGGCGCGTTGCATGGTGTCATAAATGAAGATAATGAAGATAATACCAAGTTTGGGGAACGAAAAGAGCTTTTGTTGGTGACTTTTGGTCATCTCATCCCTCCGGTGTCGTTGAGCGTTTTCTCATTCCTCCACCTCTTCCCCATTATCCTGTCGTAAACTCTGGGAGAAGCGAACCTCAAAAATAAACCAACCCGTGTCTTCCAGTCCCAATTCACTGCAATGTCCTTTTTGCCGGCCTCAACAGAGTCGCAGACCAAACGAACGAGATCCCGAGGGTCCATACCACGAGCTGTCGTAACGTCACGCCGACCCCACTTCTTCCCACCCTGGGTGATTCGGGGGAGAAGAGACAGCAAGAGACAGCTGAGGGGTTAGGCGTTTAGTGCATAAAGCAAGGAGCGAGCAAAACAGCAAGCAAAGGAAGCACTTGTGCAGCCTGCACGAAGTCATCGCTACGATTCTTACCTCCCCAACGGCATTACTGCTCAAGTTCGTTTTAACATACCCTGGGTTCACAACGATGACCTCTACCTCCCCTTCCAGCTCCGCCCTAACGCTCCCAGCGAACCCGTTAATTGCGTGTTTGCTCGCAGAGTAACCGCTCCTACCAGGCAAAGGCAGCAAACCCTGTACGCTGCTCACCCAAACAACCACACCCTTCCCCTCCCTCATCCCTGGCAGGCACATTTCCATGATGTCGACTCCAGCGAAGAAGTTTACCTCGAACATATCCCTAACGCCGTTCACGCCCAAGTCAGAGAAGCCGGCACGCTGGCTGTAACCGGCGTTATTGACCAAGATTTCAACGCGACCACGGGAGAGCACGCCGCGAACGACAGACTGACGGTCCTCAGAGCTGGATAAATCACACACACATACTTCAATTACGCCATCCCACGCATCAAGCTGAGCGAGGCGAGTGACGAGTGACGAGTGACGAGTGACGAGTGACGAGTGACGAGTGACGAGTGACGAGTGACGAGTGACGAGTGACGAGTGACGAGTGACGAGTGACGAGTGACGAGTGACGAGTGACGAGTGTATTCGAACTATGTGAGCCGCGTTGTTTTGCTTACTGAAGTCGCTGCGCTCCTCCACATTTTCCCCCTTGCCCGCTTCTCACCTCATTCACAATTCTTTCTCTAACCCTCTCCATCCCATCCCTATCCCTGCTAATCATCACGACGCGGCAAGCGCCTCGGCGCGCAACTTCAAAGCAAATGGCCGCGCCGATTCCAGAGGACGATCCGGTTATGAGGACTGACTTTCCTTCGAACTTTGGTGGTGGGGTGTTGGGTGAATTCTTCATCGTCCCTTTGTATGGAAGGGCAGAAAAACCTTCTGTATAAATGGCTGCTGTCGCTAGAAAAAATGCTAAAATACCTCGCTGAGCTATAATTTTCAAAAACATTCCATTACAGATTATTTTAGAATACTTTCAAAAAAAAAAACGTCGGGATCGACACCTCCAAAATTCTCTCAATCAAATATCGACTTTCTCATTCAGTTTCAACGCAATATGATTCAATGGTTTCAACGCAATATGTCAAAAAGAGAGTCTGAAGATAGTGAGAATATAATCGAGGGACTAGATCCGAATAATTTAGACGTCATTGATGACGTTTCAGAAGTATTTGAAGAGTCTGGTTCTGCTGCCGAGGAGGAGGGGGAGGAGGCGGAGGAAGAGGAGGCGGAGGAGGAGGAGGAGGAGGAGGAGGAGGAGGAGCCATTATTCTCTTATCGGGCTTGTGAAGACAACGATGGAGGCGAATACATCACCCCACTGGCCCTATTTTGCGGTGCTGGAGAGAGAGGTTTCGGCACGCCGTCAATTCGGTCATTATGGACTGGCGTCGTCATGGAATACCTGGAGGGAGCAACGCTCGATTCGCTCCTCAGTAACCTCGGCAGTAAACTTACGTTCGACAAAAATACAAACCATCCCCCAATCGAACGGCAACTGTTCCTCCACGAAGACTATTATTCGGAGTACAGCAATGGGATCAAATACGGCAGTATGCTCCCCCTCCACTTCGCGATCGAAGCAAATTCGCCCGCCATCGTCAAGAAAATGCTAAACTTGATGCAAGAGAAAAAACCCTATACCCTCAACAAAGAGCTGTTGGACAACATAAGTAGAGGTTTTGACGGGGGCGATAGCTTCGCAGAGGGAACCCCCCTCCACATGGCGCTCGACAGCAGTGAAGACTTGGAGTTGATCTCTCTCCTTATCACCCTCTGCCCGCAGGCACTCTTCCGCCCCCTCCACTACCCCGAGGGTTGTCCGACGATCCCGCTCTTCAAGGTTACTTCGACCAACTACGACACTGAGATCCGCGACTTTGTGTCGCGTAAGACAAACTTTTGGTACCTCATGGACACCAAGGTCGACCGCTGCGTTAGCAACCTCGTCGCGTCTGTGGAGCGGAGGGGACTCGGAGATTCGCTTGTTGGGGAGGCAGCGGCTTTTTATCGAGTCTGGGCGGACTTCAAAGCCTGTCCGGGCCTTTATGTATTCGAGCAGATCATGGCTTATGCGTCGTGGGGGGACATGGGGGAGGGCCTGACGTCGTGCAACAGAGACGGGCCAGAGAGCTTGAGATTTGATGCTGATACGGTGTTCGTCGTTGATGATTTTAAGGACGCGGGAAACGAATATTATTACCTAGGGTAGGGAAACGAGGAGAAAGGAGTTGTGCTGTGCCGTTTTTCAAAGTTAAATCATAACCTTATTAAATTAACATCCGTGTTTCACCGCTTATTAAACTTCTTTCCCAGAGCTACTTAGAAGCACACGCCTCTTCTATCCCTATTCTACACTGTTCTGGAACCGTAAGGACCCACCCCAAAGTCAATTAAACGCAATAATGCCTAACATTTTTTGCAAAATTTGCTGCTCCGCTGCTTTTTTTATTTCATATTCACTATGCGCCACTGCAGCGGTTGATCCTTGTGTCTCCACCAACCTTCGAAAGTGAACCTAGTGTTCCCGATATTTAGCGATTCAAAAGTCTCCTCCATTTCTGTTCCCAAATTCCTCGTGACGAGGTAATTGCTGCCGATTTGGAAGCTGGCGTCCACCGATATAACAATTCGGGAGTTCGCGTCCCGTTTGGTATCCATGTTGTTTTCATTGCTCAGGAAACTCTCCAAGAAGGTATCCTGCATTGATTTCTGCTCCTGGTATTCTTCATCTTCGTCTTCATCGCTCCCATCGTTGCCATCGCCATCGCCATCGCCATCGCCATCGCCATCGCCATCACCATCACTGTCCTTGTCCAGCCCTCGAGTTCGACAGCTGTGAATCCAAGCTTCGTCTACTGTCACATCCTTGAGCACAAAGCGCTCCCCCTTATCCCGTATTATCTTGCTTGCCTTGTACAGAGTATCGAACACCTCTTCGCTCACCATATCCCGCAACCTCGCCTCAGTAGATTTCTCATCTTTGTCGGCCGCCTCATTCCAGGGGTTCTCACCATTTTCCAATTTCTCGATTTCGGCAAGATCTTCATCGTGGGGGGTGTTGTTATCGTATCCCTTCTCAAACTGCCGCCCGCTGATCAAACTAAATTGAGTGACCGCGTCCTTAGCCCCTTCAAGAAATTCCTCAAAGTCGAAGCTCTCACCTGTCTGCGGAAATAGGCACTCATCAGATAACTCGTACAGCAAGCCAAAGGAGCGGAGAGTCCCTATTCTATTCGCGTTCATTGCAGTTGGATCATTTCCCGACCGAATTTCGTCAGCAGCGGCCAAAGACTCGAATAACTTTTGTGTGAATTAGCGATGTAGAAAGCATCAGTAGCAGTCAGCAGTCAGCAGTCAGCAGTCAGCAGTCAGCAGTCAGCAGTCAGCAGTCAGCAGTCAGCAGTCAGCAGTCAGCAGTCAGATCGCACGATAAAGTTCTCACTCACCTCCTTGAATTGCCTGTATTTTGGGTTGCTGTGGTGATTGCCGTTCCGCCACATTTCTGTAACGGGCGAACGAAGAGAGAGAAGGGGAGTGAGACGGTGAGTTTACAGAATTGCGTGGATAGGGTTGCTTGTTTTTATGGAAACACATGCAGGCGTTTTCTCTCAGCCAGCTCGTTGCGCGGACTCACCAGCATAATGCCATGTCCGACGAAATCCGAAATAAGTGTTCGCCCAAAGTTCAGGTGGGTAGCAGGGAGGTAATCTTGGAGTGGGAAGGAATTTGGTTGTCAATGATTCCGTCTCGGTTGAGGGAGGGGAGCTGGACTCCGCTGATGGCACCTTTCGGTCATCGTCAACTGGCTTCGCTGGATCGTTAGCAGAGTCTGAAGAGGAAGAGAGAAGGCGACTAAATGGTACTCTTGTTTGGCGAGTTTTAGTGGTGGAGCTGGCGTTCACCTTGCTGATCAGAAAGAGGGAGGACCGGACTCTACCAACCCACATTGTTTTTATTTTTTACTTTTGTCGTTTCCAGCCAAATTTTGATTTGTGGGAGGCGCAGATACAAATGACAGTAGTGTCTAGTGTCTATTGAGGGATTAGAGTAATGTAGTAAATTTGTCGATTGAGAAAATGAGTCAAGAAGAAACCTTTCGAAAGCCAATAATATAAACACGAAAATTACTGGTTCGACGATCATTAGGTGCTCAAGGAGTCCTTCCAGATATTTAAAGTGAAAAAAAAACAGTTAAAGGAATTACACAGCCCACCAAACGAACCTGACCAAGAGCCTTGGTAATCCTGAGCAAAATGGTCTTCAGAACCATCGCAACTGTCGCGTTTGTCTGTTTTGTCGGTGTGGGCTCATTTACTCCACACGGTACTGCGCTGTCAACGATGGGAAAGAGAACACCGTCACGGCGGTCATTGTCATTCTTTCAATCCTTGCTGCCCAGACATGATGAAAAGAGAAATCCTCCGGGGTATCTCCCTCTCCGCGCTACAACAGTGAGTCCTTCAGCATCGTCGACATCTGAAACGTCGAGGAAAAAGCTCCAATCCCTAGTCAAGGACTTAATTGAGATCAGTAATTCTAATGGCGCGCGCAGCAGTATTCGGCGTACTTTGCAAGCGACGATTGCTATCCAGCAGCTGTCGTTGGAATTGGTCGGCGATATTGTTGATTCGTCGCGTCCGGGGGTGACGCCACCGATTATCCTGCGACGGCTGTTTGAAAAGCTTGGAAGCACTTATGTAAAATTAGGGCAGTTCATTGCCTCCAGTCCAACTATATTTCCAAAAGAATACGTTCAGGAGTTTCAAAAATGTCTTGACTCGACTGAGCCAATCGATTTTAGTATTATTGAGGGTATCATTCGGAAGGAGGGGCTATGGGGTAATTATGAATGGGTAGACCCGGTGCCATTAGCCAGCGCAAGCATCGCACAGGTTCATAAAGCGAGGCTGAAGGGTGGCATTGAAGTAGTGCTCAAGGTCAGAAAACCGGAGGTCGGTGAAATCATTGGCACTGACATGAGTTTTCTTTTGGCTTGCAGTAAGATACTCGAGTTCCTAAACCCAGAATTCGAGCGCACTAGCTTGAGCGGAATTGTAAGTGACATCAGGAGTTCAATGCAGGAAGAGACCGATTTTCAACTTGAGGCATCCAACACCAGACAGTTCCGTAGTTTCCTAGAGCGGGAGGGACTCCTCGACAGAGTATATGCGCCCAAGGTGTACGAGGAATTCACGAGTAAACAGGTCATGACGATGGAATTCCTTGACGGTGTCTCACTGCTCGACGCGCAGACTGTGGAAAAGGTCAAGGGCGTAAATAAGTCGGCTGAGGAACTCGTCATCACGGCTCTCAATGTTTGGACGGAGAGTGTCTTGCGAGAACCCTTCTTCCACGCCGATGTCCACGCCGGGAACTTACTCGTTATGAAGGATGGACGGGTCGCCTTCATCGATTTCGGTATTGTCGGGAGAATAAATCCGAGCATCTACAATGCTGTGATCGAACTGTCCACCTCTTTGGCTGCTCGTGATTATACGGGCATGGCCAAAGCGCTAGCGAACATGGGGGCGACCGATGGAGATGTTAACATTCCCAACTTTGCCAAGGACATCGAGGCTGTCTTGCAGAGTCTTTTGGGCCTTGATGTCAACATTGAGATCGGGACGGGGGAGCAGGGGGTTGCCTCCGTCGGGGTTGGGTTTGACGACAACGAGGTTACCAGGGTGCTGCTCGATATTGTGAATGTCACAGAACGAAATGGCCTTAGGCTGCCCAGAGAGTTCGGACTTCTTGTCAAACAATCCCTCTACTTTGACAGGTATTTGAAAATTCTCGCTCCTGATGTCGATATTGTCGCTGATGAGAGGGTTAAACTCGGAACAGACCAGAATTTGGGGGGCAGGGACGGCGACGGCGGGGGGGTCCGTCTCAGTGGCGATGAGGTCATTGACGTATGATGAGAAAAGAATCCGAATGAAGGTAGCGGGGAGTAAAAAAGTAAGTTATATAGGATGATGAACTGATGTTCTTTGATGAAGAGAGAAGAGAACTTGTTTGCCTTCTTTCTTTCGGTCAATTTTTTGTTGTTCAACTCGCTCTTTCGTGTTTCAAATGACGAATAGCAACCTCGCCTCGCGTGCCACAATGGTGCCTCTCTCACACAGAGGATCAACCAAGTTGCACGTGATAGAAATGAGGTTGCCATTCAGGAGGAGCAGTACGCTCGCCGCCACGGCAATTGTGATCTAGACATGTTGTAAACTTGCCCTACCTTAGCCAATGCAACATAGACAATAAACACACATCCCTTGTTAAATAATCTGTGAGAACGCTATTTTTTTCGGCAAAAAACTGACTGAGGTTGCTCTTTTGAAAAAAATGAAATTTCGTTTACTTAAATACATTTTTGATATACAAATTACTTTTATAATAATATTTATATATATGATATAATTTTTAAAATGAAATTATTTTCAAAAAATTACTAATATATATTATTATTTTTAATAATAATTTTTTAAAATTAAAAATATATAAAATTATAATATATTTAATAAAATTATTTGAAATTTTTTGATTCAAAATAATTCAAATTAATTATCAAATAATATCATTAAAGGAAATTGTATTACGAAAATATATTTTAGTAAACGAAATCGACATTTAAAAAAAAAAAATCGGAACGATGCAACATTGCCGTAAGTTGCAACGTCGCTTCCGTTGGAGTTGCCTGTGAAAGAATTCTTAAGGAATACACCGTTGAGTCGATTAAATTAAAGTTTTTAAGATTTTGAGCCTCCAAAATGTGGATGTTCCTTCGGGTTTCTTGGTGTTTTTGTGTTTTTCCTCTTTTGGTTTTTGAAGGAAAAAAGCAGCTCCTCTTTTTCCATAAATAAGCCCCACGCCCGCAAATAACTCTTTGTCCTCCTACTCCCAAAGCGCTGCGTGCGCTGCCACTTTTCTTCCTTTTTTCACATTCATCCAGAAACAACCTTGCAACGCTTTCCTGTACACCTTCTTCTTCTTCGACTTAACTCCATCTTTTAAAATTCTTCCCAAGTGGACCCCCACCTCCACCTCTCGATTGAAGCCATGGCGGAGATGAAGGGAATATCGACGAATCTTGCGGAGTGGACGGGAATAGGGAATAAGTTTTTGGAGAAGGCTGAGGCAATAATTATGGGTTCTGGTGTTCCGAATGCTCCTCACATCAAGTTTGAGGATGCTACCCACGCTTACCAACGGGCAGCTGAGGCCTTCCGCATCGCCGAGAAGTGGCAGGAGGCGTGTGATGCCTATAGCAAAGCCGCTGATATTCAGCTTCGGCTGAGCTGTCCGGAAGAGGCGGCAACCTTTTCTGCTGAGGCTGCGGAAATAATCGAGCGCGTGAATCCAGCAGACGCCATAGTCTTCTACCGCAACTGCATCAGCCTTCTGTGTGAAGTAGGAAGGTTTGGCACCGCGGGTAGGATTCAGAGAAAGCTCGCGGAGATGTACGAGGCAGACCGAAATTTTGATGATGCCATTGATCAGTATAGGCAGGCCAGTGACTATTATTTGGGAGATAATGAAGTAGCTCAGAGCGATCTCTGTTTGGTAAAGGTCGCCTATTACCAAGGATTGATGGAGGAGTTTGACGATGCGGCAATAATATACGCCGACGTGGGTTTCAGATGCCTTGACAACAACCTTCTCCGCTTCAATGCTCGCGATTACTTTTTCCGCTCTGGACTGCTTATGATTGCGGCCGGTCCCTTGGCCTTCAACCGCCTAAAGCGGAAGATGATGGACTTCAAGACGGCGGATCCGTCGTTTGCGTACTCTCGCGAATGTCTTTTTTTGGAAAACATGCTGGTCTTGTACCACTCTAGCGACATCCATGCTTTTGCTGATCATGTCTACAACTTTGACAACGTAAGCCACCTGGACAGTTGGTGTCTGGAGATGCTTTACGAAATTCGTAATCTCGTGCAGGACAAGTTTGAGGCCGCAGAAATTGCTGCAAAGGAGGAGCAGGAAAGGCTCAGACAAGAGCACGAGAAAATGGAGGAGGAAAAGCGCGAGAAACGACGGAAACTGAAGGCTGCAATTCTCGCTGGTGAGAAAAAGGGCTGAAAAGGGAGGATGGGAGGAAAGAAAAAATGGCCCAATGGAAGAGGCAAGAGGAAGAAAAAGAAGCGAGAGAGGAAGATAAAGGGTAACCCAAAGTAGCATTTGCTAGAAAAGTTGAGGAGACTTGCTCTCCCCAACCCAACCCAACTCCCTCATTCATGCATTTCACTATTTCCTAAACGATCGCCCCCAACTTATTTTTTACTGGCACTACTCTACTCATTATTGTCATCTACTACCCATCGTAAAGAAACGCAGAACCTTATCATAGACTGTCATGTCAACTAAGGACATGAAACTCACCCGCGTAATTGTCTGCAGGAGACAAAAAAACTGCCGCAGCTTTTACATTTCCCTCCTGTTGCTAATTTCATTGCGCAGCCCCGACAAATTTTCTGACAACCGCATGGCATACACTCGTAGGTTTGTGGTTCTTTCCTGCACTTGACGCACTTCTCTGGATATAACATTTTATAGACCTTCTTGAAAACAGCCTTTGCCCTCTTGTACCTAGACAGTCCTCTGCCCTCTAAAGCAAGACCCTCGTCGTCGGATGAAAAAGAAGTCTCAGAAGTCCTCGGGGAGTTAGCATATCCGAAGGAGGATGATTCCAAATAGGAGCTCTTCTCTTGGTCGTAGGCCTCCCGCTTTGAGGAGTCACTAAGAATTTCATAGGCAGCAGAAAGCGCATAAAACCTCCGAAGCAAAATCTCCTTGTTCTCCGCGGTTTCACCATCGTCTACCTTATCGGGGTGGCACGAGAGACACTTGTTAAAATATGCTTGACGAATCTTACTGGCATCTGAATCAGTTGGAATCTGAAGAACGTCACGGTAAAGATCCACAGATTCACCAAATACACTGGTGATTTGGTCCATGATAATGATTCACTTGAGGCGTCAGTTGACTTGACTGTCTTTGCAAACTGTACAATTACTGCGGCCTTTAGTGGGGACTTGGGGACTATCTTCTGTGGCGTATATGTATGTCCTGAACGAACTCGAGAACCCGAACTCGAGAACCACCACGCACACACAAACTTAAAAAAAACCTAAATTACCCCCAAGAGTGAAAATTTCACTCCCAAAACCCACCAGCGACTCAGTTTCATTCTTTCACCTGAATTCAACGAAACAAGATCACCATTTCAAAACCAAAACATC
>Ga0115556_1001728_pt1 | contig 14955 bp, 7 predicted proteins | sample COGITO_mtgs_1104_5_FD_87282 | JGI IMG/M metagenome (GOLD analysis project Ga0115556, IMG submission 87282) | Pelagic marine microbial communities from North Sea - COGITO_mtgs_110414 | ecosystem: Environmental > Aquatic > Marine > Epipelagic | place: Germany:Helgoland, sampling site Kabeltonne... | reverse complement strand
CGTCGTCGTCGGTGGTGAGTGGGGTGATTCAAACGACATGCGGCATGTTTTTTTTTGTATCTTCAAAGTTTGGCGTTATCGCGAAGATATTTTTCAATCAACGCTCGAGAACAAATTAGGGTGCTCTTTCTCTTTTAAACATTACACATTATTAACGCGTCATAATAACAACGAGAAGAGCTTGATTTTGTACACGAAACAACAACAACAACAACAACATCCATTAATTATGTCGCAAAATTCCTCGAACGACTACTTGTCGGTGATATACACCGGGTCGATAGTACTCTTCACGCTCGCGTTGAAAGGTGAGAGAATTATGAGAAGATGATGATGATGAGTCACATTTCTTTTCCGTTCAAATCCGCCTTTTTTTATCGGAGATATTTTTTTCTTCTTCTAATTCTTCTTCCTCCTCGTCATCGCGCGCGAGACAGACAGAGAGTGACAGAAAGTGGAGATTTGAGGGAGTCTTCTGTCTGTCTCTTTCTTTCTCGGCGAGTGCTTTTGCGCGCGCGTTCCTGCTGCGTTCCTTCTTGGATGATGGCTTCGTGTGTTGTCTTCTTGGGGTGTTCTCTGGTTGTTGGAATTGAATTGGTGTCTTGGATTTTTTACTCACACAAAAGCACTTTACTTTTTATAGGATTATCGAAAACGGAAACTTCGCGCATGGGTAACATTTACGGCATGCTCGGTTTTCTCGTCGCGTTCGCGGGGATTTTAGCCTCCACCTTTGTGTATTCTCGAGGGTATTGGTTATTCTTCGCGGTGGCGTTACCGCCGGGTTTGGTTTCGGTTTTCATGAGCTTTCGCGTGCAGATGACCGGGATGCCGGTGATGGTTGGATTGTTCAACGGGTTTGGTGGTTTAGCGTCCGCGTTGCTCGGATTGGCGTTGTATTACGATCAACACGAGAAGATGCTTCAAGAAGCGAACGATTTGTCCTCGAATAAGGAGGTGTTGAGGTCGATTTTTTACCTCTTTGGCATCGTCGTCGGCGTGGTGACGTTCATCGGTTCCATCGTCGCCTGTTTGAAGTTGGCTGGGAAGATCTCCACGAAACCGATGATTCCACCGGGGAGAGTCGTTTGGTTGCCCTGCTTGTTGGGCGGTATCGTGGCGACTGGCGTGATCGCGGCTATGGGTGGTTTTGACGCGACTTCCGGCTCCGGCGGTTTGATTTGCTTATACGTCATGACTGGCCTCTCTGCTGTGTACGGGTATTTGTTTACCATGGCAATTGGCGGCGCAGATATGCCAGTGGTCATATCTGTGTTGAACTCTGGATCCGGATGGGCCGGCGTTTTCGCCGGTTTCATGTTGGATAACGAATTGATGATTATCGGCGGCGCTTTCGTCGGCGCGTCTGGGATCATTTTGTCCTTCGTCATGGCGGAAGCGATGAACCGATCGTTGGTTTCCGTATTAGCCGGTGGGTTCGGTGACACCGGTGGAAGCGCAAAAAAAGATCCAAACGCGCCGGTAGATGATCGTGAACCGACTATCTTCACCAAAGACGATACCGTCAAAACGCTCATGGACGCCAAGTCTGTGATTATCGTTCCCGGGTACGGCATGGCCGTCTCGCGAGCGCAACACTCCGTGTGCGAGTTGACGAAATTGTTGAGATCGTTCGGGAAACAAGTGCGTTTTGGCATTCACCCGGTCGCTGGGCGCTTGCCTGGCCATATGAACGTTTTGTTGGCCGAAGCGTCTATTCCGTACGATATCGTGTTGGCGATGGATGAAATCAACGACGATTTCCCAGACACGGATGTATCCATCGTCATCGGCGCAAACGATACGGTCAATCCAGCAGCGCAAACCGATCCCACCTCTGCCATTGCCGGAATGCCCGTGCTTGAAGTCTGGAAAGCGAAGCAGTCGATCGTTTTAAAACGATCCTTAGCCTCTGGCTACGCCGGCGTCGAAAATCCGCTCTTTGTGTACCCGAACAACGCGATGTTATTAGGCGACGCGAAAGGTACCATCGATGGTTTAGTCGAAGAGATTCGCGCGAATTACGGAGGCGATTTACAAAAAGGTGACGTCGCCGTGAACATCACGACGAAGAAAAAACAAGAAGCGGCGGATTACACGCAGGTTCCGAAACCATTTGCGGGTACGAAACCGTTGGTGACTTTGGGCGTCGTTTCCGAAACGAAACCTGGGGAGAAACGGTGCGCGATGACGCCGGCAGTCGCTCGAACGCTTCTCGAAAAACACAACATCCACTGCATCGTCGAGTCAAATTGCGGTTTAGCGTCTGGGTATTTAGACGCTGAGTATAATAAGTGCGGCGTCGCTGTTGTCTCATCGAAAGCGGAGGTTTACTCGAAAGTCGACGCGTTGTTGAAAATCGGTAAACCGACGGACGAGGAGTTGACTTCGATGAAAGGGAAAACAATCGTCGGTTGGGTATCGCCGAATTTTCCGGAATCCGAAGCTCTCGTCCAGAAAGCTGGGAGTTCAGGGTGTAACTTAATTTCCATCGATTCTGTCCCGAGAATCACGACGGCACAAAAGATGGACGTTTTGTCCTCGGTCGGTAAAATTGCCGGCTACAGGGCAGTCATCGAAGCGGTGCATAAGTTCCAATCATTCCTGGCTCCGCAAATCACGGCTGCCGGGAAGTATCCGCCGGCGAAAGTTCTCGTCATTGGTGCTGGTGTTGCCGGTCTCGAAGCGGTTGGTGCGGCGCACTCGTTAGGGGCGGACGTTCGAGCGTTCGATACGAGGTTAGAAACGCGCGATCAAGTCGAGTCTATGGGCGGTAAGTTTCTCGAGATGCACTTCGAAGAGGACGGTACCGGCGAAGGTGGCTACGCGAAGACCATGTCTCCCGAATTTATCGAGAAAGAAATGGAATTGTTCCACGAACAGTGCAAAGAATGCGACATTGTCATCACAACCGCGGCAATTCCAGGACGCAAAGCGCCGATTCTGTTGAAGAAGTACCACGTCGACGCCATGAAGGCTGGATCTGTGATTGTCGATTTAGCCGCGTTGACCGGCGGTAACTGCGAGTGCACGAAATCGAACCAAACGTACGTGTACGAAGATAAAGTAACCATGATTGGTAACACGGATTTGGTTTCCGGAGCCGCGCAAATCGCTTCACAAATGTACGCCACGAACATGTTGCACTTAATCTTGCACATGTGCGGAAACCCAAAGAAACCGGAGGAAGGTAAATTTCAAGTGGACTTTGACGATATCATCGTTCGCGCGGTGACGGTTGCCAAAATCGGTCAAGGTTTAACCTGGCCGCCGCCAAAAGGTACTGGACCACCACCGCCGAGAATGGATGCCAAGAAAACTGCCGGTGCCGCCGGTGATCTTTCCATTAAAAAGGAAAAAACGATGCTGTTTGGCGGTATCGTGAGCTTGAGCGAAGTCCTCGTGCTTTTATTCGTCACCGGTTTCCTCGTCGTCGTCGGTGTATTCTGTCCGCCGAGCTTCTTCACGTACCTTTTATTGTTCATCCTGGCCGCCTGGGTTGGCTTTTTGTTAATCGGCAACGTCGCGAGCTCCTTGCACACTCCGCTGATGTCCGTTTCGAACGCGATTTCTGGCATCGTCGTCATCGGCGGTTTGCTGGCGCTCGAAGACTACGCCACCAAAGACATCAAAGATGATATGGACACTTTGGGAAGCATGGCGGTTAAAAGAGGCGTCGGCGCGATCGCGTTGAACGCGGTAGCTATTTCCTTGGCCTTTGTGAACGTTGCCGGTGGTTTCGCGGTGACTCAAAGAATGCTCGGAATGTTCAAAAAGTCTTAAGATTACAAATTTACGAAAAGTTTAACGAACGACGATTTCAAGAAAGACGTATTAATTATATACCGTACACAGATCGCATGTTTTACATGCAATATCATTTGCTATTCTCTAAAAACTCTAACCTCTCTATTTTCTCACCGAGCAACTCGACTAACGTCGCGTGTTCTTTTTTTTGCTTTTCGAGCTCGCGTTCGATATCGATGGTTTTATAGTGCATTTCGCTGGCGGATTTTTCCGATTCTTTTCTTTTTATGTCCGCTCTGATGAGCCTATTAGATGCTTCTTTGAGTTTGTGTTTGAGCGCTTGAATGACGACGTTGGCGGTTTGGTTCGTGTCGGATTCTGTGCCGAATTCGAAACCATCTTCCGCAACGTATTCTTCTTCCTCTTCTTCTCGTTCTCTTCGCATTCCTTCCATACTGTTATAACTCTGAACACCACCACCACCAAATTTCACGCTCGCTTCTAACTCGTTCCTCGTATCCACCAGCTGCGCTTTTATAACTTTCTCCCTTTCTCTCAATTCCGACTCTTGAATCCTTGCGCGTTGCAACTGCTTCTCCATCGACGCGCACTGATTTCTTAAATCTCCCTCCCTCTCTCGCATTTCGTGCATTAACGTTTGCGTCTCTTTGACAACCTCCAACGCTTCTCTCCTCTTCGTATCTAACGCGTCCACCTCGTCGACTTTCAATTTCAGCGAATTAAAAAGCATCTCGTATTTTTTCTTCTCCTCGAGTAAACTTCTTCTTGTTTTCGCAACTTCGTCTTCCATCTCCTTCCTTTTCCTCTCCGCTTCCGCGCGAGACTCTTTCAATCGATGCTCCTCTTCGTCTCTTCTCTCCGACTCTCTCGTCTTCTCCTCGTTGACTATTTCCATCTGCTTAATCAGTGGCGCAATTGATTCAGCTCTCATTGCTTCTGCCGTCGTCAACTCTTCCTCGCATTGCCTCGCTCGAGTCTCCGCCATCCTCGTCTCTCGTCTCAACTGGTCCTGTTCCTTCCCGTGCCGACTCTCCATCGCGTTCATGGATTCCTCCAATTCTTTTATTCTCGTCTCCAAATCTTTTCCTCTCTCTTTCTCTTGCTTCAATTCTCTCCTCAAAATGTCCATCTCGCTGTTCTGATCTCCACCTCCTTCCGACGAAGTTGGATTCTTGCTCAGCTCCTCTTCGAAGCGCTTCTTCATCGCGTGTTCCTTCCTTTGAAACTCCACCCGTAACTGCTCGCTAAACTGCCTCGCGCGTCTCAACTCTTCCTGCCGTTCCCGCGCAGAAACTTTCAAGTTTTCAATCTCTCCATCTTGTCTTTGTCTCACTCTCTCCAGTCGTTCGCGTTCGTTCATCTCCTCCGCGAGTTTCAACTCGTTCGTTTGCAAGCTCGCTTGCAGTTGATGCATTCTCGATTTCAGAGCTTTCACGCGTTCCTCTTCTTCCTCGTTCAAATACTCTTTGCCATCTTCTCCTCCTACCAAAAGCTTCAAATTCTCCGCCCTGAGCTTTTCCAAGTCCTCCTCTAACTCTCGAATGATCGTCGCCACTTGTTCGTCGTTAAATTCCCGTCCTCCTTGTCCTCCTCCTCCAATTTCCCGAAGCTTTTCGTTCTCTTGCTGCAACGCGGTGTTAATCACCGTCAACGTTTGCGCTTTTTTGGTCAGTTTTGTGATTTCTTTTTTTAAAAGCGCCTCCTCCTCCTCACCGCCGCCGTCGCCAAAGGCGCGATTACCATCGTCGTCGTCTGCTTTTGCGCGCTCCATTGTATCTCTGATTTCTCACGATTTTTCCATCACACATCTCATTAATATCTTCATTAGATTTACGAAGAAGAAGAGCGTTTCACGCGTTTGAGAGGGAAGAAGAAGAAAGCTAAGAAAAAAAAGAAAAAGAAGAATCAGACACCATGCCAGCGACGACGAGACGGCAACGGGCGAGCAAAACGGTCCACATGTTTGACCTTCCGAGAGAAACGTTGGTTGTCATTCTCGAGTCTCCTGTATTAACGGCGGTGGATTTGGCAAGATTCGCGTGCGTTTCCAAGAAGGAAAACAGTAAACAGTTGGCGATGGAAGCGGCCAAAAATCGGGTCCTAAAAGCGTGGCCGGAAAGTGAGCTGAATTATAAGCGAAACGACGACCAAGTGTATGTTAAACCGAGCGAAGGAAAAGGGAACTTGGCTTACTATGAGTGTTATTTCGTCGATAGGTACATCGAAGTAGCAGACAAACGAACTTTGCCGCCCTTGAATCGTGATCCCAAAGACAACAAAGGCGACGACGACGAGGACGGGAAGGAAGCAGAAGTCTTTGGGAAAGACAAAGAGACGTGGTTGGACGCGTTGCGATTTTTGGACGGGAAGCTCGCGGAGGAGCGAGAGCGAGAGAAACGACGCGCGCAGTTACGAAAGAAAGGGTTGTTGTTAGAGCGAGATGACGATTGCGCAGATTTGAAGCAACAACGGAGAGCAATTCAGGACAAAAAGTATCGGATGAATTGGATGACAACGACGTGTACGCACAGAGACGGGAGAACCGAGATTTGGGGGACGGAATACTTATGCGACGAATTTTGGATCGGCTCGACGAAGATGAAAGCTCGAGCGAATGAGGTTTTTATCGGCGAGGACCGGCTTTTATATTTCAAGCGGTTCCAGTCGTCCGCGTTGCAATCAAAGAGGATTCGAAGCTTGCACGAGAAACACGGGAAATTGATTGCGCCTGACTTTCATTGGTGCGCCAAGCAGGCGAGAAAAGTTTTGTGGGTCGCGATTGGGACCAATCACGCGGTGATGTTGATGGAAAGCGGAGAGGTGTATACGTTTGGAAAGAATAAGCATGGGGAGCTGGGGTTCGCGAATACAGTCACCGAAATAGAAGTTGACGATTTTAGCGAGAGAGGAAACGACGATATGATGGTGGACGGTAACGATACGAAACCGACGAGACGGACGAAAATTTTGAAAAGGACGACGTTCGAGTATCGGACGCCGAGGTTGTTAGGTTTTATCAGAGAGGAAGGCGAGAAGAACGATAGCAGTAAAGGCACTTCCGCGCATCCAGACAGTCCGGATTATATTTCTAGACGGTGTCGTTTCGTTTCTGCGAAGAAACACACGTCCATGGTGACCACCGTGGATGGTTTGGTTTTTGGTTTTGGTAAAAACGATCGCGGTCAATTAGGTATTGGAAATAACTTCATGCAATACCAGCCGAGGAAAATAACCACTTTTCCGAGAGTTCCCGTAAGGATGGGGTGGGGTGGGGTAGGGGTAGTTGAAACAGAAGAGATGAAGATAAAAAAAGCGGTGTGTTGCGGCGACCATAGCGTAGCTCTATCCACGTGTGGCTTGGTTTTTGCGTTCGGATCGAACCAACACTTCGCCTGCGGTGCAACTTTTCCGGTGCACGTGTTCTCGCAATTAAGGAAAGACCAGTGGTACCCGCGGAGAATTGCTCTGACCTGGTGCGACAATCCACCTCGAAACGATCAAGGGAAAATCCTCGCGTGTGAAAGAGAATGGTTTCGCGAGAATGGACTCGGAACAGTTATAAAAGATATCACGACGGGTTGGAGCGAACATGAACGTTTGGAAATAGACGAAAAAGGCGATCCCGACGAATATGGCGTAAACAACCTAGAGTTGTCGGAAGAATTAGAATACCTCATCGAAGTGGAGGCCGATGTTGTTCCGAGGGATGAAGATTTAGATTCAGAAATTAACGACATCGACGACGAGGTAGTTTACAGCATCTTGGCGGAAGATATCTCTGGCGGCCAAATGCACACGGTGATTTTGGACCGCTCTGGTATCGTTTGGACGGTTGGAAAAAATATAAAGGGTGCGTGCGGCCGGCCGATACCGCCTCATCGTCACATTGAACATTGGGAAGACCAGCTCATGAATACGCCTAGTTTGATTAATTTTGTCGCAAAGCCGGTGATTATGCCGACGTACACGGACGAGGAAACGGGCGAGAGACGCGTCGTGAGAATGGCGGAGATTCACAGCGGGAGATACCATCTCGGAGCAGTCGCGGAGAAAACTGGATGGTTCTACGGGTGGGGCTCCAGCGAAAATGGTGAGTTAGGCTGGGCAGTAGGCGAACAACAATGCGACCCTAAAACAGATAAAATAAACAATATCTTCCGCATGAGACGTTTCCCCGAACGACGGACGGCATTCTAAAAAGCGCTTTTGAGTCTTACATCACACATGGCATCATCATCGAAAGGGGCTTCTTTGACGCATTGGAAAGTATTGCGCTCGCAAACACGTCCCTAGAACACTGGATGCGATGTGACACAACGTGACTGGGATCAAAATATTAGATTTATTTTTTACCGAACGAATTACCCGACGTCTTATACCTTAATCTTCTTTCTTCTCCGCTCCGTTCGTTCCAGAACCTTCGGCTAAGGAGCACATCAACCCTCCAGATAAGAGCAAACCGCCGCCGAGATATCCCAACGGTCCGAGCACTTCGCCTAAAAATACCCCTCCCAACAATGCTGCGAACAACGGTTCGCCGGATAAAATCACTTGCGTCTCCGAAGCCGAAACCGATTCTTGTCCTTTCGCTTGCACGACATCCGCCAAGTAACCACCGACGATCGCCGAAAATGCAATCAACAACCAAATGATGGGGTCCTTCCACCCGGCAAACGGCGTCGTCGTCGTCATTCCTACTCTGTGTAATGCGAAATCGGTGAACCCCCACGCGGAATACATAAACGCCAGAAAGAAGGATTTCCACGCCTGCAACTGAGACCCGTCCAACCCAAGTTTCGTGAACGCGCCGATGCGAAACACGTACAGAGAGTACGTCAACGCTCCACCTAAAGCGATCAAATCGCCGATATTCACCGCATTTAATCCTTTCGGAATCACCGAACCGACCAACTCCACAGACTGCCCTCCCCCCGGATCCATTCCTAACGTCACCACCCCGACTAACGCGACGAGGCACCCTGCCCAAACCAACTTCTTCACCGTCTCCCCGAAGAACGTTTCAATAAACGGTGTAAACGCAATTGACGCTTGCGTTAAAAACGACACTCTCGTGGCTTCTGTGAACAACAAAGCGACGTTGCAGCACCCTTGCGCGAGAAAATTCCACGTCGCCAACTCCAACGCCGCCGACCAAAACTCGTTGTTCAGTTTCACCTCGCCGCTTTTGTTCTTCTTGAAAGAATCTAACAACTGAGGCACGAAACACAACAGAACCATAAACCCTCTAATCATACCTAACGTCCCAACCGACGGTGGACCGGCTCTCACGAAGACCATTTTCAACGACACGCACAAACCGCCGTAGGACAACGCGACTAAACCGAGAAGGAAGCGACCGGCGTTTTTGGAAAGTTCGATCGATTTCAGTCGCGTCACCCACGATCCTCCTTCCGACGACGTACTCGAAGACGACATGACGATATTCTTGTTGCCGCCGCTATTCTTGCCTCCAGACGAGGACCTCACCACGAGGATACTGCTCCTACTTTTACTCCTCCTCGTCGTCGTATTATTCTGCTTATTTTGCCCGAGCACGAAGGCACTTTTTCTGGCCGCCTTTCTACTCGCCGACGACAAAAAACAAGAAGCAGAAGAAGCCGCGAACGAGGACGGCGCGACGACGCGTTTAAAGGTGGTGGTACTGGTGGTGGTGGGTATCGCTCGTCTGCGCTGCTGCTGCAGATGCGCAGTTTTCGACACCACCACCACGCCGCCGCTGCTCGAAGTCATCGTCATCATCATATCTATCCGTTAAAAATGAGGAGCGTCGTTAAAGAAAAATTTCCAACGTCTTCTTCCCTTTATACACTCGTATAAATAAAACGAATAATCAAAGAACGCTTTTTCAAACGCCTCTCTCGATCTCTCTCTTTCTGTTTTTGCGCGCGCGAAAAGAAGAAAGAATTCTGGTTTCGTGGCCGCAGAGAAAGAAAGAAAGAAAGAAAGAAAACAAAGCGATGGATGATGAAAAGTGAGGAAAGGAAAGGAAACTTCAAAAAAAGAGTAAAACAAGAGAGTTTTTTCTCTTCTCCTCTTTTTTGGGCTTTTGGTGGTCAACTTGACTGCAAAATTTCGCACTCATTTTTTCTTCGCAAAAAATGGTTGCGAAATCAAAACGAGCGAAACACCTAGTATGCCAATAAAGAGTAGTCAGTGGAATAACAATTAGCGGGGCTGTTCAATCTAAATATCTACACTCCGGGTAGGAGCATCGCCACGTGGCAACCTCCTAAATCCGCCTCTAGCCCGCGTCGCACGGCCGTCGTCCAAACTAGAGCCCTCGTCTCGCTCGATAGATAGCTAACATATTTTATTTCTATTCTATTGCCACGACGTACCGAAGACGCCGGACATTTTGCCTGTTTAGGCCTTGCCTGATGAACCCGCTAAGCGATATAATCTACTCGTAGCATTCTTGATTGGCTCATTCTCACAAGTTGGGTGGGTGGGATGGTTGTGTGTTTAGCTTCAGCGAACGCACAAAAGAATTAATGTGCGGAGTTTTGCTCTCCTGATTTTTGCTTCCCATTTTTTGGCTCGTAATAACTCACTTCAAAAAATGGTTGCGAAATCAAAACGAGCGAAACACCTAGTATGCCATTATTCCCCGCGAAGCGCTAAATTTAAAAACTTCCAGAACGTTAGAGTTTCTGCAGCAGCCATGAGAAAAACTCACGTGCGTCATCTCCTCCATATCGTGGATCGACGTTCACGTATCGATCCATCACCGTCGGTGTTTCTGGCGCCCAATTTCCAAGCCATTGTATTGCCTCTACCCTCGCCCCAATCCCGTACGCGGCGCTCGCAGCACCCTTGCGTAAACTATGTGAAGTAAAACTTTCCATATCTGCCGTCGCGAATCCTGTTCTCTCCAACATTCTTTCCAAACAGTCTGTTGCCAACTGCGAGTATTGCATCGTATATTCTTCTTCGAATCTAAAAATTGCCGTTGTTCGCTCGTAATTACCGTAAAGTTCCTTCGCTAAAGACAGATATACATGCAAGAGCCCGGCGATGCGTTTTGCTCCCGGTGCGCACTCAGTTGGAATTTGCCTTGCCGGCAACGAACGGACCTGCTCTGTTGTTTTTCCTTTGAGCGCTAAACATTTTACCGCCAGATAATTATTTCTCCAATATAAGGATTCACACGTCAGCGTCATTAACGACGATGCTCGCAAACAAAATTGGTACCCCACGAGCACTACTAAGACGTCACGTAGCACTTTCATCCTGGTCAATTTTTCGTTGTTCGACTCGACGTTGTTCGACTCGCCTCGTTGTAACTGCAGTCGTAGAGATCGTCTTTCTCCCTCCAGTGTTTGAAATTCACTTTCCCCCCATTGTAATACCGCCATCACCGCATCTGGGGGCAATGCGGTTCGTATCTTCTGTGGATCTCTTGGTACGATAAGCCTATCGAAACCGTCCATTATCCTTTCAATTTCTCTCTCGTCAGCCGTCCACAGAATTCTTTTGCTCCCAAACCACTCTCGCAACGGAGCCATGAACGGTCTTGCGCTCTTGTTTTTTCCTTCGATTGCCAAAAAACTCACAAACCGTACTACGTGGTTGAATGTAACGCTACTCTCGTCTATCTTTTCTACGTCCCTAATGAAAGCCAGGAACCTTTGTTGTTGGCTGTGTATTCTTTCATTTGTCGTTTCAGCTCTCCCACTTACGAGTAAGCTCGTTACCACTTCTGCTATCTTATCTACACCGTACTTTCCACCTATCTCTTTCGTTGTCTCTTTCCATGTTTTTGTCGCCGGCGATACCGGCACCATTACATATTTTGTGGTTGGCGACGCGGTATGTGAAGAATCTCGTAATCCTCCCGCATTTGCTTCGTCTGACCCCCTAAACCCTTCTGGGAGAACAGCTCCTGCGGAGAAAAACGCAGAACCTTGAACGCCGTCGGCGATCGCATCAACATCAACGTTGCATGGAACGGGGCGTGTGGCCGCGCTGGGCAAACCACCCACGCCTCCGCTCCGCTCGTGCGTAGCTTCGCTGCTACCCGAGCGAGCAACTCGATCGGTGGGAAACACCAGTTCACCTCCTTCGCCCAGGTTGCGTCCGCGAGCGAGAGCGCGTCTTGCGCTTCTGCCGCCGGTTCTCGGTACAGCGAATTGTATCGCGGGACTCTCGCGTTTGCTGCCGTCGCGAAACGATCGATCGTCACCGGACGCGATATGATCGATTGCAGCGATTTGAATACCTCCATCTTCACTACGGTATGTTCTCGTATTCGTGATAACGCGTCTGCGCGTACGTTTTCCTTCGATCGTATATAAGCGACGCGTATCTCGATCCGCCGTTCGTCCATCAACGCCTTCAGTATCCGCAGTTCGTCCATTATCTCCTTGATCGGCGACGTGAAATGATTCTTTTGCAATACTGCACAGCATATTTGATTATCCTCGTGGACCCGAACTACTCTATTCTCCAGCAAAACCCCAAAAGACAAAATCGCCTTTCGAATCGTTTTCAGCTCTAACAAGTGGATCGGTGGATCGTGCACGAGATCGGACTCTTCCCAATGCGCTTGAGCTTCTTGAACGACGTCGCCTTCCGTGAACACCGCTCCCCAACCGTATTTGCTTGAGTCGACGTGCAACGTGCACGTGACCGGTCTTTCGAAAATCTCTAAACCGTTCTCGATCGTTTTTAGGTCTAGCGTTTTCCAAAACTGAAGTTCCTTTCTCAACTGATGCGTCACCTGTGCTCTTCCTGTCCACGCGCGTCTTCCTATGCGCGGTCCTATGACGTTATATACCTCACGCAAGTGTAATCTAGCACCGTTTATCGCGATCGATAAGTGGTTTCCCACGCCAGCTAGTGACGCCAAAACTTTTACTCGAATTTTTCCCTTATTCGCTGCTATTTCTACTAAAGCTTTCTGGCATAGATGTTTTAGGCGAGCAAGCTTCTGCGCAGGCGCACGAAACTGATTATTCTCTAAATCGATTATCATTCCTAAATGTTGAAGTTCTCGCACGGGCTCATCGAAGCACCCCTTCGTTGGGTGTCGCATGATACCTAAATCGCGGAATAACAGCTCTATCTTCTCCCGTGTATCCCGCGCGTGTACCGCCGTCGTAAAGAAAAAGAGAAAGTCGTCGATGTACGATAAAATGCGCACCATCCACTGCGTTTGCACATAACGTACCCACGCAAACATGAGCGTGCAAAACCAATACGGAGCCAGACTATAGCCCATCGGCAACCCCATGTACTGATATACTACCCCCCGCCATCGAAACTGCAAGAAACGTTGGTCGTCTTCGCGTATCGCCAAGTGATAGTACCCATTTTTTACGTCGCAGCTGAGCATCCAATCTGTAGGTTGAGCAATCTTGGCCACGAAATGCAAGGTCTGCATCGTCATTGGGTACTCCCGAATGGATTTGTTTAGATGTGAAAGATCTATCACTGCTCGGCGTCCACCGTCCGCCTTCTCTACCAAGAACAAACGCGACACATATTTTGGTGCGAAGACGGACACCTTTACCGCCCCTACTCTAATCAAACTCCGTACTTCCTCGTCTATTAACAATTTCTCATCCTCCGTTCCGTTCTCCATGCTCTCTCCGTGATCAAATGGTTTTGTTTTTCCTTCCGGCCCCCATTCCAACGGGACTCCATATTCTATGACTGACAATATCGACGGCTTCGCCCCTATCGCTCGCCATGTTGCTATATTTGCCCGCACTCTCTTCCATGCGAACGTGTCTATCGGAGGCGCCACCTCCGGCGCCTCTTCTGTCGGTGGGTCGACGCCTCTTGACTCACCGCTGCATGCAAGTTCTTTTTCATGGGAGAACATTGCGAACAACCCGTTATGGCCTTCCCCCTTTACTTGGGAGGAAGAACCGGTCTCGGCGCCACGAACGGTTTCGGTCGTGGCGCCTTGGCCGCCGCGGCGGCCGCTGCCGTCGCCTTTGCCTGCGCGGTTACCACCGCGCTGTGCCTCTTCTCTACCATCTCTTTTAGCTTCGCCGAAACGAGGGGTTCGGCGCTCATAGTATCCAAAGTCGTCTGGATTCGCGCTCGCTCTTCGAGCTCGGCGGTGATCTCGATTAGTTCCACCGACTCCGAGCCCCTCGCCGCCAGCATGTCGATTTCCAACCGCATGTGCGCCAATATCGTTGCCATACTTTTCGCCGCATGGCAATGCTCCTTGAGGTTTTGGAGTTCGTCGGGGGACATAAGTTCCTCCGCTTCTCCCACCGCCGAGACTACGATCTTCGTGGTGTCTTTCAAACACGTTCGGACGTCTGCCTCCGTCAGATCGGCGTCCGCGGCGAACGCCTCCATCATCTTGCGCAGCAGTATGTGCAAGTGCATGATTCGATCTTCCCAGCGGTTCAAGTCCTGGTTGTACCATTTCTGGCGCTCAGCTAGTGTCCCTCCTTCCTTCAAAGGCCGTACTCGTCGTTCGAAACTCTTGCCTGCCACCCTTTCGAGGAGCCCGTTATCCGCAAACTTTACCAGTTCCGGCAGTATTTGCAACTGCGACAACTCTTCCACAGTCACGACGGGTATGCGGTCCGAGCCTCGTTGTTCCTGCTCTTCTATCGTAAACGTTGGTAAGGCGTGTTCTCTGCCAAATAGTTTCTGCCCTCGCGTGCGTGCGCTCGCCACCAACCTCTGTGCCGCCGTTGTTCCGTTAAGCCGGACGTTACCCTTCACCTCCGCGAGTTCGCGTTGGTTTTCCGCGAGTTGCGTCTGTAATGAACGCGTGAGTACCTTTTGTGCCTCGACTGTCGCTATTAGGTCTGCCAAGTGTTGTTGTTCCATCTTTCCAAAAGGCGGCGGCTCTTTTCCCTATCTTTCCAAAAGGCGGCGGCTCTTTTCCCTATCTAATTTTAACGAGTTCAATCTTTTATCTATCAACCTTCTTCTTGATAGGATTGAACTCTCTCCGTGCACGTTGTTCCACCAACGAGGACTCGCTAGAATCGGTTACGTTCTCTGCCAAATAATCCGGTTCTGCAATTACTTTTGTGTGTTTAGCTTCAGCGAACGCACAAAAGAATTAATGTGCGGAGTTTTGCTCTCCTGATTTTTGCTTCCCATTTTTTGGCTCGTAATAACTCACTTCAAAAAAAAGAAGTTTAGGGTTTATGCGATACCCTAAATACACTTTTTTTGTGTTCTGACTCT
>Ga0115556_1001721_pt1 | contig 14985 bp, 8 predicted proteins | sample COGITO_mtgs_1104_5_FD_87282 | JGI IMG/M metagenome (GOLD analysis project Ga0115556, IMG submission 87282) | Pelagic marine microbial communities from North Sea - COGITO_mtgs_110414 | ecosystem: Environmental > Aquatic > Marine > Epipelagic | place: Germany:Helgoland, sampling site Kabeltonne... | reverse complement strand
CGGGGGGGGGGGGGGGGGGGGGGGGGGGGGGGGGGGGGGGGGGGGGGGGCGAGGGGAAGACAGGGCGGAGGGGTATGGGAGGAGAGAGGGTCATGGGGTTAGGGCTGTTTTATATATTTCTCCCCCCTTTTAGCAAAAACAACTGTCACTGACTGACTGACTGACTGACTTCAGTCAATCGGTTAGCTGTAAATTCATGCATGGATAATACATGTATTACTGACACGCGTCTTCGGCCTCTTCAATTGCCGTTCTTGTTCTACTATCCCACTTCTATTTCTTTCTTTACTCACCAATGGCTCTCCATCCTCGCTTACGGCAGTGACGACCATATTGTCAGTCTTTAAGTCAGTGTAAACCATGGAGCTATAATGACAGCTCTGGACGCACCTCGCCGCCGCCGCACACGCCGCCCTAAGCGCCCTCCCCTCCAGCCCCCCCTCCCTCCCTACGAACGTCTTCACGTCCACCTCCCCCCTCGCCATCAAAAGCGCCGACTGGCCGCTGAAATCGCTCCCGGCGTCCGGGAGAAACTCCACCGAACGTACGAACGAACCGCCGAACACGCCGGAGTTTATGCGCTTGTAGTTGCGAGACTCGCGGACGGCGTTCTCGAGATTCTTTGTGATCTTCACCGCCAGGACCTGGATGTTTGAGGGTTGTCAAGTTAGTCAAGTTGGTCAAGTTTTTTTGTTCGTTTGTTGTTGTTGTTAGTTATTATTATTATTAGTCAAGTCAAAGTCTGTCACTGTCAAAAAAGTTGCTCCACATTTTCTCGGTATACGAATTCACTTACCTCGTTTCCTCCCTCTTTAACACAGTCCCAAATCTGGCTCTTTCCACTGGTCGAGCGCTTCGGACTCCCGGCCAACAAGTATTTCCCAAATGCAAGTTTCTTCCCGTTGAGAGCAATGGGGGGTGCTGCAAGCTTTGCAGACGAAGACACCTTCGACTGCGACTGCGATGGCGACGGCGACGGCGACGGCGACCCCAATTTATATTTGCTCCCGCTCTTGGTCGTGACGACCGAATTCCTCCTCAGATTCAGGAGGGATTCATCCGTCAGTGAGCTCGTCGTGATGGTATCCCCGTTGTCAATGCTGGGATGATTCGTTACCGTTCCGGTTATCGTGCCGCCCCCGCCGGTCGACCAAGACGAGATCAAAGGAATGGCAAAGGGAGCAAGTAACGAGAGGGCCGAGGTGATCAGGTTAAGGAGGAGGAGGATGAGGAGGAGGGAATTCCGCATTCTGCTACCTCGGTATGTCAGCAAATGGGTTTTCTGGGTGTTTTGAGAGGATTTTCGCGCACAGCGCGACTGGTGTATATGTCAGTGCGGTGATAAAGGCTAAGACCTCAGATGACGTCAAATAAGTGCGTAATGAGTGAAATCGTGAAATGCCAGGAAAAGTGGGCTCGAATTTTTTGTTCATTACAAATTGGCCATTTTTGACGACCCTAATCTCACGTACACACCAATAACGATCCTGGTGACATCTGTCAGCAAACCAATAATTCCATATATTGTCGGACGTTCCCCACCATGATGGATTACAAGTTTGTGATCCTGTGCACTAGCTCGGGGACACGAATGCACCCGATAACTTCCCAGCACGTCGCGAGTGGTGCGGCCGACAAGGTTGGTGCCGACGATGTTCCCTCGTCCCCTTCTCTCAGGGGGGAGATTGGGGGTTCTGTGGCTGTAATCGGAGAGATTCCGGAGGTGTCCGATGGCCTCGACGCCCCTCATAATCCAGCCCATAACCCAGCTCATAATCCACCACCCTCGGCGACGAAGACCGACGACAATAATAAGGGGGAAACACAAAAACCAGACGAATTTTCCCGGGACAAACCGGTGGAGGACTTTATGACTCCCAAACCTTTACTTCCCCTTGCCGGTACGCCGTTATTGTCCTTGACCCTTACCAACTTGAAGAACACCCCCGTTTCTCTCGGCAACATAATAGTCTGCACCCGTGACGGTCTTACTGAGCCTGTGGAAGAGTGCGTGCGCTCTTGGGAACAGAGCCAATCAGCGAAGGATGCTGCCGCGGCTGCTGCTTCAGCCGGGATATCAAAGAAGGGCAAGACCCACACAGCAAATGACAAAGACTCCATAAAGTGCGTCACAATTCCGCAATCCTCCCCGGGATCCGGGGGAGTGATAACATACCTTACGAGCGTGACATCAATAATACCGCCCACAAGCAACATAATAGTAATTCCTGGCGACATAGTGCTGTCGCCCGGTGGCATTTTCAATTTGTTGGCAGACAGCCACTACCGCAGCGTCGACGGTAGCTCCGGCAACACTGACGTCATTAGGGGCGTGACGATGATGCTTAGCGACGTGGGAGAAAGTGTTACCGACCCTGACACCGGCTTGACGACGCCTGTGAAGGAGAGCAAGAAAACTGGTGTGCGAAGGGAGGAGGAGGAGGTCGATGCCATCGGCTATATTCGCCGAGATAACGAGCCCCTTTGCTCGAGGCTCGTCATTAAGGAGAATGTGGAGGATATAGAGGCTAGGAAGGAGGAGGAGGGGACTGGGGAGACACCGAAGCTGCTCTTCACCAAGGGGCTCGTGAACTGGAGTATGAGGGAGGGGGGGAACTTCCGCCTTTCGACGGATCTCTCTGATCTGCACGTGTACGTTCTCACACCTTGGGTCGTGGAGCTCGTGCGGGCGAGGGGTCTCGAGAGTCTCAGCGATGATCTTATACCGCTCCTCATACGCAAGCAGGAGAGCGGTATTGTCAGGGACTGTTACCCCGCAGATTTCCTCTTTGGACAGCAGGAGGAGGGGAACCCTGACAACCCTGGCGCTACCGACAACAATGCAACGAATTCCCACCCAGCTACACCCGAACGGAATGTTCGGTCTGGCGTTTCCAGATCGATATCGATTGGGAGCAAGGGCTCAGTAACCAGCATATCTTCGTCTGTGGAAAGCGGCAACGATTTGTCTCCTAGTGACGACGGCGTTGGCACCGGGAATGCCGGTGACGACGACGGCTGTCTCGACAAGGAGTTCGTCGTCAACGCGCTCATCATACCCAGGGGTAGGAGGTTGGCCCTCAGGGCGTGCACTTTTTCGAATTACATCTTCGCAAACAGGGAGGTTGTGAGCCACGCCCTCACCAGTCCAACATTGATAGGGGGGATTGGGGGCGAAGATGGTGGAAGCGGAACCGACGTCGGCCTGCAGGAGGTGAGCAAGGACATGAAGCCTTTCAAAATGGCATTCCCCACCCTCGCAAACAAGCTCGACGGGAAACTCCACGCAAAGGACTCTACGCTCGTCTTGAAGGGGGCCGACCTTGGCACCATGGCCAAGAAATGCAACTTTAAAAACAGTGTCATTGGTGCCGGAGTAAGAATCAGCGGGAAGGTCAGCATCAAGAATAGCGTGATTCTACCCCATGCAACGATTGGTGAGGGGACACAGCTCGAGAACGCGGTTGTTGGAGTCGGCGCTGATGTCATGAAAAATGTCAGCTTGAAGGACTGCCAGGTTCAGGGGGGTGCAACGGTCAACGTGGGCACCAAGCTCAATGGAGAATGCATCGAATGCGACAATTGACGACGACAAAAATAAATAACTTCAGCGGCAAACTTTTTTTTCGACGACGACAAAAATAAATAACTTCAGCGGCAAACTTTTTTTTCGACGACGACGAGGAAACGACGAGTGGAAACGACGAGTGGAAACGACAAATGCAACTCCTCCTTTTTCTTTTTCATTGTTATGGGTATCGTAATTCATCATCGTGGCGCAATCGTTATTTTCCCCTTCCCTTGCAAATTTGACAAACCCAGGCTCGCCAGCATATCCGCCTTCCTCTTGTCTTCCTTGGCCTGGAGCTCTTTGACCCGGTCCTGCTGTTTACTATGTTTGTTTTCTCGCCGAGCTTTGTCCCGGGAGAGGAGGTCGTCATGACCCCCGTTACCGTAAATGTCAGCATCGCTCAGTTCGATACCGCTTTTCACTTCCTCCCTATCACGGGCGCTTCCGTGCAATTTTGCAGACGTTTCCCGACGCTTCTCGAGCAGGCGCTCGTGACCCTCCCTCTTCTCAATGCCATAGATTTCTGCGTTGCCAGTCTCTATTCTGTCCTTCAAGTTTTTGTTTGCGAGACGGCGGTTAATGCCGTTTAAGCCCTGACCGTCCCCGCTTCCGGGGACGGGCTGACAGAGGGATGGACCATTATTGCTGTCATCCCGCGCACGGACTGTAGCACGAGCACTGCTCGAAAACGACTTTTTCTCGCCAGTCAATTTCACAACGTCTTCGGTTTGTTGTTTGATATTGGCTTTAAGCAAATCAAGCGATTCCTTCTCCACGCATCCGACCTTTAATCCCCAGCTATGTGTCGTGCGCTTGCACTCATTCACATACATTTCGTCCATCTTTTCGTTATAATACGGCTGAGGCAGCTTCCCTTTATTGTAGAGGGCGATAAACTTTTCAAACACCTGATGAGAATCATCTGTAGATAAGTCGGAGAGAGATTTCTTACCATCAGACGAGCGAAATACGTATACTTGGAGGTGTTTATTCCGGGTGAAATAGTCGTCAACGCTCAGGAGTGTCCCTGGAGCAGAATTAATAGGCGGTGGCATCGAAGTAAACGATGATTTAGGCAATTTCGACTCCTTCTTTGAATTCTTCCTCTGTGAACCCTTCTTGTGCTTCTTGCGCTTCTTGTCACTACTATAGCTGTCGCTATTTGACGAGGACGAGTCACCTCGCTTGCGCTTCTTCGATTTATGTTCTTTTTTCTTGTCTTTCTTGTCCTTCTTGTCGTGTTTCTTGTCGTGTTTCTTGTCCTTCTTGTCGTGTTTCTTGTCTTCTTTCTTTTGGCTTTTTTTTGCGGCTTTCTTGGAGTTCTTTTCAATGTAACGCTTCGCCTTTGCTAGCAACCCATTTTCATCATCTTTCTCACTCATGGTGTTGAGGAAGAGATTTGGAAGAGTATTTTTTCGGAGATTCCCGAAAAATCTACAACAGAGCGACAGTATAATTTGATTCGTAGCTGGTTGTCAGTCTACAGGGTATTATTGGAATCGTCAAATTTTTGCCCTCCATTTTGTCACGACCTCCGTTGACACAATAGGTAAACCAGTAGAGCGCGTCACGACATCATCCAGCCTAACTTAGCTACAATCGAAGTTCGATCTCGCAACAAATATCTAAAATCGAAGTTCGATCTCGCAACAAATATCTCCTGCAATTTGTCCAGGCAGCCAAAAGAAAAGGAGCCTGATAGGTCTACAATGTCGCAGCCCATAACGAATCCTACTGCGCCATCGCAGGAAGAGGAGACTATGCACCACCAGGGCAGCCAAGTCTTCATAGGCAGCCAGATGTATAGTGCCCATGACGAGGAGGAGAGCTCTCAGCTTGACCCTAGCGGGACGTTCTCGAGTTTGAGCTTCACGGACGAAGGAGGCGGTGTGCACGCTGCTGATAATGTTGTTGGCGATAACGTTCTTAATACCGACGTAAAAAATAATGACGCCTCCAAAAATAATGTGTTTGACAGAATGGTAGATGAAGATGACAGTGCTCCTCTTTCTGAGGAGGTACGAATTACTGTTGAACCACCAGCATCTAATAATTTAGCTGTTGCCACGACCCCCACTGGAGGCAACTTGGCTGAAACGCAGGAGACGCCAACACAGATAATTTCCACCGCTCTCACGCCGCTCACAACTCCTTTGGGTCACGAGGGATCGGGCAGCAAAAATGCAGATCTCCTGCAGAAAAAGCAGCACCCAGAACCCGTTGAGTTGAACTTCGGAATTGGTTCGGCCGAGAAGGCTGCCCTCTCTCCCAAGGCGGCCGTTCAATCCTCGACGGGAGAAAGTTGGGACTACGACGGAGAGACAGAGCGAAGTGAGAAGAAGAGCGTCATCGACGCTTTCGTGGCGACGACTAGTACCACCAATGCGTTCGATTACGGCGGTGATCTTTCCTCTTCTGGCCCCGATCCAACACCGACCTTAAATAATAAGCAAACCCGTCAATCGGATGTGTCGTCAGATGCGGATGATGACACACAACCTTGGGGCCAATCGCAATCTGCGACAGAAACGAATGAAATTGCGACGAATCTGGCAGCGGCAACGAAAGCAAAGCCGACTGATAACGAGAGTGCCGCCCCAAAATCAAACCTTTTTCGCTTTGCTTCCTCTCGGATTGCCGCCGATGACAGTTTCCGGTCAGCCGCAGCTTTGAGCACAAACTTCCAGCAAGCAGTTCAGCCGCCTCTATACGAGCCTACTCCGGGAACAGCGATGACGCCTGCCAGCCAGGTGCTGATATCTCCCACGAAAGTCGAGAATGAAAGGGACCATGACGCTGACAATGACAATGGAGATTACGAAGATATTCTCTCAGATGTCGACGACGACGAACCTCCTAAATCGCCTGTACACAAACCGGGTCTTAGTGCAGACAACGATGATGATGACAGTGTTAGCGAACCTTCCGGAAGCGCAACTACACACGCCAAGTCGAAATCGCCGTCGCCAATGAAGGTTATAGTTACGAAAAGAGTGACCGAGAAAAAGAAAACTTCACCACCAGCACCAGCACCAGCACCAGCACCAGTTGTAGCTACTTTAGAGACAATTGAAAACTCGTCTGACGAGGACCGCAACAACAGAGACGATAAAGATGACATCTCCAACACGATTACAACTACTCAAAGCGACACAGAATACGACTCGTCGCTGAATCTTCCACCGCGCTCAAAATTAATATCCTTTGCTAATCCTGTCGTGGAAAAGCCAGCGACGAAGCAGTCGAAGCCGAAGCCAAGGTCCTCGTCGCCTACCTCTCCGTCACCTGCGCGGCCGAAAACTAAGGGCGACCAGACTAGCACATCGTCAGCCGGTTGGCTGAAAAAGGGTCGCTCAGACACGTCATCGCAGTCACCCCCCTCATCGAAGCGGAGCTCTCTTGAAACATCCAGTACCAAGCCGGGCGAGGGCGAGGCCGCTAAAAATCCTGAAAATCGATGGGGGTTCGCAGAGAGTGAGGACGACGACGGAATCTCGTCGGCGTCGTCTTCATCCTCAGCATCCTCAGCATCCTCAGCATCCTCAGCATCCTCAGCATCCTCAGCACTGTCACCGTCTTTCAGTGAAGAAGAGGATATGGTGGTCAAGGCGAAGACAAAGAACCAAAAGGTGGAGAAGAGAAAACAAAAGGTGGAGTCCGACGAAGAGGACGAGTGGGCTGGTTTTCAGAGTGACGATTCCTCTGGATCGAGCGCAGACGACTTTGTGGACAGCAAGAAGACTAAGCGAAAGAACGCGATGATGGCGAAGAGGGCGACGAGGAAGAAGGTTTTGAAGAGACGGCTTTCATCGAGCTCCGACGAATCCTCCAGTGACGAAGTTGTGGTTGTCTCCAAGTCCAAGCGGAACGGTTTAAAAAGGAACGAAAAGAAAAGCAACAACAACAACAACAACAACAACAACAACAACAACAACAACAACAACAACAACAACAACAACAACAACAACAACAACAACAAGAGTAGCAACAGCAGCAATAGCAGCAACCGGTTCAGTTTGACTCAAGATATGGCCGAAGATGACGACATGTTGCGGCAAATCGAAAGTAAAAACGCCCTTCTTCGAAAATCACCTCCTCCCTTAACTAGTCTCTCCGCCTCTGTCACGACGGACGCATTGGCCCTTGCGGCCAAGAAGCTCAAAGCAGAGCAGAAGAAGTCGAAGAAATTGACCGAGATGAATCAAGCACTGACAACAGAAATCGACAAAAGAGACAAGTCTATTCTTAAGAAAAAGAACATTATCAAGGCTCTCGAGGAGCAGAACAAAAAATTGGAGAACATGATCCAGGGTTTGCAAAATGAGTTGAGGGGAAAAAAATTACTCCAGTCGCTGATGGGGGATCCCGAGGAGGACGAGGACGAGGACGAGGAGGAGGATGAGGAGGATGGGTTAGGGGAGGATGAGGTAGAAATAGCCGAGAAGATTGTTGCCAGCAAACCAAACCGGAAGAAACACAGCCCTGCCAAACGTTCTCCCCAAAAAAACGCGAGTAAGAGGAAAAATAACAAAACTCCTTCCAAGACCTTGTCGGATTCCCGCCGAAAAACAGCTGAACTGGCACGACAGCAGCAGAACGCTGACAGAATCGAACAGCAAAAATATAACTTTATAACATGGAAGTTCTTGAGGGAGAAGAAGTGGCGGTTTGTCACTGGACCAATCAGCGTCAGTGGAGACTCAGTGTATGTTCCACCCGAATACGATGCCAGCAAAGGGGCTGACAACATCGAGAATGTCCACTTCTTCAGGGGTCTGAGTGCAGTTCAAGCCAATGGAGGGCTGCTTGGCTTCGATCAATATCTCGGTGAATATCAGGATTGTCAGGAGGATGACGACGATATGGAGGCCTTTGACTTTGACGACGACGGGGAAGGGGAAGACGGGAGGACCGCGGAGGCATTGAAGACGGCTACAAAAAAATCAGCGAAAAAGAAGCCAAAAAAGACGGTTGCGAAAGAGATCCCACCACAACCGGAGGAGCAGCACGAGCCTTCTTCTTCATCCTCTTCGTCTTCGGCGAGCGAGTCTTCATCGGATGACGACGAAGAAGAAGAGGAACATTTTGTCGCCACGAAAACCACCCTCAGGGAAACGATAGAGGTATTTAAGACTTACCAGCGCGAGCTGAGAAAAGACCCTTCAATTGATTTCAACGTGTTCATGCAATCACCAATCTACCAACTGGTGTCTAAAAGGGTGTCTAAAAAGGAACACAAGTGGATCTACAAGAACGCACCTAAGCACGATTTGTCGACCAATTATTGGTATCTCCCCCCTGGTGTTAAATCCCTGACCCACGCAATGAACTTACCCGTGGGTAGCTACGAGAGCTTCGGAGGCGAGCATACTTTCGATGGTAGGAGAATGGTGTACGTTGTCGGAGTAAAGGCCCTGGAATACTTCGCTCGGAGGCGGGCCAGAGCCAATCGGAAGAAACCGCGTAAGCCCAAACACAACTTCACTCTCGAGTGGCTCCGAAAAACTTGCTACCCTGATTCGAGCGAGAATTTGGCTTCCCAGGGGTCCGACTTTGTGGAAGATTTCTACGGAGATAAGATTGGAACCCGAGGTAAGGGGGTGACTACTTCTCCGCCGGCGAAGACTGTTAAGGTTAAGGTTGTGAATGCCTCGAAGAAGGTCAAGAAGGCGAAGGCGAAGGCAGCGGGGGCAGAGAAGGGAGGAAAGGAGAAAGCAAACGAGGTCGCGACTCGGCGGAAGGAGATAGTTGACAGCCCTGGAAGCGACTCAGTGCAACTCAGTCAAGGCGGGATGAAGGGCGTGGAACTCCTGGGAGTTTTGATGGGTGACAATAAAAAGATGGAGAAGGCGAAGGCAGCTGGAACAAAGTTGTCAAGTAAATCAGAGGCCGTTACAGAAGCCAAAGAAAAGCGTGTCAAGAAGAACAAATTGCCAGCGAACCACTACAGGAACAGTAGGGTGACGAGGGAAGCAACACAGGCTCTTGTGAAGAAGCGGTTGAATGACCTCGCCAAGATGGCCACGACGGAGTCAACATCAAAGCAGGGGACGCCAACACCAACGAAAGTTGACATGAACCAGCAATTGAACAAGACAAAGATACAAAAATCGACCACTTTGACCACCCCCGAAATGGTCAACGGCAGCAAAGGCAACATCAACATCGACAGCAACATCAACAGCAACATCAACAGCAACAGCAATAAGACGGCTGCCACGCCCAGCCCTGGAAAGCGGCTCCGCACTATTCTTAGCGGCTACAAATTTCTGCTTTGCGGCCTGCCTGAAGACGCCCAGAAAGAATTTATCAACAAAATCGAGTTCCACGGTGGTTGTATTATGGGGAAGAATGGTGGCAGCATGCCAGTTCTAATGAATGAATTAAGAGACGCTGGTTTACTGGGCGGTGGGGGAGGGGTCGCAGTGGGACAGGACGGCACCAGCTGGTCGGGTAAAAAGCGCCGAATCGAGAGTACGGATGCACCGACGTCTACTACGGCCTCAGGATTGGCGACAAGAACCAGACGCGCGAATACTTTCTTCCTGAGCACACCTACAAACCGTCGCAAACCCAAGTATTTGCTCGCTTGCGCATGTAGAATTCCGATGGTGCACTACAAATGGCTAGACGACATTATCAAGGCGCAAAATGCGTTCGACGAGGTCGCGTACAATGCCTGGCGACTTCCCCTTGGTTTGCCGGTAAGCGATTCCGAGGAGGTGGACGACATGAATCTCGCGTATGTTCTGCAAAAGGGAACCCACACGAGGATGGCCGGGGAACGGATACTTAAGAATGTCGAATTTGTTTTTGCATGCGATGAAAATGATAACAAGTTCGTGCGGGGTAACTGGGAGAGCATTTTGTACGCAATGGGGGCGATGTTGTACAAGGAAGGCAAAAAGGCTGCTACCGTACACGTCATCGTCGACAGTATTAACCTCCCCCCACATAATATTGCCGTTCCAGATCGAGTTAACCAGACGATAATGTCCCTTAAGAACAGCCCTAACATCGGGGACGTAATCGTTGTCGACATTTCTTGGGTAGTACAGAGCATCGTGTGCCAGCAGCAGCTGGAGCTGAGCACCAACAGCAGTTTTTTAATCGATTTGAGTGTCGAGAGTAAAGTCCGGGGGACGAAAATCGGCCAACGCAGGTTTGAGAGAGGGGATGTCATTCGCTGGAAGGAAGGAAACGGTGGAGGAGGCGGCGGGGGCACATCAAGAATCGCCAAAATAAAAAAAGTAGAGATAGACGAAAATAAACAATACAACGCCACCGTTAATCTTTACACCGAGGATAATAACAAAGTGCTGCATGGACCAGCTGCATTCGGGATCAAGTTGGACGGGAAAAAATTCGATAGAATTTTTACCTCTTGTGACCAGGTCATTTTGTTGAAACGGGGTGACTACCAGAAACTTAGTTATGTAAGCGGTGGGGAGAATAGTCTGGTGAGGGCTTGGAATGAATGCTAAAGAGTAAATTGTGTGTGAAGAATTGATGTAGGGGTCGTTCTCGCTAATGCAATGTTAAACTACTTTTCGAATGTTTTCACAACCGCCGGAAACAAAAAGGAGTTTATTTTGATCCAGGCTTGTTGAGAATGAGCAAGCGAAGGGAAAATTATCGGGAAATCATGGCCACAATTTTCGCCGAAATACAGCTCACCCCTTTTGCCCGCCGATAACATCTCTGAATAAAACAAAGACGACTCGGCAGCTGTCAAGAGTGTTATGTTAGAGAGGAGGTTTGGTGGGGGAGGCGCTTTTTCGTTCAGACTCTTCTTGCTCACCTATCATCTCGCCACTGCCTGTCACAATCAAGAAGGGCGGTAAGTTTGCATCCTTTGCCCGATTGATTAAATTTCGGAATCGATACTGGACATCATAGTCACAAGCGGCAATTTCGCTCTGAAAAGAGTCGTACAGTGAGCGTGGCATCCAGTCCGTGGTCCTGTTCTCGTTTCGGCGAATTTTCTTCTCGCTGTTCAATATGTCGAACCAAGGGGAAATCATTACTATTCTATCAGGGGAAAGCGAGCCAAGCTTTTGCAAATCTAGCGATAGCAGGCAAGTAAGATGACCCCCTGCAGAGTCACCCATGATGACAAAGACGGTTTTCTTCTTGTCATATTTCGCCGTCTCAGCATCCCACTGCGATACAAGCTCGTCACGCATGCGCTGAATTGTATTCGACTTACTACTACTATCGCTTCTGTCCAGTGTAGTGTAGGAAGCGGTGTAAAGGGATAGGGTCTTGTTCCTGGAGAATAACTGCCCTGCAACTGCGGCTCCAGTTTCGGACTTTACACAAAATCCGCCTCCGTGAATGTAGAATACAAAGGTTTCCGGTTTCGTTACGTGATCGCGAGGAACATAATGTCCAGTCGACTGGTCAATAGCTACCATACTTTTGTCATGGGGAAGTGGCATTGTGGAGGCCCGAATAATTTTCATGTGCCATTTGAATCCCAGGAGCCAAATGAGGGCGTCGCACAAGAAACGAAGGAGATAACCAAAAGCGGATGCTCCAACTAACGACAACGCACTGTCAGTGGTGGCTGATTCACGCTCCTTACTTTCGCCCGCCTTCGCCATGTTTGTTTGTTGTTGAGAATGACGCGGTGCGGTGCGGTAGCGACTTAAAAATCTATTTTTGGGGGAATACTTAGGAGTAAGCGACGACAAAGCACAAAAAATTAGAAAAAGAATAAGAAATGATACTTATATTTGGGTCGCAAATTTTTGGGCAGAATATCCATGCTCGATAGGGCTAGCTATCTTTGGAGTACAAGGAAAAGTCGAGAAAAGACAATCTTTGGTCTATCACCGCTTAAAGATCATCACACTGACCGCCCGCCAGGAATCGTGACCCTCCCCAGATTGCTCTGACCTTTGCTCATTCCTCCCCCGCCTCGAAGTTCTGTCTACAAACTTGCCTGCTATTGTCCTATTCTGGTGGTTATTAGTGATTTTTGGTGGTTATCCTCCCCGCAATTACAATGACCACTCCCTCTACGCCTCAAACGAAGACGAACCAGGTTATATTTGAAGCCCTAACAAAGACTGTGGAGATCATAGTCCTATCCCGCTGTAGTGTTGTTGACCAGGGGCTGAATTTCAGGGGAGGGCGCAGTCGCTTTAATCTGGAGGTCCCCGAGGTCCCGCATGTGCGACGAATAATGGGCCGCTGGAAGCGCGGAGTAGGCGTACCGCTACGCCTGGATGTTTACTGGCAGTGGCCAGAGGATGAAAACAAAAAAGAAGAAGCAACGGCCGCCGCAGCAGGTGAAACACCGCCTGGCGAAACGCTAGGCCAAGATTCAGCTCAAAATCCACCTTCCCCTAGACGAACTCTTCTGGAACGTTGGTTGATTGACTATTCGATAAACCCACCGCATATGCACCCGCACCCGTCAACCGATGTGATTCCAGCCCTTCGAACTCTCTGCAAGAAGGTTATTGTACTGCTCCGCGTTTTACACTGCTACGTTCGGATGATGCCCGGCTACTCGTGGGGGATGCGGGATGTCGAAGCCCAGAAATATTTTAAAAGCGAGGCTGCCAGTGATGATGGCATTCAGAAGGGGTGGCAGGGCAAGCCCTGGGAAAATGACGGGCAGAAAAAAAGTTCTGCTCCCCCGGGATCCATTGGTTTCTCATTCTACGCGACGAGCTCTGTCGAGGGCGGGGGAAATGACGGGACGAGAGGATTTTTGAAGAAGGATTTTAAGGGCATTGACACGCCATTTGGTGTCCTGAAGCTGAGTGTTGAGTATGCAAGAGAGGGGGCGGGAGAGTTGTCGCCGCCCACGTCGTCGTCAGTAAATGCGGGAGCTACGTCGACGAGCAGCAAAAAGAGCAACTCGCCCTTCTCCGAAGAGCCCCCCCAAGTGCCGCCGAAACAGCAAACAATGATTGCCAACTATATCATTGACGATTATGCGTCTGAGTCACCGCCGCTGCCGCCCACCTCTCCTCCCCTCCGACCAATGGACCCATCGCAGCGCCCCCCCCCCGCAACGACAGGACTGGGGTCGCGGCGAAATTCAGATAATTTCGATGATATGAGTGGGCTGGCGAGGGCTCTAGCCAAAGAAATATCGTTTGGAGGACCCGGCAACAACAACAACAACAGCAACAACCACAACAGCAGCAGCAGCAGCAGCAACAACAACAACAACAATTTCAACAACAACAACAACAACAACAACAACAACAACAACTACCACAACAACAACAACAACAACAACAACAACTACAACAATAATTACAACAATAATTACAACAATAATAATTACAACGATAGATCGCAACCGCGCAGCGCAATTGGCAGCCCTTCACAGAACAACACTGGAGCGGAAGCGATTCCCGGAATGGCGCCACCCCCTCTCACACGAGGATATTCAAAGAGTTTAGACACAAACCAGAACCCAGGATCCTACATGCAGCAGAATGCTCATCATTTCGCACAGAACCAGCAGCAATATGGCTATGGGTACAACAATGTAAACCCCCCAGACTCTATTGGGTATGGTAATGGTGATGGATTAAGGAGCAGGAACAGTAGCGATTCCAGCAGGGGACCGTTGGCGCACTCCCCCTCCCTTTTGTCTACCACACCCCCGACGGCTAATTCCACGCACTCGCACACCCAGTCGAATCAGCACTCTCATTCGTACTCGCAATCGCATTCAAACCAACACTCCAACACTAGCTCCGCGACACAGTCCTTCCTCCTTGGCCCGGGTGCACTAGAGTCTCTCAACCAGTCGCCTTTCGAAATGGACGGCCTACAGGCGTTAGAAGGAAGCAATAGTATTCTGCCAGGCGAGCGTTCGTCGTCCGTTAGTCGTTCGAACAGCACAAACAACCTCCAATTTCAGAATCCAAACATCCAAAACAGCTCTGCAAGCACATTTGCCATTAAGATGGAAGGCATGGAGTCAAGCTCAAGGTTGCAGTTTTTTGACAGCGTCAATGCAATGACGGGAGGAATCCAAAATTCATCCTCTCCTTTTTCGAATACGCCGAACATACCACCTTCGTCAACTAATAGCGCTTCTTCATCCATGGCCCCTGACTTGTCTGCGGAATTGCAGGATTTCCGCATGTTTGCAGAAAGACATGCGCCCAGAGAAAAATAACAAATTACCGGTAAAGAAAAGAAATTGAGTTTGATTAAATACCCTAATTGGCGCTAAGAGTGAATTAAAACGGTTGACTTCATATTTATGGATTTGACGGGGGAGCTCTCGAGCTCCTCGATCTCTGTTTCTCTCTCTGTCTGTCAACTCTCTTTTGCCACTCAAATAAGTAGCCGCTTTAGCCTCTTCGCCGCCAAAGAGCAAACATGCCCCCACGCCCCAGGCGGCTATGAAGCCTCGCCTCTTCACACTCTGTCGT